>QFCH01001110.1_pt1 | contig 15548 bp, 13 predicted proteins | sample 5346071 | NCBI WGS metagenome assembly QFCH01 (sample SAMN09062255, study PRJNA434731) | Human gut metagenome, whole genome shotgun sequencing project. | isolation source: stool timepoint B chromium assembly | host: Homo sapiens | collected 2015
CTTCTGCCCTGCGTCGCGCTTCCGCTTCCGCATCCATCGCGGCTGTTTCCTTTGCGGGTACCGTTAGGCGCACGATTACAAAATCACCCCCTGTCGCATGATTGTGGGTAATGAAGTTTTCTTCCTTGATTTTCGCGCGTATAATCAGTTCTGATTTTACTCGATTGGCACGGATCTTCGCCGTTGCAAGGTTCTCGGCTTCACTGCCCAGTGAATTACAATATCCGTCAACCAATAGCGGCAGCTTGCCGTCAAGAATTGTGGTTTTGTTGTTTTCGATACATTCCAACAGACGGGCAAGTTCCGTGTCATTGCCATTCCAAGGCACGTAGAACATGTCCTTCTGCGGAACGAACCGGAAGGTGTAGGTCGTGTCTGCTTTCTGCTGCGCAAAAGCCGGAAAAGCTGCCGATGCCAGCCACGAAAACAAAATGAAGAATAGGATTCTTTTGCTCATTTTTTATATGCTTTTTAAATTTCCAATCCAGACTTAACATACAAAATAAGCGAAAAGATTTAAATTCAGCCCGATTCTTGCCTATAAAAAATGTCTCAATTGTCAGAATCGCACATCTTTGTGATTTAGAACATTTTGGTTTTGTCGTTCAGACTATTTTTTTGTCGTTTGGTCTATTTTCCCCATCCACACACACCGTATTATTCCGCCTCTGTTTTCCTCCATTTGACAGGGGTACAGCCTGCATTTTCCTTGAACAGCCTTATAAAATGGCTTGGTGACAAAAAACCGGATTTCTCGGAGATGTCGGCTATCGTCAACCTCGGATATCGCGCAAGGAGACGTTTCGCATATTCTATACGAAGTCCGATAATCCAATCGCGGAACGACATGTCATACGTAGTTTTGATGTACCCGGACAGGTAGGTACGGTTGGTATGAAGCACATCTGAAAGCTCCTTTATGGTAAGGCCGGGCCGGATATAACCGTCCGCATCGATCCAACCTTTGATTTTTTTCGCTATTTCGGCATGGAAAAAAGGAGTATCCTGCCTCTGTGCCTGTTCCCGGTTTGTGGTGTCACACAGGTCTTCCTCTTCAGAAGTCATGCCATCTTCCATCGCGTTTTCCACCTGTTCGTAAAACAGCAGATAGTTCAGATAGCAAAGGAAGAGATAAATGTAAAACGGTACCGATGACAGAATCCAGATATAGACGTATTCATCAGGCAGGAATGTCAGCAGTCCGCATCCCACCCCGAATGTGACAGCCCAGTAGGTGAAAATGGAAAGCCATTTGATATAGGCACCGATGTCGTCCGCACGGGTGTCATCGAAAATGCGGATGACCCTGTGATAGGCCCGGAGAAGCCTACGGGTCAGGAACAGCCCATAGATAACCAACCATGCGGCCAAGGCAAACATCACCGTTGTCTGTAAACCACCTTTTGGTAACAACAGCAGAACGATGCCGGAAAGGATGGAAAACAGTATCCATAGACAGATATGCGTCCGTAACCGACATTTGGTGATATAAAAGCGGTCAAGCAGAGTGGTGAGGGCCGAACTGAACAACCAGTAGCACAAAAAATAGGTGGACAGGTTCATCAGGATGGCGGCATCGGTATTCTTGAACCTGATTCCAAAAAAGAAATGTACCGAATAGTTGGCGGCAAGTAACAGTATGGCTACCCCCATAATTCGCCGGGAACGCAGATAATTATTGAAAATGGCTTTTTCCGGGGTTGGAGCCAACAAAAAATAAAAGCCGAAGAACAACATCAACGGTAGCGCAATACAAAGTGAATAACTGTATATAGATGGTTCCATTTTATTATGCCTAACTATTTTGAATGCAAAATTAGCGAAAATACTGAATATATGGCGGATTTGCCATGACGATTTACTTTCAACACCCTATTTTGATATAATCGAGGGCTTGTTGTATGGTATCCTTGCCATTATGTCATATTGATGGAAAAAGGCAGGAAAAGGAATGGTATGTTCCCAATCCTGCCATATATATCCGCACACTCGTTCACATTTTTATACCTTTCGGTTTGCACTCGTCACGGACGTTGAATCCCGGCCGCCCGATGATGATATGGTCGGCAATAAAATTGCCAGACGGACTGCGTTCATTCACCGGGCTGCGTATCTGCGGCACATCTTCGGTGTGTTGTGGAGATACGTTTCGTACACCTTCCGCATCCGGTTTGACCTCCTGTCCGTCATTCTCCTTTTCGGCGACTTCGGGCGTAGGCGGCTCAAGCTCCAACTGTATCTTTCGGTCGAGTGCTGCAAGTTCGGACTTCAACTGTTTCAGTTCGTCCTCCTTCTTCCATACCTTCCCGGCTATCTCCTACAACTGTGGGACCTCCTTTTCCTGCACCTCGTTCTTCGCCTTGTACTGGTCAATGATGGACGGAATCCTCTCCTATGCGTTCAGGAAATTGCGTGCGGCGGCTACCGGGTCAGCCATCGCCAACATGCAGCCTATGTCATACAAGGATACTGATACTACGGGAGAACCTGTCGAGCATGTGACAGAACCGGACAAGCAAATTGCGCATTCGGCTCTCGGTGACTACGGACCATTCAGTGTGAAATACGCCACGAAGGAATTTCTCAGCTACGGGAACAAAAAGTTTCGCATATAGATTCTGATTTTGCTTGTTACAGATGGAAGCAACGGCAATATGCCAGAGGAGGCCGGGCTATACAAAAAAATAAGGGGCTGTACACATGCGTCAGCTCCTTGTTTTTAAGGGGATATTCGACTTTTAGCCCCCAAAAAGATCAATATTGTTATGTACAACCGTCCAACCTGCGGGTAAAGTGCGCAACTCGGATCTGGACAGCAAGCTGAAAAGAGGCACAAGTATGTAGGCAACCCTGTTATAGCACCGGAATCTGCTGTGTCGCATGAATCAACCGTAGTCCCCGTGAAAGGCATGGCTATACCGCCAAGGGCTGTGGATGAAGTCGCAATGCGGAAAGCCGTCCTTTCCCAGGCAGTTCTCAGGAAGTCTTAAGAAAGAGGGGATAAACATCTGATACGGACAACTCGCAATACGATACGCAACGATGAAAGTGGTGAACAAATCTGGCACTAACGGATGCGCCTCTTTTATATGATTATAATATTAACAAGAAATGCCCGCCATTGTTCTTAAATGCGAATTATAACTTCTTACTGTTGGAAGATTATCTATAAATCGGGCATGAGGGTAAGAGTGCTTACAAACAATTCGGCCCGCTTTATTGGGGGCTGCCAAACCTCGACCGGCACCTGTACCACCCGCGGATATAAATTCGGACCGGAGGTATGGATGGTATTCCGCACACCGGACCAACGTACCCTTGCGGACAGTCCCGAGCCCGGCAAGCCATAATTCCGTCGGGTCAATTGAACAACCGCCTCTCGGAATATGTTCATATCATGGGCCGGTCCCGTATGCAGCTATTTTCCGGGGTACATGACATTGAGGACATACCGCCTGATGCCGACATCCGAGGTTATGTTTAAATTTGTATATTAATTTATATTTTTATATATTTGCAACAGTTGTTGTCTAATTTACATCAGAATGACACGTGTTCGGAATATGGGAAGAATACTGTCCGCATTCCTCATGCTGGGAATTTCCTCCATGTGCGGAGCCCAGATATATAAATACTTGGGAATAGAGGACGGATTGAGTAACCGGAGGATTTACCGTATCCAAAAAGACGGGAGGGGATACATGTGGTTCCTCACCCAGGAGGGGATGGACCGTTATGACGGCAAGCGGATCAGGCATTACACTGTTCTTGACGGCAATCTGAAGGTGGCCCCGCAAGTCAATCTGAACTGGCTCTACACCGACACGGAGAACACGCTGTGGGTTGTGGGAAGGAAAGGCCGTATTTTCCATTACGACACCCTCCATGACCGTTTCCGGATGGTATACAGGATACCCGGTCTTCAGGATGATTTCGCCACGGGCATGCTCTGTTACGCCTATATGGACCGTGGGGACCGCATATGGCTCTGTCAGGGTGACCATATCATCCGCTATGACACCCGCACAGGCATTGCGCAGCGGCTGGTCTCCCGTTTAAGAGGTGATATAACCGCTATCGGCGAGACGGACGGTACAAACCTTTTCATCGGTACCGTGAACGGACTTTTTCCGGTACGGGAAAGGGACGGTGTCCTTGAGGCGCTTGCGGACACGGACAGCATCCGGACGCCGGTCAGCGAACTCTACTACCACCCCGGTTCGAAGAAACTGTTCGTGGGAACCTTCAGGAAGGGTATACTTGTATACGGAGTGTCCGCAGGCAGTACGCTGCGGAATGTGGCCGTCAACCGGATCACCCCTCTCAATGACCGGGAGCTGCTGATAGCCACGGGCGGAAGGGGGGTATACAGGATGGATGTGGACTCGCTAGTGCCCAAACCCTATATAACCGCCGACTACGCCAGCCACAACGGCATGAACGGAGACAATATCAATGACATTTATGTGGATGGCGGGGACCGTATCTGGCTTGCCAACTACCCCGCCGGAGTCACAATCCGGAATAACCGCTACCAGAGCTATGAATGGTTCCGGCACTCACCGGGTAACAGCCGGTCGCTGGTTAACGATCAGGTGCATGATGTCATCGAAGACAGCGAAGGCGACTTGTGGTTCGCCACCAGCAACGGGATCAGCCTGCTGCAGCCTGCGGTAGGACGGTGGCGCTCCTTTCTCAGCCGGTCCGATGGGATACAGGATGGCGGGAACCATATCTTCCTGACGCTCTGCGAGGTCTCGCCGGGTGTCATCTGCGCCGGCGGGTACGCTTCGGGCCTGTACAGGATCGAAAAGAAAACCGGGAGGGTGGAATACTTTCCCCCCTCCTTTGCAGCAGAGGGGTGTCCAGACCAGTATATCAATGACATCGGAAAAGATTCCGGAGGATGTATATGGACAGGGGGCTGCCACAATCTCAAACGTTTCGATCCCCATGACGGCACAGTACGCCTGTACCCGGTCCCGGGCCCCATCACCGCCATACTGGAGAAGGCTCCGGAATGGATGTGGATCGGTACCGGCATGGGGTTGTACCTGCTTGACGGGCACGGGGGGACCTGCAGACATATCGCCTTTCCAGTCGAGGCGGTTCATGTCTATGCACTGTACCAGGCACCGGACGGGCTCCTGTATATCGGCACCGGCGGGGCGGGACTTCTCGTCTATGACAGCGTGGAGGACAGGTTCGTCCGCCAATACCAGACCGAGAACTGCGCCCTGATATCCAATAACATCCATACCATTGTCCCCCGTGCGGACGGCACCCTGCTACTGGGGACCGAAAACAGCGTGGCCCTGTTCCGGCGTGAGAGCGGCACTTTCAGAAACTGGACGGCAGAACAAGGGCTGGCAAGCGTATGCCTCAATGCCGGGGTATCCACTTTCCGGCACGGGGAAAGCTTCGTGTTCGGGAGTAACACCGGAGCCGTCATGTTCCCCTCCGACATGAGGATACCCGCCCCGCATTTTTCTCGGATGCTCCTGCGGGATTTCATGATCTCCTACCGCCCCGTCTATCCCGGGGACAAGGGATCCCCCTTGAGGGAGGATATTGACAATACCGTCAGGCTGGAACTTGCATATGACCAGAATACCTTCTCCCTGGAAGCTGTCTCCATCAACTACGACTATCCCTCGAACATCCTATATTCATGGAAATTGGAGGGGCTCTACGAGGGCTGGAGCCATCCGGTCCAGAGCGGGCGGATACAGTTCACGAGCCTGCCCCCAGGCAACTACACCCTGCGTATCCGTGCCGTCTCCAATGAGGAGAAATACAAGGTGTATGAGGAAAGAAGCCTCGGTCTGAGTGTCGCCCGGCCGCTGTGGGCGGGTACATGGGCCATTGCCGGATATGCGTCATTGTGTGTGTTGGCTGGGGTGGTGTCTTTTCGCGTTGCCATGTTGCGCAGGCAGAAAAGGATATCAGACGAAAAGACGTGCTTCTTCATACATACTGCCCATGATGTCCGTACTCCGCTTACGCTGATCAAGGCTCCGCTGGAAGAGGTGGTGGAGAAAGACATGGTGAAGGCGGAGGGGATGGACAATGTACGGATGGCCCTGAAAAGCGTGGACGGACTTCTGGGATTGGTCACCAGCCTGATAGATTTCGAGAGTACGGACAACTACACCTTGAGACTTCATGTCTCGGAATATGAGCTCAACAGTTATCTGGAGACGACCTGTGAGGCATTCCGCACATATGCCTCCATCAGGGACATCGATATCACCCGTGAGAGCGGCTTCCCTTACCTGAATGTCCGGTTTGACAAGGACAAAATGGACTCTATATTGAAGAATATACTGTCCAACGCACTGAAGTACACTCCACGGGGCGGGAGTATCCAGGTCCGTGCCTTCGCGGACCGGCATGTATGGGGTGTGGAAGTGGAAGACACGGGGATTGGCATTCCACCTGAGGAACGGAAGAAACTGTTCAGGAACCATTTCAGGGGCAGTAATGCCGTCAATCTGCAAGTGGCGGGAAACGGTGTCGGACTGATGATGGTACATAGGCTGGTAAGGCTGCACGGAGGCAGGGTCCGCGTTACCAGTACCGAGGGGAAGGGGACCATGGTATGTGTTATTTTTCCCCTGAGGAGCAGACGCCTTGACAAGGCATGCCCCGTTGCTTCGCCCAGGAAACAGGATACCGGGGAAACCCGCATGGGACCGGATTGCGGCCCCATGCGTGAGATCCTTCCAACAATGACCGGCGGGGACCGGCAGCGTATTCTTATTGTGGAGGACAATGACGATTTGCGGACCTACCTTGAGGGGCTGCTGAAAGAGGAATACCTGGTCCAAACCTGTTCCAACGGACGGGACGCGCTGCTTGTGGCGAGAGAATACAATCCGGACCTGATACTTTCGGACGTTATGATGCCTGAAATGGGAGGGGACGAACTTTGCGCGTCCGTCAAATCCGATATTGAGACATCCCATATCCCGGTCATGCTGCTGACCGCCTTGGGAGATGAGAAGGACATGCTGGAGGGGCTGGAAAACGGAGCTGACGCCTATATCACCAAACCGTTTAGCATAAACGTGCTCAGGGCGAATATCAGGAACATACTGGCAAACCGGGCACTGCTCAGACGGGCATACGCCGGTCTTGAGGACGGAGTCGGACAGGTTCCGCCGGACTGCCACAATACCCGGGACTGGAAATTCATGGCCTCCGTAAGGGAATGCGTCATGAAGAATATCGACAACCCCGGTTTCTGTGTGGACATGCTCTGTGGCATGCAGAACATGAGCCGCACCGGATTTTTCAACAAGTTGAAGGCGCTCACCGGCCATGCCCCGGCTGACTATATCCGCTCCATGCGGCTGCAATATGCGGCACAACTGCTCAGGGAAAAAGACTGTTCGATAACGGAAATCTCGGATGACTCGGGGTTCTCCGATGTCAGATATTTCAGGGAGGTGTTCAGGAAGTACTATGGAATGAGCCCGAGTGAGTACAGGAATTCGATGAGAGGATAACATCACGGGCAGACAGACTCCAGGATATGGCAGGTCTTATTGTCGGAGATGGTGTATGTTTCGCTCCGCACCGACAAGCCGGGCACGGTTAACTCGTTCACCGTAATGATGAAGGCGAACAGCCGCCCTGCCCCAGTATTGAGGCTCGTGCCTGATAGGGATAGTAGAAATAATAGTGTTCGTCCAACAGCCCGCCTGCGAGCGGTGTCGGACTTTCAGTTTTCCATACGAGACCGCCCGTGTCGGCATCCCTCTCGGCTGTCAGTTTCACGTTGGAATAGACTGTTTGAGTGCCCCGCACCACGTATAGGCCGCAGGCCCCGCTTTCGGAAAACTTGGTTTGGCAGCCATTCTCCACAGTACGGGTGGTTTTGCGAACAGCCGACGTATATCCAGCTTTTCAGATAAGCTGCGTTTTCAGTGCGTATATGTTCGGCTATCCCGAAAAACATTCCTGCCAGGGCTGCGGCGAACTCGGCCGTTAATTCCTCCTTGCCGTATTCCTCTGATCCGAACGGGTGCGCAAGATCCCGGTTCAATCGGGTGGGGTGTCCCGTGGAATGTCCCATTTCATGCAGAAGCGTTTCGTAAAAGCTCTGCATATCGACGAACTGCGAGCGAAGCGGCACTACGATATAATCGGCTAAAGGAGAATAGAAAGCCCTGTCGCCTTGCTGCTCCCGTATCGGGCAAAACCAGCTTTTCGCCTCCAGCATGGCGTCTATTTCGGGGTGCGCCTCTCCGGTTGTCCCGTCGGGCTGCTCTGCCTGTCCCCCTCTGAACTTCTCCCTTAACGCTTCCCATTCTTCCGGCCTCACGTCCGAAAAATTGGTCTGATCCAGGTTAAAGACCGAGTAATATTTATAGGTCGGTATAACGTTGTATTCCTGTTGCTGCTCCCGGCTTAACGCCTTGTATTCCTCAAAGGTTATTTTCTTGCGTGTTTCCTTGTGGTACACGTAGAAAAGGAAGTAATAGACCGGAAACGATTTCGATCCTTTCAGCACGGAGATCCCGGCCTCTTCGCCTGGTTGAACGTCATAAATACGGGTGTCTGGTACTGGAATTTCTCGCAAAGGAAAAGGAGTAAAAAGGCGTTGCCTCCGGCGTACCTGCGTCCTGTGAGGTTCTGCGGAAAGAAATTGCGTGTATTCGCCGCAATGGTGATCCAGGGCTTTTGCCAGTTGTCCTCTACCTGCTGGATCTTCTCGATCATTTATGTCTGACATCAAATTTGCAAACTGTTGCGCTGCCTTGTCGAAATAATCAGTTTTCATAACTACGTCCCCCGTTCTTTATCCTGGTGGGTGAGCCAGTTCTAAAGGTTGTTATCTCTTTTTCTATACCTCTAAGATAGCACTTTTATTTGAGAGATGCAAGTATTTAAACAACGTTTAACTAACTATTTATAAGATAATTATATGCAAAAGTAGTATTTTAGTATATACTAAATTTAGTATTTACTACCTGATTTTTTCCGATAGTAAACTCCCCACCTCGCACCCTCCCCCACCAAACCTTGCGGATGCCTAAGATTCCGATGTTTTTGTATCAAGACAACCTCATTTTGGTTTTTCGGGGCTGTCGGTGTGGTCGTCTTGCGTTTACCTTGAGTTCCGAGAGGTTTTTGTATGAGAACACCCCAAACGTTTTTTTCCATAGCACAAGTTTTTTAGGAAAAATACTACCTGGCTTTAGCCAGGCTGGAGATTTTTTCTAAAAGCCGCTTGCGGCTCAACTTGGGATATGGAAAAAGCCGTTTGACCTTTGCAGACAACCCCCCCGGTCAAGGTAAACGCAAGGCGGCCACGCCGGAAAAACTAAAATACCTCTCTCCCCTGAAAGGGGGGTTAAAACCGGGTTCGACAATCGGCTACCGGAGTTCCCGACAAGGAATGTTCCTTGCCCCGCCGACGAGTGCCTGCGCTCATCAGCCGGGCAAGGATCATTCCGGGTACTCCTTTCCGGATTGTGCCGATCAGTGAAAAGTCAGGCGCTTTTATCCGGCTGGCTTCACCGAACGAATCTATCCGGAAATAGCCTACCTTAGCCGGGTGGGTGGGGGGGGTGTATTTATGCGTTAGGGATTGCAGTGGAAAGCCCACAGCCTTCAGGCGAGGACTTGGAGGCGGAAAGCCCGACCGTTTACGGGAACGCCCAAATCCTCCAAAAGAAAAGCGTACTAATACACTAAAATACTAAAAGTAGTAAATACCCTTAATTCCGCAACACTATTACAAATTAAACTTTTAAAGTACCTGAGCAACAAAAAGTTGCCCATGATTTTGCCATGTCAGAATTTTTACTTATCCTAGTGTTGCAAAAAAACAAGCAAAACTCTGATATGACATGGTGAAGATACAAATTAAACGAGATATACTCCCTATATTCGCGTAGTAATCCCCTGTTGTCCCTGTCGCAAGACAAACTCCAGGGTTTTGTTTTTATATACTCCCCCCCTATACGGTAGCGTATGGATCTTTTTCCTGAATCACCTTTTTAATCTTGAACAGCCGTTCTTTGGTTAGCGGCTTTATAGTTTCCGGATCCTCACCGTCGAATGTTTCCCCGAAGATCAGATCGTCCACCTCCAGGCCATGATTAAAATTCTCCCTGATACAGTCCCTTAGCAACCAAAGGTTTTTGAGGTTCACCCAATCGGCCGTTATGTTCCTGATCCTTCTAAACATGATTATCGCAGTACGAAAATAATGCCCCACATGATCGTAATCATGGCAAACCCGTTTATCCAGATAATAAACATCTATTTCCTGGTTTTCTTCATCCTCCGCGATCCGGCAAAGGCAGAACGGGATCTGCTCCAGTTTATCCCATTCGATATATTCCGTTGATTTCATATTGTCATTATTATAAATATCATTACTTGACCAATGATGCGATTACTTTCGTAAACTCCGAAATATCCCCCTCCACGCTGGCCTTTTCCAACGCTTTCATATATTCTTTTCTACGCTCCACCGGAACAACCGTCCAGTTATAGCCTCCAGACGCAAGCATGGCGTTCAAGACGAACCGTCCCATTCTCCCGTTCCCGTCCATATAGGGGTGAATATACACGAAAAAGAAGTGTCCCAGGACAGCCCTTACCGCCGGGTGCGGCTCATTCTTCAAGAGATCGAAAAGGACGGGCATAGCGTCCCTGACCGCTTTCGGGTTCAACGGGATATGTTGCGATCCCCGTATATAGACCTGCCCGGTACGATAACCCACAATATCCTCCCTTTGCAAGATCCCCACCGTAACGAACGGCATCCACATCTGCATATACCAGACCAGATGATCCGCCCTTACCGCTTCCCCTGCGTTCTTTCCTTTCAGTATATCGGAGATCGTCCCCCTGACAGCCTGGAACGCCTGGTAATACCCACGTGCCACCAGTGCGTTTTTATGCTCCTTATCTTCTTTCTCCGGCTTCCAGTTCCCGACACGCACTTTCTCGATCAGTTCCGGGGAAACCCTATATCCCTCGATCGAGAGAGAATGATAAGCGTCCTCCGAATACTTTTCATCGACGGATCTCAAATACCCCTCCACGTCATCAATCTTTCCAGGGGCTTCGGGAAACAGTTCTACAACCTTATCCCTCATGTTCTCCCACATCAGGCGCAAGCGTGTGACGTAAGGCGACACCTCATAAACAAGGGGCGTTCGTGGCTGATCCTCGAACGGATCTTCTTCTCTCACGTCATACCCGAACCCCCGCATCGTGGAAACGATGCTGTCGGCGATTTCGCTGTTCCCGATGTTCCGGAACGCCCCGGCTATTCTTCCGGCACGAAGCGAAGCCCCGTTTTTCGTCAGTACCTTTAATATATCGGCAGCGTCCCGTATCATGGCCAGGCAGGTGCGGGCTGCGATCTTCTCCACCTGGAAATATCTCGGCGTGGTATATACCAGGGCTTCGGCAAGCGGATAGAGATTAAGGCCGTATTCCGGCTCTTTATATACCTGATCCGGGATCTCGCTTTGAAACACCAAAAGCGAGGTATCATACATCAGCTTTTGCGTGTTGTTATGGCCTTTCGGCGACTTGATAATCACCTGCACGGGCACGGTCGTTTTCCCCGAATACAGATCCAGCGACTGGTCGGCCGTCAAGCACCATTGTTCCCCCAGCCGGACGGCCGCGTATTTCGCGATAAAATACCAGAATGAGGTGTACCAGACCGTCGTGTCCCCCTCTGTTCCCGGCCTGGCCGCAATATACCAGCCTTTCATTACTTCCTGCAACCAGCCGTTATCCAACAGCCGGGTTAAATGCGTCCTCCCTATCTCGGCCGTCCCTTGCAGGACGACACAGCGGTCTTTCTCCTGGAGCTTTCTTAATTCCTCCAGTGAAGCCGCCATTTTCTCCGCCATTGTTGCCATAACCGTTTTTATTTAGATTCTGATTATTTTCGTGCAAATACTCGTTTTTAGACACGTGTAAATACTCGTTTTTAATTATGTGCATTTACTCGTATTTGTTGCAAAAATACAATATTTGTTCCGATAATCAGCTACTAATGAAGTCTTTTTTTACTTGTTGTATCGTTGAAACGGCCTTTCCCGTGAGCTTCGCCACGTTCCGGATCGAGTAGCCTTTCTTTAACAAGGCGATCGCCTCCCGGTATTCCTCTTTCCTCTGTTCGGCCGTTTTCCGACTTCCCGGCTTCCGTCCCAGCCTGCCCCCTTTCTGGATGTACAACTCCCGTCCGCTATTAAGGCGGTCAATGATCCCCTGGCGTTCGATTGCGGCCAGTTCCCCCAATAGGGTAGTAATCAGAGAGGACAAGGGGTTTACCGTCTTGTCCGGCCGTAATGTTTCCAGGTTCAGGTTTTGAATATACACGTATATTTTATGCGTGTGCAGCGTATCGAGTGCCTTTAGGATCTCCAGGGTTGAACGCCCCAGGCGTGAGATCTCGGTCAGCAACAACATATCCACCCGGTTCTGCGGATCTGTGCAGTATTCCAGGCAACGGCTTAAAATCGGGCGTTCGATATTGGCCTTTCGTCCGCTTATCTTTTCCTCAAAGACCGCCGTCACCTCGTACCCCCGTCCGGCTGCGAACCTCTCCAGATCGACAACCTGCCGTTCGGTCGATTGCCTGGCCGACTGCGAGCTTACACGTGAATAAATAACCACATTCATCCCTTTTGCTTTTGTTCTTCCTTATCTATTGTTTTAATCACCTTATCCACCTCTTTCAAGGAGGCATTATTTCCGGATCTATCCAAAAAAGAAATTCGCTAATTAACCTATAATTACTATCTTTGCATTGTAATGCTTGGTAAAGCCTCTGTTATCAAAACACGTAACCAAGTCAAGGATATACCCGTTCATCAAGAACGGGTTTTTCTTTTGCGACAGCCCATTCATAAGACAAAGGATATTATAACAGGTCAGTAATCACAGCCGCCGGAATATCCAGCTTTGAGAAAGCGAACATCTTTTTCCCCAGATCCTTTAACGAGGCTCCGATATGGTACACGTCCGTTTCATCAACGATCAGGAAACGGTCGTGACTGTCCCGGTACGTCCTGATGTCGATAGGTGTGTACTGGCTGTTATGCCTGTCAAGATCAAGTTGGAGTTGCTGCGTGATACGCTGGGTGTAAATGGTGGCCGAGACACCGACGCTGCGTTTACTCAACATGAGCAAGACCGTTTCGTCCACATAGTTGTCGATAAGCACGATCGAACGCCTGGCCGACTTTACCAGATCGGTAGCGAACTTGTACGCATCGAAAATCTGGCCGTTATAAAAAATGCCTTCGACCGGGGGCAAGGCAGTACGCACAAAAAAATCTATCTTCTCGGTATGTTGAGCGACAGTCCTTTCAAGTTCTGACAAACGTTTATTAATGGAATACCCTTTTAAAAGATAGTCCTTTAAAACCTTATTCGCCCATTGCCTAAATAAAATACCTCTTTTACTATTGACACGAAACCCAATGGATATGATCGCATCCAAATTGTAATAAGTCAGATTGCGCATCACTTGCCGTTTGCCTTCCTGTCGAACTGTTCGGAAATCCCGAACAGTTGAACTTTCCTCTAATTCTTTCTGATCATATATGTTTTTTATATGCTCGCTTATATTTGCTTTGCTGGATTGAAAAAGATCCACAATTTGCGCCTGTGTCAGCCAAACGGTTTCATCTTCCAGCCTCACTTCCAACTTGACCGCTTCATCCGGCTGGTATAATATGATTTCTCCCTGTTCCATTACTTATTTACCTTTTCTTAATTCATCAAGCCTCTGCATCGCACCGCTGAACTTCTCACTAAACATCATATCATCGGGCAAAACAAACCAGGTGGGAATACCTCTCGACTGTGGATTACCTATACATTCATCTTGCCCGTTCTGTTTGCGGTAATCGTCCCATTCACTATAAGCGATGTTCCAACGAATACCTAATTTATAGGTATTTTCCCATTTAATAATAGCCAGTGAATAGGCCGGATCATCTTTGCCGTCATAAATCACTTCTACAACTTCAACCATCCCTTTAGGGGAATTTATAAACTTCGGATTTTTATACGAATAAGTGCTCATGTCTTTTATTTTTTATTTATAGCACACAAAGATACTCAAAAACAAATATATACATATATACATACGTATGATTAACGTATAAAAACATTTATGGTTATTCTAATCTTTGATTAATTCCGGTACAGAAACAAAACGTACCGAAAGACGGAAACCGGATTTATTTCGGTACGCTTCCCCGATCGGCACAAAAAACACGCAAAAAACGAAAAATACTACTTTTAGTATTTTAGTATATTAGTATTTTAACTATATTTGCGGACATGACAACCATTTAAAAAACTGAATTTATGAGCAAAGCAAAAGTAATCTCCGTATTGAATCACAAGGGGGGAGTAGGAAAGACCACAACCACGATCAACCTGGGCGGCGCGTTACGTCAAAAAGGGTACAAGGTTCTTTTGATCGACCTTGACGGGCAGGCCAACCTGACCGAATCGCTGGGCTTCTCTGCGGAGCTTCCCCAAACGATCTACGGTGCGATGAAAGGCGAATACGACCTGCCGATCTACGAGCATAAGGACGGCCTTTGCGTCGTTCCCTCCTGCCTGGATCTCTCGGCCGTTGAAACGGAGTTAATCAACGAGGCCGGACGGGAGCTTATCTTAGCCCACCTTATCAAGGGCCAAAAGGAGAAATTCGATTATATCCTGATCGACTGTCCCCCCTCGCTGTCGCTGCTCACGCTTAACGCACTGACGGCCTCGGATCGGTTGATTATCCCGGTTCAGGCTCAATTCCTGGCAATGCGTGGAATGGCTAAACTTATGCAGGTAGTCCACAAGGTGCAGCAACGTTTGAGCTCGGATCTTTCGATCGCCGGGGTCCTGATAACCCAGTACGACGGAAGAAAGAACCTGAACAAGAGCGTTTCGGAACTGGTACAGGAAACATTCCAGGGCAAAGTGTTCAGCACCCATATACGCAACGCCATTGCGCTGGCCGAAGCCCCGACACAAGGACTGGATATTTTTCACTATGCCCCCAAATCTGCCGGGGCAGAGGACTACGAAAAGGTATGTAACGAACTGCTAACAGAAATAAAGTAACCATATGGCAAAGAAGAACGATTTAAAAAACAGTATGTCGGCCGGACTGACCGGGGGATTAGACAGCCTGATCCAATCCACGGCCGGGCAAAAAGAGGCTCAAAAGCCGAAGAAAGCGAAAACCGTGCATTGTAATTTTGTCATGGACGAAACCTATCACCAGAACTTAAAGCTGATCGCGATCCGCAAAGGCGATTCGCTAAAATCGGTATTGCAAGAGGCTATATCTGACTACTTGGATAAAAACAGTTCCCTGCTATAACAGCGTATCGGGAATATACAGGGCAAACACTCCACAAAAGAAATTCTCCAGGAAAAAGGTACGCAAAAAGCACCCCTACACATCAAAAAGTATATTGAAAATGCGATTCCCTATAAAGAACCCGTTGGCGGGATTAATCTTGCGTATGTTTAACCTGCCAACG
>QFCH01000685.1_pt1 | contig 15424 bp, 12 predicted proteins | sample 5346071 | NCBI WGS metagenome assembly QFCH01 (sample SAMN09062255, study PRJNA434731) | Human gut metagenome, whole genome shotgun sequencing project. | isolation source: stool timepoint B chromium assembly | host: Homo sapiens | collected 2015
ACCGTCGGAATACCGCATAAGCGCCAGGAACTAGTACTGCGTACCGTAAGTCCTCGCGCATATAGCACCCGCTATCCACACCAGAATTGCGCCTGCGAATCTAGTCGTAGGCCCCACTACGCCATCGATTCGCAGACGCACTTCTGGTGCGGATATCAGGCACTCTATGCACAAGGACTTACGGTACGCAGTACTAGTTCCTGGCGCTTATGCGGTATTCCGACGGTGTGGAGCCGGTGACCTTTTTGAAGGTGGTGCAGAAGCTGCTTTCGCTGGAAAAGCCGGTGGAAAAGCAGATGTCCTTGATGGAGGAATCCGAGGATTTCAAAAGGAACTTGGCGGTGTTGACGCGGGTGGCGATCACATATCCGTGGGGAGAAAAACCGGTTTCCCGCTTGAACAGGCGGCTGAAATAAAAGGGGCTTAAGGACACCTGGGCCGCCAGCTCCTCCAGGGTCAGGGGGTCTGTCAGGTGTTCGTTGATAAAGGCCACGGTATCTTCAATGATGCTGGAGGAGATATTGACCGAGTGCTCCGGGTCCCGCCCCACCAGGAGTTCGGTGAGAATATTGACAATGTAGTTGTTCAAAAGGGCTTCCTTGACGGAGATTCGGTCTTTGAACTGCAGGTAGATTTTGTGCAGGTATTTTTCAAAGCGGTAATTGTCCTTCAGCGTGATGACGGGATTCCCGTTCTCCACAATGGCCTCGAAGTAGCTTCTGGCTCCCGGACCGTCGAAATGCAGCCACTCCGCGTCCCAGCCGGTGCTGGTGTGGTAGCAGTGCGGCCCGTAACAGTCCAGCACCACCACCTGATCGGCCGAGGCGTGGTAATGGCGCCCGTTGATCTCCACCTCGCAGCCGCCCTTGCGCATGTACATGATCAGAAAACTGTCGTAAGAGTCCCGCCTGAGGCAATATCCCGGGCGGTAACGGAAGTACCCCACGTTGATAGGGTAGAGAAACAGGCTTTCAGCCTGGGTGCTTGGCGTGTAAACATAGTAGTCGGAACCCGGAATTACGCCGCTTTCGGTTGACAGCATACCATCCCCTCCTTCGTGTGATCTGATAAATCCATTATAGGAGAAACGGGAGGACAAGTCAAGAATGTGAGAGCAATTTTTTGAAATGATATGGCAACTAAATCTAATGAAAATAAACATGATTAATTATATATTATAAGCAAGAAGTAAAAATAACGCTGTGTTCGTTAAACGGCCGGAGGAGGTAATTTGTATGGAAACAGTAACGATATGGGAGGAATCCGTGGTAATTCCCACCTATGAAGTGGGGGAGCCTGATAAAAACCCTATTTTCCTGGACAAACGGGTGTATCAGGGCAGCTCGGGAAAAATTTATCCCTACCCCACCATTGAGAAAATCAGCGATGAGAAAACGGATAAGACGTACCAGGCGGTTTATCTGGAAAATGAGTATCTCAAGGTGATGATTCTCCCGGAGCTTGGGGGCAGAATTCAGAGGGCCTACGACAAGACCAACGGCTACGACTTCGTCTACTATAACCATGTGATTAAGCCGGCGTTAGTAGGCTTGTGCGGCCCCTGGATTTCCGGGGGAATCGAGTTCAACTGGCCCCAGCACCACCGGCCCACCACCTTTATGCCGGTGGATTACCAGCTGGCGAAGAATGAGGACGGCAGCTGCACGCTGATGGTGAACGATGTGGACCAGATGTACGGCACCAAGGGCATCGCCTGCTTCACGCTGTATCCTGGCAAAGCATACATTGAGATCAGGGGACAGCTCTACAACCGGACGCCCATGGACCAGACCTTTCTCTGGTGGGCGAACCCGGCGGTGCCGGTGAACGATTATACCCAGTCCATTTTCCCACCTGACGTGCACGCGGTGATGGACCACGGCAAGCGGGACGTATCCCGGTTCCCCATTGCCACAGGGGTGTATTACAAGCACGATTACAGCGAGGGCGTGGATATTTCCCGGTATAAGAACATTCCCGTTCCCACCTCCTATATGGCGGAGAATTCCAGGTACGATTTTGTAGGCGGCTACGATTACCGTGAGCGGGCGGGGATTCTGCATGTGGCGGACCACCATGTGTCTCCGGGCAAAAAACAGTGGACCTGGGGCTGCGGTGATTTCGGCAAGGCATGGGACCGGAATCTGACGGATGAGGATGGTCCCTACATTGAGCTGATGACCGGAATGTACACGGACAACCAGCCGGACTTCACCTGGCTGAAGCCTTTTGAGGAGAAAACGTTCAAACAGTATTTTATGCCCTATAAGGCGGTGGGGCCGGTGAAAAACGCTACCATTCACGGAGCGGTGAATCTGGAGGTTCGGGAGGATGGCGTTTACGTCTGCGTTTACGCCACGGAGCGCCACGAAGCGGCCGCGGTACGTCTGATTTATGGCGGGGATGTGGTTTATGAGGAGAAAACGCTGCTGTCGCCGATGGATCTATATGAGAAAACGCTGGCGCTGACAGTTGAAGATGAGACGCTGCTGAAGGTGGAGGTGGTCTCCGGGGGGCGGGTGCTGGTTGCGTACCGTCCAGAAAAACAAGAAAACGGGAAGGTGCCGGAGCCGGCCAGGGCGGCGGATGATCCAGACCGGATCATGACCAATGAGGAGCTCTACCTGACCGGGCTGCACATCGAGCAGTACCGGCACGCCACGTATCTGCCCGTCCCTATTATCTGGAAGGGTTGAAGCGGGACCCGGGGGATATGCGGATTAACGACGCCTATGGGCTGCTGCTCATGCGCCGGGGACTGTTTGACCGGGCGGAAGCGCATTTTCGCAGGGCAGTGGAGCGCGCCACCTGGAAGAACCCCAACCCTTACAACAGCGCGCCCTATTATAACCTGGGTCTGAGCCTCTGGTACCAGGGGAGGGATGACGAGGCATTTGACGCCTTCTACAAGGCTACCTGGTCCAATGAACAGCAGGAGATGGGATTCTATTATCTGGCGGCCATTGAGGCCCGCAGGGGCAGCTTTGAAGCGGCATTGGAGATGGTGGAAAAAGGATTGGTGAAAAACGCGCACAATGTGAAGGCCAGAGGGCTGAAGGCGTATATTCTGCGCAGGCTGGGCCGTTCGGATGAGGCCGTGCGCTGGATCAGCGAGAACCGGAAGGTGGACGCCTTTGACTATGTGTCTATGTTTGAGGAGTCGATGCTGGCGGACGCGGGAGAGAACGCGGCTGCGGCGGACTGCGATGGCGGAAGTGGGGCCGGAGCGGGAAGCTGCGGCCGGGGACGGACCGCGGTACTGGACAGGATGAACCGGCTGATGCGGGGATTTCCCGAGAACTATCTGCAGGCGGCCAGGGATTTTGCGGAGTTCGGCGCATACGAGGAGGCGTTGGCGATGCTGGGCCAGTGCGCCGCGGATAAGCCCATGCTGTTTTATTACCAGGCATATTACGGGGAGCGCCTGGGGCTGGGTGAGGAGTATGTGGCAGAGCGTCTGAAGCGGGCGGAGCAGGCTTGCCCGGATTACTGCTTCCCCAACAAGCTGGAGGACATCCGGGTGCTGGAATTTGCCATAGAACAAAACCCTGAGGGGGCCAGGGCGTACTATTACCTGGGCAATCTGTTTTACGACAAGCTGCAGTACGAGCATGCCACCGGCCTGTGGGAGAAATCGGCCGCGCTGGACGGGAGCTTCCCGGTGGTGCTGCGCAACCTGGCGCTGTCCTACTACAACAAAATGGGGCGCAGGGGAGAGGCGCGGGAGATGATGGAGCGGGCCTTTGGGCTGAACACCTCGGATGCCCGGATTTTCCTGGAGCTGGATCAGCTGTATAAAAAGCTGGGGGTTCCCGCCGGACAGCGGCTGGAGCACTATAAGGCCAACCCAGAGACCTTTATGCAGCGGGACGACGCGGTGATCGAGTACATTACCCTGCACAACCAGCTTGGAAGGTTTCAGAAGGCTTACGATCTGACCATGAGCCGCCGGTTCCATCCCTGGGAAGGGGGCGAGGGTAAGATCACGACCCAGTATACCATATCCTTGGTGGAGCTTGCCAGAGAGGCCATGGATAGGGGAGATTTTCACCGGGCAGAGGATTTGCTGGGACGCGCCCTGACGTACCCGGAGAACCTGGGCGAAGGTAAGCTGGAGGGCACGAAAGACAACCATATTTACTATTATCTGGGCTGCGTGAAGGAAGCCCTGGGCTGCCGGGAGGAGGCCAGAGAGTGCTTTGAGCGGGCCGGCGTTGGCCCGGATGAGCCGGCGGGTATGATGTACTATTATGACCAGCCCGCCGATATGATCCTCTACCAGGGCCTGGCGAAGTTGAAGCTGGGTAAAACCGGGGAGGCGAAGTCAAGGTTCTACCGCCTGATCGACTACGGAGAGCAGCACATCGGGGATCACATGCGCATCGAGTATTTCGCTGTGTCCCTGCCGGATTTCCTGATCTTCGAGGATGATCTGGATGTGAAAAACAAGGCTCACTGCTGTTATCTCATGGGCCTGGGCAATCTGGGACTGGGAAAGAAGCGGGAAGCGCAGGCTTTCTTTGAGCAGGCGCTGGAAATGGATGGGAATCATTTAAATGCGATCCGCTACCGGAAGGGCGTTTAAGACGCTGAAGACAGGATAGAGAGAATGTAAATAGAGGGCCGCCGGCCTTCCGCATAAGAAGCGGAGACCGGCGGCTTTTTAGATGCGTTTCGTCCGGGTTAGGTCTGCTGGTGGAACATTCCCGCCACGCGGCAGTCCGGGCAGAACTCAATGTAGAGGGTTCCCTCCATGTTCTCCAGCACCGTGTCCCACTGAATCTGGGCCAGATAGCGCATGGGCTTGCCGCAGTCCGGGCAGGCCCAAAAACACGGATACGGGATGGCTGTCCAGCACATAGGTGTTGGAGGACAGCTCCTCAAGTCCGCTCTCGCCCAGATAGTCCTCAATATCTGAGACATCTGGATCAGTGGGAATCGGTTCGCTGCCGCCGTCCGGCGTATAGCGGGAAAAGCTGGTTTCCGTGAAGCCCACGCAGTTGGGGCAGCAGGAAGCGGTGAAAATTCCGTCGATGCCCAGGAAGCGCAGCCGTTCATCCCGGCCGTCCAGAATCAGCATGTCCGCCATGGAGCAGCCGCAGTGGGGGCAGCGGTCCTGTCGGATGCGGCCGATTTTCACCGGGGAATGCCGCAGCCGGGCGGGAGCATTTTCCTCAGGGACAGCAGGGATGGGGGGATGTTCTGCTGGGGCGGCTGTGGCGGGGGAGCCTTCTGGTAAGGCGCCGTTGCCGGAGGCTGCGGAAGGCGCCTTTACCAGCGCGTAGCTTGTGTCAAAATTGAGCTGCCGCCTGTTTCCCCCGCGGTCAAAGGTCCAGCCGCCGCATTGGGCGTAGACGGAGGGGTCCACATACAGATGCTGTCTCCAGGGCCGGGGATGGAGTTCCAGCTCCAGAAGCACCTCCAGGGACCGGTCGTCCCCCTGCATGGCCAGACATTCCATCAGGCAGGCGGCCTCGTGGGGGGACTGGGTTTCCATGAGCCGCCGGATCAGTCCGTCCCGCACGTCGCCGGGAGCGCGGTAATAGAGATGGGCCAGGGAGAAAGCGCCGGCCTCAAGGGCAGCCCGTTGAAGCTGCGGGGGACAGATGCCGCGAATTTCCATGAGCTGGCAGAGGGTTTCGTACTCCTGGGTGTGATAATCATCCAGTTTGGCGGCGTTGGCTGCCAGCAGCAGAAGTTTTTCCTGGATTTCCTCATCCGTCCAGGCCAGCACCTCCTGGCGCTCCATTTCGGCGCGGCATTTCCAGCAGAGGCCGTCGTAGCCCAGAGGCCTGCCGCATTTTTTGCATTGGTATTTCATAGATCTTGTCCTCCTGACGAAGCGTGCAATGGTTTGGGTAAAGCAAGTGATTTTATTATATCAAAGACGGTATAAAAGGACAACCGGGACAGGGCTTGCTGCGCCGAATGTGATGCATGCCTCGCCCTCGGAGGCGGCATATGCTTTGTGTGGATTGTGGGCAGGGAAGAGGGGCATCCTGTGACTCTTTACAGAGAGCGGTGGAAAATGATTGGATGCCGGGACGCTTTCTGGTATAATAGGTGAAGCCGGGAAATGAATACGTGTGATTCAAACACCGGTAAAAGAAAATGAACGGTTAGGAGAATTGACGATGAAAAAAGGCGATCTGTTTGAAGGGATTGTGGATGCGATAGAATTTCCAAATAAAGGGATTGTGACTGTGGACGGGGAGCGGATTGTGGTGAAAAACGCCCTTCCGGGCCAGAAGATTCAGGGCGTGCTGACGAAGAAGCGTAAAGGGAAGAGCGAGGGCCGTATGCTGGCGGTTCTGGAGCCGTCCCCTGTGGAGCGGCCAGAGGAGGCCTGCGCGCATTTTGGGACCTGCGGGGGCTGCGTGTACCAGAGTCTGCCCTATGAGGAACAGCTGAAGATTAAGGAGAGCCAGGTGAAGGCCCTGCTGGACCCTGTGGTAAAGCCGGGCAGCTACGAGTTCCAGGGAATCAAGGGCAGCCCGATCTCAGACGGCTACCGCAACAAGATGGAATTCTCCTTTGGGGATGAATATAAGGGCGGGCCGCTGGCATTGGGGATGCACAAAAGAGGCAGCTTTTACGATATTGTGACTACACCGGAGTGCAGGATCGTACACGGGGACTTCTGTAAAATACTGGAAAGCACGCGGGCATATTTTGCGGAGCTGGGCACGGCATTTTTGGGGAAGCTCTCCCACAAGGGATATCTGCGCCATCTTCTGGTGCGCCGCGCGGTGAAGACTGGGGAGATTCTGGTGGACCTGGTGACCACCACCCAGACGGAATATCTGGGGACGGACATGCAGGAGGAACAGGTGCTGGAGGGCTGGAAGGAGCGGCTTTTTGGGCTGGAGCTGGAAGGGCGGTTTGCGGGGATTCTGCACACCCTGAACGATTCACTGGCGGACGTGGTGCAGAGCGACCGAACGGATGTGCTGTACGGGCAGGATTATTTCTATGAGGAGCTTTTGGGGCTGCGCTTCAGAATCTCGCCGTTCTCATTTTTCCAGACCAATTCCCTGGGTGCGGAGGTGCTCTACGACACGGCCAGGAGCTACGTGGGGGAGACGAAGGACAAGGTGGTCTTCGACCTCTACAGCGGCACGGGAACCATCGCACAGATCCTGGCCCCGGTGGCGAAAAAGGTAGTGGGCGTGGAGATCGTGGAGGAGGCTGTGGAGGCCGCCCGGATGAACGCAAAGCTGAACGGGCTGGAGAACTGCGAATTTCTGGCCGGAGATGTGTTAAAGGTGATCGATGAGATAGAGGACAAGCCGGACCTGATCGTGCTGGACCCGCCCAGGGACGGGATTCATCCGAAGGCATTGAATAAGATTATTGAGTTCGGGGTGGAGCGGATGGTTTATATTTCCTGCAAGCCGACCAGTTTGGCGAGGGATTTGGTGGTACTGCAGGAGAGGGGGTATCGGGTGGAGAAGGCGGGGGCGGTGGATATGTTTCCGGCGACTGGGAACTGCGAGACAATTGTCGAATTATGTCGAAAATAGAAATACATGAATCCGATAAAGGACAGGAGAAACAGCCATGAAAATTATAAAGAATTGTATTCAATGCAAAGCATGTGGTGAGGTGATTGAATCAAATTCCATATATGATTTCGTGACCTGTTCTTGTGGGAAATGCAGTGTTGATGGAGGATTAGAGTATCTCCAGCGAGTAGCAGAAACAAGGGATATTTTTGTAGAAATGTCGCAGTTTGAAGAGGATTGGTTTTTTGCTGGCTGTGTTAAAATCGGTGCCTGATGCTCCAGAGTAGGAGCAGGAAGCGAAGAATCTGGAAAATAAAATATGGGAATCTAAAAAGCAGAACTATATCTTGCAGAAAGTTCTATTGGACGGCGATATTAGTTCTGCTATTTTTATAAAGTAACGTACTTGGAATGATGACGAACTGGATTCGACATACCATAGTCGGTATGAACAAAAATGGAGATGGCTTAGGTATTAGCAGAAGTTGATCAGAGGTTGAGAGGTTGATTTCTGCTGGCGAAGGGATATCACTACCAATAATTGTGTTCTCAGACAGAAAGTTGAGGATTTAATTGTTGGTTGTAATTAAATTAGGATAATATATAGCAACTTTATTATTGGTGTAATATCCTTTATAGTGTATAATATGATTAATGTTTATTGCTTTGGGGGAGAATAGCAAGTACTTAATATATGCAAAGTGTGGTGATTAAATGTATTCGGACAAAATACAACAAGTACGTGTAGGAGCATTGGAAACCGGTGTAGCAAATAGAATAATGGATTTATTAGATAAATTAAGACTGAATTGTGATGAAAATAGTGCTAAAAGGTGGATTTGGGAGCTTATCCAAAATGCTAAAGATGTGGTTAACACAACTGGAGAAGTTAACATAAACATTCATTTTGATGTGGATAAAAGTATTATTCGATTTGAGCATGACGGGAAAATATTTTCAACGGAAAGTTTGATTTATTTGATTGAACAGGTTTCTACAAAAGATAGAGATAAAGAAAGTAAAACAACAGGTAAATTTGGAACAGGGTTTTTAACGACACATTTGTTGTCAGAAATAGTGACAGTTTCAGGAATATTAAAGGATGATGATAGTTCTGTCTATAGAAAATTCAATATTGAATTGGATCGATCTGGAGAAAATAAAGATGAAATTATTGCCGCTATACAAAAAAGTTTTAAGGCATTGAATGCGAGCAGAGAATTATCTACAAACATGGTTATCAATGAGAAGGATTTTAATACTTCTTTTGCATATCAGCTAAATGAAGCGGGAATGAAGGTGGCAAAAGAAGGACTGGCAGATCTCTATATTTCAATACCATATGTTTTTGCTTTTGTACCAGAAATAAATAGCATATCTGTAGATGCATATTGTTGGTATTTTGAGCGGGGGAATACTCATAGCATAAGGAAAAATAATTTAAAAGTATATGAAACGAAATGTAAAGAAAATATCTTTAATGAAAGAATCGTTTACATTGCGGTTTTAGAGGGGACTGCTGTTTCAGTAGCTGTTGAAATTGAGAAAGGAGATAGAATTAGTATTCTGGAAAGTTCCAAGGCCTTACCAAAACTGTTTTGTGAATTTCCCTTACTGGGAACGGAAGAATTTCCTTTTCCGGTAGTTGTAAATAGTAAGCGTTTCAACCCGACGGAACCACGTGATGGAATATTTCTTACAGATAAAAGTAGTAGTAAAATAGTTGAAAACAAGAACCTAATTAATGAAGCCTATGCATTATATGTAGGGTTACTGGAGTATGTGTCTGAAAGAAACTACCAACAAATTTATAATATGATAAAAATACATGATTCCGTAGAAAAATCTTGGCTGTCGAATCAGTGGTTTAATAATAATGTTATTAGTAAATGCAAAGAAAGCCTTCGGTATATGCCTATGATTGATACTGAAATTGGAGAGCGGAAAGCTTTATATAATAAATTTAATGAACCGCAAATTTGGATAATTGGTGATGGAGATAGTAATTTGCGCGAAAGCGTTTGGAAGCTAGAAAATCATATAATGCCTGAAATGCTTACGCGACGTTCAGAAATCCATTATTGGTATCATTCCTTAGGGAGAGAGTTCCATAACTTCAATATTAAAAAATTAATCAAACAAGTAGAAGAATACGAGACCTTGGATAAATTAGCAGAGTTTTTTATTTTGAGTGATATAGCAGAAACGGATTGGCTGAATGGGTTATTTGAACTGATTGGGAGATACAAAATTGGTCAAACATATATCTTGAATGAAAATATCAAGATATTTCCAAACCAGAATGGTGATTTTTGCAGTGCTGAGACCTTGTGCAAAGACTTGGATGTTGATGAAAACTATAAAGATGTTCTTACCTTATTAGGAGGAAATTGTCGCACTAAGCTATTGCATAAAGCGGTAAATATAAGCGAATGGGTAGTATTTGACGATTATTGCAGTGATAACATTTTTAGCGAAATCATTGGGTTGTTGGAACAAGAAACAGATAAAAAAGACATAGTTTATGGTCGGCTTGTTACTTTGTATAATGATTTAGATGAGCCTAATAAGCAACTGTCAATATTGCTTGACTATGCCGATGTGGTATTTCCGACGTACTTACCAGATGCTAAGCAAGTTAATGTTGTTTCTGAAGAACTGATAGAGTCCTCTATGAAATATATTAGTACAAAAATCGCTGATAGAATAAGTTCATATGGTAATCTGTCGGAACTGTCTCACAATATAAAATTAGCTGATAATAAACTCGTTGAAGATTGGTTAGGAGGGTTTGTAGATTTTCTGGTAAGGTACAAATATGATAATTTATTGAACAAAAAAACAAAACCCATTCTACCCAATCAAAATGGGCAGTTTATGATAAAAGATGAATTATTCTTAGATGCTGGGGATATGGATGAGGAATTGAAAGATATTGCTTGTACTGCAGGAAATGATATTCGTCAAATGCTGCTAATTAAAGAGATATTTTTAGAGTTACCTGAGAATAGAACAAAAAATATAACTGATATTGCTCCGGATATTGTTCAATATATAAAAGCGAATCAGGGAACAAAAATCGACGATCTTATGGTTATTAATACATTCAGAAAGTTTTACCAGTGGTTAAGAACTGAGGAAGATAAGGCAAAAAAATATTTCACGGAAATTTACAAAAATAAACATTGGTTATACAATGACGAAGAAATTGCGGAGAATATGAAAAAAGCAGAGACTTTAGATGAGTTAATGAAAAGATACAATATCAATAATCATGAGATGCTGGAAGAAATCTTAAATAACAGCGTGAATTGTAGCCCCATCAGCCAAGATAAAAATAATGATAAAACAGAAGTGACAGAAGATCTCCTAATACAGTCTGGAATTTATGATGAAGCAGGATTAGCTAAAGCTATTTCAAACAATGTATTTGGTGAGAATTTTATACATATGTCTGAGCAAGATTCAGAGAAGTTTAAGTATGTAAATGAAATTTTAGAGCGTTCAAAGCAAAATGTTCTCAATTATTTGCGCCATATTCCAGCGTATAATCTTGATAATATGATTGAATTAGATAGAACAATCTTTCTTATAAAAAAATATGATACAGATATTTTTTTGATTATAAGGCCATCTGATTATAAGCAAGTGATATTATACTATGATTCCGAGATGGATATTTTGGATTATGAGAAAGATTGGGAGTTATGGGTTGAAGATGGGAGAAATACGCCTGAAAAGATAACTTTTGGAAAGATGTTAAAGTTAACAGGTATTAACAAAATTCCATTAAGGAAGGTTAGATAGCTTATGATAGATATGCAGGAGGTAAAACGACTATTAATAGACAAAGACGCAGATAATATTATATGCGTAGAATTTGATTTGAAGCCTAATAATATCGCTATGTATATTGATGCTATTAGTGAAAGGGGCTATATTGTTATCGGAGCGGTTAGGCATAGGGATGGATATTCGGTAAATGGTATCAGCAGGAGTTTTAATATAAATGCTGTTGTTCAGTCCGCTATTAGAATATTACCATATAAGCCTAAGGTGGTTTGTCAAATGTGTGCTTTAGATGGGGCTAATGTCTGTGTTATTTTTGTTGAGAAAGAAAAGGAAAACACTAAAATTTCAAGTAGCGATATTTCCGATACAATATTAAGACCGTATTCAATGAATGATGTATTAAGGGATGTGATTTTAATATGTATTAAAATTCAGGCAAATAATTATTATAAGGATGCTAGTGAAGATCAAAGAAATGACTTTATGAGAGATTTATTGGATGCAAAAGGCTATCCCGTGAGAGATCAAACAAGGCGGGGAATTTCAAATGCAGGAAAAGGGGCCGGCGAGGTAGATATTCTGATATATAAAGATGAAATTCCAGTTACAGTTATTGAAGCCTTGAATTTGGCATCTTTAAGAACTGATTACCTGAATGCGCATATTGATAAAATATACAAATATGACACGTTGGGAAATGCATATAACTTTATTATCTCTTATGTTAAAGTTAGCGATTTCGGCCGATTCTGGAATAGTTATTGCAATCATGTAAAACAGCATAAATATCCATTTCCCCTAATAGAAGTCACCAATGAAATAAATGAAGGATTTGACTTTTCAGAAATCCGTATTTTAGGTACAAAACATAATCGTAATGGAAAAGAAACAATGCTGATTCATATATGCGTCAAGATACAAGCATAATTCATACAATTGAAGAAAACAGGAAAGGTGGAATTTAGATAGGGAAGCATCTCTAAATCTCAAAAGAGGGTGAACTGGATGAGCAGTCAACCTGTCAGAATTTTCGACAGGTTCGCCAAGAAGGTAGTAGAGAGGATGCAAGGAATATACCATTTTATAATCTTGACATGATCATATCACTTGGATATAGGGTAAAATCATCGATTGCCACGAGATTTTGGCGTTGGGCGACAGAGCGTTTAAAGGGATACATGATTAAAGGCTTTATTATGGATGATGAAAGGTTGAAAGGCAATGGCGGTGGTAATTATTGGCGCGAATTTCTTGAACGCATTAGAGATATCTGTTCATTCGAAAAGGTATTGTATCAACAAGTTCTAGATTTATATGCCACAAGTGTTGATTATAATCCTCGTAGTGAAGATTCAATAGAGTTTTTAAGATAGTTCAGAACAAGCTGCATTTCGCTGCTTATGGTCATACAGCGCAGAAGTAATATACGAATGCGTAAATTCAGAAAAAACGTTTATGGGGCTTACTTCATTTTCTGGAGAACTTCAGGCATTAAAGAATATTAGCATTACAAAGAATTATCTAAAAGAGAAAGAGTTGAAAATTTTAAATAATCTTGTTTTTGGTTATTTTGATTTAGCTGAAATTAATGCAATCGAGCATAAACCAATGTATATGAAAGATTATGTTGAGCAATTGGAGGCTATTTTGCTATCAGGTAATAGAAATCTGCTTGTGGAATATGGAAAAGTGAGTCATGACCAGGCAGTAATAAGGCAAAGGTATAGTATAGAAAATATCAGAAAAATATACTTTCATCGGTGGAGCAGGCATATATGAAAACCATAAAGGATGTTGGTGAGAATGCGAAAAAGAGAGTAAGAAAAGAAAGAGAAAATAGAAGGTAAATATTAAATAGGTTAAGCAATGGTTTGTTGTGTATTTGAGCGGATAGTTACTATTGGAATTCCGCCAAGGGGCAACTATATATTTTAATCATCATTATCATCCATTCAACAAACTGCGAAGCCTGCGTGGAATTGTGTCGAAAATAAATGAAGACAAGGGATTATGATGGAAAGATAATCTATGGCAAGAGGCACAGATTTTTGATTAAAAGTTCAGCTTCAGAATGTGAAGTATTATGGAAAAAAATATAGAGCCAGTTGATTCGATTAATTCGCAGATGCTATAGTAATGAAACTATGCCACTCGTCAGGAGGCGGAAAATATGCAAAGGCAAAAACAGATACAGTACAATATATTCAAAACGCTTTTATGGCTTCCGAATCACAGCTTAACAAATTGTGAGGTCTATGTGGAATTAAGCCGGAAACAGTAGTGAATATTACATATTTGATAATGATAAGATTCTGCTTTCAAAAGAGTAGAAAACAAAAAAAGATGAATATATAATGGTACCTGTTGTTAATATGAAATAGAATTAGAATGTAGCTTTTGAGGAGTGGGAAAAATATGGATGGAAATAGATTACAGAAATACTGGTCGAAAGATGTAGAAGCGCTGCTTGCTACTTATAAGCAATTTCAGGAATTGATACCTGCCAAGAATATTGATGGATCAGCTCATAATGGTGAGGATGGTAGATATGTAGAAACATTGTTAAGAGAATATTTGAAAAAATATTTACCAAAAGAATTAGAAGTCCTGACTGGTTTTATACTTAGACCAGCGGTAAAAAAGGGGACTAATGATAGGAGTCGTAAAGGACAGAACGATGAGCATTCTACACAAATTGATATAATCGTATATGATAGCTACAAATATCCTATTTTTCAGAGATTTGGAGATAGTGTAATTGTTCCGCCAGAAGGAGTAATTGCGATTATATCTGTGAAAAAACATTTTCATGATTCGGATATTGAAAAAGAGCTAGGAGCATTGAAAGCAGCCTCTGAATTGTGTAGAGATGGTAAAACAAGAGGACCATATATCTCTCTCATTTCGATGAAATCAAAAATACAAGAGAAGAAAACGATAACACAAGAAAATTGGATTTTTAATATATGTAAAGAAATTTATGAAAAAGAAGATAACTATTTTGATAATTTGGTGGGATATATCGGCTCATTGTCGGAGTGGAGTATTTTTAAGAAAAGACCAGCTAAAATGGGAGAATGTGCGACTTATGTGTACATGAAACACCATGATGATGAAGCTCATTTGGGTCTGCAATTTTTATTAACGGGTATTTTAAGTGTGTATTATGATAAGAGCCGAAACAGCAAAGAAAGACCTGGATTTACAGCTTTTCCATCCGGGAGAAGTCATGATGCCACATTAGGAAAAATTATAACAAAGGGACTGCGTTAAATATTACATAGTATGTGCAACAATGTGGAAAACAAGAAAATCATCCAAATTTAATTAATTTTTTCTGCACAGGAAGTAATAGATATTGTAGAGGTATTATATTAGGACGAAAACTTATCGTTGACACAAAAGATGGTGGGCAGTAATTTGATGTGGAATCGAACACCATAACTTATCAAATGTATGAAGGAGATTTTTAACAATGGAGAATTAGACAGAGAGACAACTGCTCGAAAATCTCAAGTAGTTCAAAAGGAATATGCTCGGTTGGTAAATAGGGAATTTGCAGAAGCGGAATATGGAAAGCTAAAACTAAATGAACTGAAGATATGATCATAATAATAGGTTATTTGAGCCAGAGGGATTCTGCGAATTAGATAATTAAATGTAAGAATGAAGGAGTTATATGTTGTGGAAAGGCATGGTGGTTAGCGATATGAACTCGGATTCTCTTATAGAAAACTCTAATTAGATCGGTGTCTAACTAGAAATAATGGGATATGAGCAGTAAAGTACGGTTTAATAAGCTAGAGAATATATGAGATTTGGTTTAGATGTTTTTCGTATGAACAATGCAATATTTGTACCATTGGATGATAATTTGGATAATGAGGAAAAGGACAACTGTTATAAATCATTTCACATTTTAGCAGTACATTTGGGAAAAAGAGAAAATAAAGCTAGAGAAAGATATAGAGGTGTGATGAACGAATCAGTCACACGCTCTGATACGGCAGAGAGGACAGCGTATCCGCCAAGGGCCGATTCTGCCTTGGGGACATCAATTTTATACACTCGAGAAATTGCGAAAGCATTGTGCTTTTGTCCAAACATACTGCCATCTAATGTATTAA
>QFCH01001336.1_pt1 | contig 15309 bp, 7 predicted proteins | sample 5346071 | NCBI WGS metagenome assembly QFCH01 (sample SAMN09062255, study PRJNA434731) | Human gut metagenome, whole genome shotgun sequencing project. | isolation source: stool timepoint B chromium assembly | host: Homo sapiens | collected 2015
TCTTGATTAAGAGACGAAAAAAACCACCTAAATTAAGGTGGCTTCTTACCAATTAAATTTGTTCAGCGATGACCTTTTCAGCAAGGTTCATGGCGTGATCAGATACACGAGTGTAATGGGAAATAATGTCGATAAAGTTGACTCCAGCTTGTGTAGAACATTCACCTTTGTTAAGGCGTTTGATATGGGTCTTTCTGAGAACGCGTTCCATATTGTTGATTTCTTTATGGCGTTCAATCAGACTTTGAGCTTTTTCAATATCATTGTTTTCCACACTATCAAGGGCATCCTTGATGAATGTAGTTGTTGCTTGATAAATCTCAGCTAATTCCTCTAAAGCAGCATCAGAAAATTGAACATTCTTACGTTGAAGGTAGTCTGTTAGGTTGAGCAAGCCTTCTGCGTGGTCCCCAATCCGTTCCAAATCACGAGACGAGTCAAGGATGTTGGTTAGGATTTCACTTTCCTTTTGGCTCAAGGATTCGCTTGAAAGGCTAATCAGGTAACGAGTGAGTTTTTCGTCAATTGTGTTAATAGCTTCTTCAGTCTTGTGGCCTTTCTCCGCTAGTTTTTCATCTAGATTGACGATGTAGTCGTAGGAAAGGTCAAAAGCTTTTGCAGCATAGTTCCCCAAGTGAAGCAGTTCTTTTTTTGCATTTCCTAGAGCGATAGAAGGAGCCTGTTTGATGAGTTGTTCATCCAAGTAGAGAGCTTCGTATTTGACAACTTCATCTTCACCAGGAATGAGCTTGGTCACAATGTAAGCCAAGGCACCGATGAATGGGAACTGGATAATGGTATTTGTAATATTAAAGGTTCCGTGAGCAAAGGCAATGGTCATTTCTGGAGCTAGATTGAGCGCCGATTCAAACCATTGAATCAAGCCCGTGAAAGGTACAAGGAAGACAATACAGATAACCGTACCAATTACGTTAAAGGCGACATGGGCACCGGCAACACGTTTGGCAGCGATATTGGCTCCAAGAGAAGCAATGATGGCTGTAATGGTCGTTCCGATATTATCACCAAACAAGACCGGTAGGGCACCTTGTAGGTCAATCAAACCACTTGCGTACAGGTTCTGTAAGATACCGATAGTTGCGGATGAAGCCTGAATGAGTAGGGTCAGTCCAGTTCCGACAAAGACACCTAGAATAGGACTCTTACTTAGTTCAACCATGTAGTCTCTAAAGACTTGCAGGTCTTTTAGGGGTTCCATTGCACCGCTCATAAGATTGAGAGCGAAGAAGATACCTCCTACACCAAAGATAATCCGTCCAATGTTATTGATGGAGCGATTCTTGGTGAAGAAGAGACAAACTGCTCCGATAAAGAGCATAGGTAAGGCGTAATCTCCTAGCTTAAAACCGATGATAAAGGATGTAACGGTGGTTCCAATATTGGCACCCATGACAATACCGATAGCCTGACGCAAGGTCAAAAGTCCTGCACTGACAAGTCCCACTGTAATGACTGTAACACCAGAACTTGATTGAATCAGCGCCGTCATACCGATACCAACCAGCACACCGAAGAAGGGATTGCTGGTATATTTGTCAATGTAAAAACGAAGGCGATCTCCAGCAGCTTGTTGCAAACCGTCTCCCATGGTCTTGATACTATATAAAAATAGTCCCAGACCACCTAAAAAGTGAAATAAAATTTCCTGCCAATTAATGGACATTTCTTTTTCCTCCGAAAAATAATAACGGAATTTCTCCTATTCTATTTTAAAGGATAAAAGTAAATCTCACAAGTGTTTAGCTGAAGTTTTCATGAGAAACAAGAACTTTCTTTTAAAATGAGAGATAGATTTCCTTTGAGATAGATGATTTATAGGATTGTGTCCAAATTTTACTGATTTTTATCCTAGTTATAGTTTTTATGTTAAATAGATTGACATCGCTTTCATATAGGATAAAATGAAGATAATCCTGTTCTGGTGGTGTGCACTGAGAACAGTTACTTTTTACCAAAAAGTAAAGCGCTTACTTTATATTTTATTAGGAGGATAAGATGAAAGATCTATTTTTTGAAAAACGTTGCCGTTACAGTATTCGTAAGCTGTCAATCGGGGCTTGTTCCTTGATGATTGGTTCAGCTCTATTTGCAAGCCCAGCTCTTGCTGAACAAGTCGCAGTCCCTGAAACAGCTGCAAATACGAGCGCCCAAGCTACAAGCGCTAGTGAAACAGCTAATCCAGATACTGCAGCCCTTGAAAAACAATTAGAGGAAACAGAGAACAAAGTAGCTGAGCAACCAATTTCAGAAAACACTCCAGCAATAACGGATCTGGTTAATGAAAAAGAAGAGGCAAAACCCGCTCCGGCAGATAATGCTGAAAAACCTGCTCAACCAACTGAAAAAGAAGAAGTCAAACCGGCGGAAGCTCCTCAAGTAGCTGAGAAGAAAGCCGACAAACCGACTCTAGCAGACGTTCCTAAAAATGAAGAAAAGAGTCTCCGACCAAAAGAAATCAAATTTGATACATGGGAAGATTTGTTGAAATGGGAACCGGGTGCGCGTGAGGATGATTCCATCAACCGTTCCTCAGTTGAACTCGCCAAGCGCCATAGAGGCCAGTTGGTTAATGAAAAAGCAAGCAGAAGAGCTAAAGTTCAGGCGCTAGCAAATACCAACTCGAAAGCTAAAGACCATGCTTCTGTTGGTGGAGAAGAATTCAAGGCCTATGCTTTTGACTACTGGCAATACTTGGATTCAATGGTCTTCTGGGAAGGCCTAGTTCCAACTCCAGATGTCATTGATGCCGGTCACCGCAACGGAGTTCCCGTTTATGGAACACTTTTCTTCAACTGGTCAAACAGCATTGCCGACCAAGAAAAATTTGCTGCCGCTTTGAAACAAGATGAAGATGGCACCTTCCCAATTGCACGCAAACTCGTTGATCTCGCTAAGTACTATGGATTTGATGGTTACTTCATTAACCAAGAAACAACGGGGGAATTGGTAGCACCTCTTGGTGAAAAAATGCGCCAATTCATGCTCTATACAAAGGAATATGCAGCTAAGGTCAACCATCCAATCAAGTATGCTTGGTACGATGCCATGACCTACAAATACGGTCGTTACCACGAAGATGGTCTAGGTGATTACAACTACCAGTTCATGCAAAAAGAAGGTGACAAGGTCCCTGCAGATCAATTCTTTGCCAATTTCAACTGGAACAAGGAAAAGAATGACCACTCTGTAGAGATGGCAAAATGGCTGGAACGTAGTCAATATGATGTCTTTGCAGGATTGGAATTGCAACAAGGCGGCTCTTATAAGACCAAAGTCAACTGGGATGCCCTCTTGGATGAAAAAGGCAAGTTGCGTTTATCACTTGGACTCTTTGCGCCAGATACCATTACCAGTCTAGGAAAAACAGGAGAAGACTATCACAAGAACGAGGACATCTTTTTCACAGGTTACCAAGGAGATCCAACAGCTCAAAAACCAGGTGATAAAGAGTGGTATGGAATTGCTAATTTAGTTGCGGACCGCACTCCAGCAGTGGGACGCACCTTCACTACCTCCTTTAATACAGGACATGGTAGAAAGTGGTTTGTAGACGGCAAAGTTTCTAAGGATTCTGAGTGGAACTACCGTTCTGTTTCAGGAGTCTTGCCAACATGGCGTTGGTGGCAGACTTCAACAGGGGAAAAACTTCATGCAGAATATGACTTTACAGATGCCTACAATGGCGGAAACTCTCTTAAATTCTCAGGTGATGTAGCTGGTAAGACGGACCAAGATGTGAATTTGTATTCTACTAAACTAGAAGTGACTGAAAGCACCAAACTTCGTGTTGCCCACAAGGGAGGAAAAGGCTCTAAAGTTTATATGGCCTTCTCTACGACTCCAGACTACAAATTTGATGATGCAGCTGCATGGAAAGAATTAACCCTTTCTGATAACTGGACGAATGAAGAAATTGACCTTAGCTCACTAGCAGGAAAAACCATCTATGCAGTTAAACTCTTCTTCAAACATGAAGGTGCTGTAAAAGATTATCAGTTCAACCTAGGACAATTAACTATCACGGACAATCACCAAGCGCCACAAGCACCTACAGGTTTCTCTGTGGTGAAACAATCTCTTAAGAATGCCCAAGAAGCTGAAGCTGTGGTTCAATTTTCGGGTAACCAAGATGCGGATTTCTATGAAGTCTACGAAAAAGACGGTGATAACTGGCGTTTATTGACAGGTTCATCTGCTTCAACCATCTACTTGCCAAAAGTTAGCCGTTCTGCTAATACGACTGGTACGACTCAGGAATTGAAAGTCGTTGCAGTTGGTAAAAATGGCCTCCGTTCTGAAGCTGCGACGACATTCTTTAACTGGGGGATGACTGTTCAGGATACAACTCTCCCAAGACCTTTGGCTGAAAATATTGTTCCAGGGGCAAAGGTTATCGGTAGCACCTTCCCAAATACTGAAGGTGGAGAAGGCATTGAAGGTATGTTGAACGGTACCATTACTAGCTTGTCAGATAAGTGGTCTTCAGCTCAGTTGAGCGGTAGTGTGGATATTCGTTTGACCAAGCCACGTACCGTTGTTAGATGGGTCATGGATCATGCGGGAGCCGGTGGAGAATCCGTAAACGACGGTTTGATGAATACCAAAGACTTTGACCTTTATTATAAAGATGCGGATGGTGAATGGAAGTTAGCTAAGGAAGTCCGTGGCAACAAAGCGCACGTTACGGATATCACTCTTGATAAACCAATCACTGCCCAAGACTGGCGCCTAAAAGTTATCACTTCAGATAATGGGACACCTTGGAAGGCCATTCGTATCTACAACTGGAAGATGTACGAAACCTTGGACACAGAAAGTCAAAATATTCCAATGGCTAAGGTAGCTGCCCGTTCACTTGGAAACCACCAAGTTCAACTTGGTTTCTCTGATGTTCCAGCGGGTGCAACTATCACCGTTTACGACAAGGCAGATTCACAAACACCAATTGCAACCTTGAAGTCTGATACTGGAGGCGACTTGGCAACAGCACCATTGGGCTTTGACAAGCAACCAACTCTCCTCTACTATCGTACCCAACTACCTGGCAAAGAAATCAGTAACACCTTGGCTGTAGCGATTCCACAGGATGAAAGAAAAATTGCTGCAGTTAGTCTCGAAAAAGGACCTAAGAAGACAGTTTACAAAGAGGGAGAAAAACTTGACCTCAGAGGCGGAACACTCCGTGTTCAATATGAAGGTGGCGAAGCTGATGAACTGATTAACCTTACTCACTCAGGTGTGACAGTATCTGGATACGATGCTCATCAAAAAGGGGAACAAAAGCTCACAGTCAGCTACCTTGGACTTCCAGTTACTGGTGACTTGAAGGTACAAGTGACAGGACAAGATGAAGGAAAACCAAAAGAAGTAGCGGGCTTGTATATTACTAAGAAACCAAAAACAGACTATCTAGTAGGAGATCAACTGGATCTTGCAGAAGGGCGCTTCGGCGTTCTCTATGATGATGAGACAGAAGAAAGCCATGCCTTCACAGATCAAGGTGTTGAAATTACGGGCTACGATGCTCAAAAGACTGGTCGTCAGACCTTGACCCTTCATTACAAGGGACACACTGCTGAGTTCGATGTCTTGGTTTCTCCAAAAGCAGCTGTCAACGATGAGTACCTCAAACAAGAAATCACTGCTGCCCAAGGTCGCCAGTCAACCCTTGGCTACACCTTCTCAAGCGAGGACAAACAAGCAGCACTAGTAGAGAAGCTCAATGCAGCGAAAGCTGTTGCAGAAAACCATGATGCCAGTCAAGAAGAGGTCAACAGAGCTTTGAATGAGTTGAAACAAGCAGGAACAGACCTGGATGGAAATCAACGTTATCAGACTGCTAGAGAAGAATTGGAAGGCTTGCTCGAATCTGTCCGTGAAAAAGATCCTAAAGCTGAATTGATTGAACAAGCAGAAACTTTATTAGCTTCAGAGATGCCAACTCCTCAAGCGTTTGCGGAAATGAAAGAAAAGCTAAATAAGAAACTAGCTCCTGCAGAAGAAAGTCACCATGTTGGAAGTATGGATCCAAATGAAGTGGCTCCAACGGTTGAGGCCCTCCCTGAACTAGTTATTGAAACTGAAACAACAGCCTTTGAACGTCAGGAGCGACCAAACTCCGAACTTCTCAAAGGACAACGCCGTATTGTGCAAGCTGGAGTTGAAGGTCAAGTCCGTCGCTTTGTAGAAGTAGATAGCCAAGGCAAACGCACTCTTCGTTCGACTGAGGTAGTCAAGGAAGCAATCCCAGAAATCACCGAAGTTGGAACAAAAGTTCTATCAAGCAACCAACCAGCTGAAGGTGTGAAAGATTTAGTTCTAGAAACTCCGAAACTGGAAATTGAAGAGGGGACAGTTTCCTTCGAACGTCAGGAACGACCAAATGCAGCCCTTCTCAAAGGACAACGCCAGCTAGTTCAAGCAGGAGTTGAAGGCCAAGTTCGTCGCTTTGTAGAAGTTGATGCTCAGGGCAAACGCACCCTTCATTCTACTGAGGTTCTCAAGGAAGCTCTTCCAGAAATTGTTGAAGTAGGAACGAAAGAGGATCAAGTCTCACAAACAAGGGATCAAGCGCTCTCAGCAACACCAGCAAAAGTTGAAGAAGTAAGTAAAGAGCTGCCAAATACGGGAGCGACAAGAGATGCTAGTCTAGTAGCGCTGGGACTTCTCGGAGTAATGAGTGGCTACGGCTTGCTCTCTAAAAAGAGGAGAGAAGACTAATCAGATTTACGAATCTTGGATTTTCTCATAAAAATAAAAAAACAAGGTTTGACTGTAGATTAGTTAGACCTTGTTTTTAGTTTTGAAATTGAAGAGTAAATTTGAAGCTAGATTTTTGTTATTCAATTCCTTGGATAAATTTTTGGAAACGATAGGTGTCGAAATAAATATTGGATGCAACTAATTTATCAAATTCATCGAATTTCAGAAATTCTGCGACATCCAGTTCAAGTTCTTTTCCTTGAGGAGAATGTAGACGGTAGCGATTTAAAGCTGAGACTGCTCGACCATCAACAAGTAATTGCTTCACTTCAAGATGCTGGCTTAAAGCATAGAATTGGCCTGCGCCTTGCAAATAAACATCACGTCCTTGTCGAATTTCTATACTATCGCACATGCCATAATCAAAGTTTTCAGCTACGAAATCTTCCCAGCCTCCCTCATTTACTGCCGTAAAATAGCTTTCTGCAAGTGTTTTTGTATCCATTTGGAACCTCCTGTAAAATAATTGGGCTATGATGAATATCACGAAATATTTTGCCCACTTAAGAGTATACAAAAGGAAATATGACTACAGGTTGTCATATTGCTGAAGATTTTTTTTGAGAGTACTGACCAGTAGATTTTGTAAGTGACTTGGGGATACGACCTTTACTTGATAACCAAAACTTAATAGTAAATCAAAAAATGAAGGAGTTAAAGCTCTAAATGCCTGAACTTTTATTATTTCGTCCTCGACTCTGATTTCTTCTTCCGTGAAGTGATCGTAGATTTTTGGAAGTGCAAATCTTGTAAAAACTAGTTCGATTTCTTCTCTTTGCCCCTCCACTTTATGTTTTGGGGGATTTAAAAAAAGCTCTAACTTTTCTTGAGATAAACGTGGATAATCGAATGATTTATCTTTTATCTCCACTGGTTCTAGTTCTCGAATTCGAGTTAATTTAAAAATACGAAAATCTAATTTTTCTAAGCAGTAACCGATAACATACCAAGCATTCAGTTTATAGATCAATCTGTATGGGATAATTGTTCGCTGACTTTTCTCTTGTTTTTTCGAATAGTAAGAAAAAGAAATCATCTGTTTAGATTGTATCGCTTCCTCAATGTCTAGTAAATAATTTGTATTAAGAGTCCAGGAACTGAGATCAAAGTAAAAAGGACTGTTTGCTCTTGTAATTTCTTGAGAAGACAGCTTGTGTTCGATACTGTCAAGACTTGAATGGCCAACGATTTTACTAACATTTTGGCTCATATTAATGATAAACTGTCTCTCCTCCTCAGTGAAAAAGTTTCTGTCTATCTTATAGTCGCTCGGTATATAGAAACCTCCCTTATCTCCACGTTCCGAATAGATTGGGATCCCCGCTAAACTGAGTGTATCCATGTCCCTATATACAGTTCGAGTAGATATTTCAAATCTCTCTGCAATCTCTTTAGCTGTTATTCTCTTCTTATTTAAAAGAGACAGTAAAATATAGATTAGTCTTTCTAATTTCATGGTAGCAATTCCCCTTCTTTTAATCTCAAATAGCACAAACTAAAGAAACTATTTTAGTTATATTGTATAATAAGAAACCTAGCAATTCAAAAAGAAGGACTGTAGAGTTTAGAATATTAAGGATTAAAATGTTAGAAAAAGAATGGTATAGAAGTAATTAGGCAGATCAATCAAAAAATTTTCCTAAATTATTCCAACCGAATTATGTGAAAATTGCCATTTCCCGTACGGTAATCCTAGATTTTTAGGTTAGTAGATAGAAGAATGAACAAGAAAAGTTTAGGGTTTTTCTATCTCTTTTGCTGATTTTGTGATATAATTAACACGTATAAAAAAAGAAGGAGTCATATCTAATGGCAAAATTGACTGTTAAAGACGTTGACTTGAAAGGGAAAAAAGTTCTCGTTCGTGTTGACTTCAACGTACCTGTTAAAGATGGCGTGATTACCAATGACAACCGTATCACTGCAGCTCTTCCAACTATCAAGTACATCCTTGAACAAGGTGGACGTGCAATCCTCTTCTCTCACCTTGGACGTGTAAAAGAAGAAGCAGACAAAGAAGGTAAATCACTTGCTCCTGTAGCTGCTGACTTGGCTACTAAATTGGGACAAGAAGTTAAATTTATCCCAGGTGTTACACGTGGTGCTGAATTGGAAGCCGCTGTTAACGCTCTTGAAGATGGACAAGTTCTCTTGGTTGAAAACACTCGTTTCGAAGATGTTGACGGCAAGAAAGAATCTAAAAATGACCCTGAGCTTGGTAAATACTGGGCATCACTTGGAGACGGTATCTTCGTAAACGATGCATTTGGTACAGCTCACCGTGCACACGCATCTAACGTTGGTATCTCAGCAAACGTTGAAAAAGCAGTTGCTGGATTCCTTCTTGAAAACGAGATTGCTTACATCCAAGAAGCAGTTGAAGCTCCAGAACGTCCATTCGTAGCGATTCTTGGTGGTTCAAAAGTTTCAGACAAGATTGGTGTTATCGAAAACTTGCTTGAAAAAGCTGATAAAGTGCTTATCGGTGGTGGGATGACTTACACATTCTACAAAGCTCAAGGTATCGAAATCGGTAACTCACTTGTAGAAGAAGACAAATTGGATGTTGCGAAAGCTCTTCTTGAAAAAGCAAACGGCAAATTGATCTTGCCAGTGGACTCAAAAGAAGCAAACGCATTTGCTGACTACACTGAAGTGAAAGACACTGAAGGTGAAGCAGTTGATCCAGGTTTCCTTGGTTTGGATATCGGTCCAAAATCTATCGCTAAATTTGACGAAGCTTTGACTGGTGCCAAAACAGTTGTATGGAACGGACCTATGGGTGTATTTGAAAACCCTGACTTCCAAGCTGGAACAATCGGTGTCATGGACGCTATCGTGAAACAACCTGGTGTTAAATCAATCATCGGTGGTGGTGACTCAGCTGCTGCAGCCATCAACCTTGGCCGTGCAGACAAGTTCTCATGGATCTCTACTGGTGGTGGAGCATCAATGGAACTCCTTGAAGGTAAAGTATTGCCAGGACTTGCAGCTTTGACTGAAAAATAAATAGTTTAACTAAAGGAAGATGGTGTGACCATCTTCTTTTTAATTTAATTTATAAATAGGTGGAATTTTTCTATAAATAAAAAAAGAGTAAATATTTGCATCCTGCCTTGTAAAGTGCTAGTATAAAAAGTAACGACTAAATTTAGATAAGGAAAAGGATTATAATGAAAAATAAAAAAGAAGTCTATGGATTTCGTAAAAGCAAAGTTGCGAAAACGTTGTGTGGTGCTGTTTTAGGAACTGCTTTGATTGCTTTTGCAGACAAAGCAGTATTTGCTGATGAAGTTACAGAGACAACTAGTACAAGTACAGTTGAGGTAGCTACTACAGGGAACCCAGCCACAAATCTACCTGAAGCTCAGGGTGAAATGAGCCAAGTTGCCAAAGCAAGCCAAGCTAAGGCTGGTTCTAAAGACTCAGCTTTGCCAGTAGAAGTATCATCAGCTGATTTGGATAAAGCAGTTGCTGATGCAAAATCTGCAGGAGTTAAGGTAGTTCAAGATGAAACAAAAGACAAAGGAACAGCCACAACTGCTACAGAGAATGCTCAAAAACAAGATGAGATTAAAAGCGACTATGCTAAACAGGCTGAAGAAGTAAAGACAACAACTGAAGCATATAAAAAAGAAGTCGCAGCTCATCAGGCTGAAACAGATAAAATCAATGCTGAAAACAAAGCAGCGGATGACAAGTACCAAAAAGATCTAAAAAGTCATCAAGAAGAAGTTGAAAAAATCAACACTGCTAATGCAACAGCTAAAGCAGAATATGAGGCTAAGCTAGCACAATATCAAAAAGATTTAGCAACTGTCAAAAAAGCAAATGAAGATAGTCAACAGGATTATCAAAATAAACTTTCAGCTTACCAGACAGAATTAGCTCGAGTACAAAAAGCTAATGCTGAAGCTAAAGAGGCTTATGATAAAGCAGTAAAAGAAAATACAGCTAAAAACGAAGCGCTTAAAGCTGAAAATGAAGCGATTAAACAGCGTAATGAAACTGCAAAAGCGAATTATGAAGCAGCGATGAAGCAGTATGAAGCAGACCTTGCAGCTATTAAGAAAGCTAAAGAGGATAATGATGCTGATTATCAAGCTAAATTAGCAGCTTATCAAACAGAATTGGCACGTGTTCAAAAGGCTAATTCTGATGCAAAAATAGCCTATGAAAAGGCTGTTGAAGAAAACACAGCTAAAAACAATGCTATCCAAGCTGAAAATGAAGCTATTAAACAACGAAATGAAACAGCCAAGGCAACTTATGAGGCTAAAATAGCACAATACGAAAAAGACTTGGCAGCAGTCAAACAAGCGAATGCAGCTAACGAAACAGACTACCAAACTAAGTTAGCGGCTTATCAGACAGAACTAGCTCGTGTTCAAAAGGCAAATGCTGATGCTAAAGCAGCTTATGAGAAGGCTGTTGAAGAAAACACAGCTAAAAATGCAGCGCTCCAAGCTGAAAACGAAGAAATCAAGCAACGGAATGCCGCGGCTAAAACTGACTATGAAGCAAAATTAGCTAAATATGAAGCTGATCTTGCCAAATATAAGAAAGAGTTGGCTGAGTATCCGGCTAAGTTGCAGGCTTATAAAGATGAGCAGGCTAAAATTAAGGCAGCTATGGCTTTAGCAGAATCAAAGAAGAATGAAGATGGAAACTTGAGTCGCCCAAGTGCTCAAAGTTTGATTTTCAAATCGGAGCCTAATGCTGAACTTTCATTGACTACAACTGGTGAATTTGTTAGCTATACTGGCATGGAAGCAGCTGTGAAGAATACTGCAGAATTTGCCAATAAACTCTTCCAGTTGGATAACTTTAAAGTAACAGACATTCAAAATGCTAACTACCAGACAAACAAACAGGAAAGCTTTGGTACAGTCGGTAAGTATTCTGAGTACAATTCAAATGTAACAAGTGGTAAGGGACCAACTGAATGGTCTTCAGTCCTGCTGAAACGAGGTCAGTCTGCAACAGCAACTTATACGAATCTTCAGGGGACTTACTATCAAGGGAAAAAAGTTTCTAAAATCGTCTATACTTATACTCTTGATCCTAGTTCCAAGTTCCGCAATGATAAGGCTTGGTTGGGAATTTTTAAAGACCCAACGATGGGGGTTTTCGCTTCGGCTTATACTGGTAATACAGAAGATGCTACCTCTCTCTTCGTTAAGACTGAGTTTCAATTCTATGATGAAGATGGTCAAATTATTAATTTTGACAAGGCCTTGATGTCTGTAGCGTCTCTTAACCGCGAAGCAAACTCAATCGAGATGGCTAAAGATTATACTGGGAATTTCATCAAAATTTCGGGTTCTTCAGTTGGTGAAAAGAACGGCCAAATTTATGCGACAGAATCTGAAAACTTCAAAAAAGGAGTTGGTGGTTCCCGCTTCACCATGTATAAGAATAGTCAACCAGATTCTGGTTGGGATAATGCAGATGCACCAAACTCTTGGTATGGTGCGGGAGCAGTGGAAATCTCAGGTCCTTCAAATAGTATGACTATCGGAACAATTTCGTCTTCAGAAGTGTTGGGACAGCCTGCAGCGAATGATCCACGTAGAGCAGAGAAATTATCTCCCAAAAAGCCAAATATTTGGTTTGCGATTAACGGAAATGTTCGAGCAACTAATTTGCCAACCATCACATTAGAAAAACCAACTCCGCCAGTAGAACCAACTGCACCACAAGCTCCTACTTATGAAGTAGAGAAACCACTGGAACCAGCTCCAGTAGTACCAAACTACGAAAATGAGCCAACTCCACCGGTAAAAACTCCAGATCAACCGGAGCCATCAAAACCAGAAGAGCCAACATATGAGACAGAGAAACCATTGGAACCAGCTCCAGTAGCACCAAACTATGAAAATGAGCCAACTCCACCAGTAAAAACTCCAGATCAACCGGAGCCATCAAAACCAGAAGAGCCAACATATGAGACAGAGAAACCATTGGAACCAGCTCCAGTAGCACCAAGCTATGAAAATGAGCCAACTCCACCGGTAAAAACTCCAGATCAACCAGAGCCATCAAAACCAGAAGAGCCAAATTATGATCCATTGCCAACTCCGCCGCTAGCACCAACTCCTAAGCACTTGCCAACACCACCAGCGGTGCCAACAGTTCACTTCCATTACAATCGTCTATTTGCACAACCTCAGATTAATAAAGAAATTAAAAATGAGGATGGAGTAGATATCGACCGTACTCTAGTTGCTAAGCAGTCTGTAGTGAAGTTTGAGTTGAAAACGGAAGCTTTAACTGCAGGGCGTCCAAAAACAACTTCGTTTGTATTGGTAGATCCACTTCCAACTGGCTATCAGTTTGATTTGGAAGCAACCAAGGCTGCAAGCAAAGGTTTTGAAACAAGCTATGACAAAGCTAGTCACACTGTAACCTTTAAGGCTACTGAGGAGACCTTGGCAGCTTTCAATGCAGATTTGACAAAATCCTTTGAGACTCTATATCCAACTGTTGTTGGTCGTGTCTTGAATGATGGGGCGACTTATACAAACAACTTTACATTGACAGTCAACGATGCCTACGGTGTCAAGTCAAATATTGTTCGTGTAACGACTCCAGGTAAACCAAATGATCCTGACAATCCAAATAACAACTACATCAAGCCTTTGAAAGTTAACAAGAACAAGCAAGGTGTGAATATTGATGGCAAAGAAGTTCTAGCTGGTTCAACGAACTACTATGAACTCACATGGGATTTGGACCAATACAAGGGAGATAAATCTTCTAAAGAAGCGATTCAAAATGGTTTCTACTATGTGGATGATTATCCAGAAGAAGCCTTAACCCTTCAACCAGAATTGGTTAAGATCCGTGATCTAGAGGGCAATCTTGTATCAGGTATCAGTGTTCAACAGTTTGATAGTTTAGAAGCTGCGCCTAAGAAGGTTCAAGATCTGTTGAAGAAAGCAAACATCACTGTTAAAGGTGCTTTCCAACTCTTCTCAGCTGATAATCCAGCCGAATTCTACAAGAACTATGTAGCAGCAGGAAAATCATTGCTCATCACAGATCCGATGACAGTTAAACCTGAATTTGGTCAAACGGGTGGTAAGTATGAAAACAAAGCCTACCAAATTGATTTTGGAAATGGCTATGCTACAGAAGTAGTTGTCAACAATGTACCGAAAATCACACCTAAAAAAGATGTGACAATCAGTATGGATCCAAGCAGTGACAATATTGATGGCCAAACAATTCCGTTAAACCAGTACTTCAATTATCGTTTAATTGGTGGTTTGATTCCACAAAATCATTCTGAGGACTTAAATGACTATAGTTTTGTAGATGATTATGACCAAAAAGGTGATCAATACACTGGAAATTATAAAGTTCTTGCCAAGGTTGATATCCGATTGAAAGACGGTCGTGTTATCAAGGCAGGGACAGACTTAACAGCTGAAACACAGGTTGAACATGATCAAGATAAGGGAATGATTACCATTCGCTTCAAGGAAGAATTCCTTCAAGAGATTCAGTTGGATTCTCCATTCCAGGCTGAGACTTATATTCAAATGAAACGAATTGCTGTTGGAACCTTTGAAAATACCTATGTAAATACTGTGAACAAAGTTGCTTACGCTTCAAATACAGTTCGTACGACAACGCCAGAACCTAAGAAACCAGAGGAGCCAACAACTCCTACTCCAAATCCAAAAGGTAACCCTACTCTACCTCAAACAGGTACAAATGATTCAAGCTACATGCCATATCTTGGTCTAGCAGCTTTAGTAGGAGTTTTAGGACTTGGTCAGTTGAAACGTAAAGAAGACGAAAGCAACTAAGCTCTAAAAGTTAAATAGAAAAGAGGAACTCTGTTTCCTCTTTTTTGTACCCCTAAATTAAAAACGCTTCCTATTGATTTTCACTCATAAAATCAACTAATTTATGTTAAAATGGTAGTAGAAAGTTGAGATTATGAGTTATTTTAAAAAATATAAATTTGATAAGTCACAGTTCAAGCTTGGTATGCGAACCTTCAAAACGGGAATTGCCGTATTTATAGTTCTCTTGATTTTTGGTTTTTTTGGCTGGAAGGGACTTCAAATCGGAGCATTAACAGCGGTCTTCAGTCTACGAGAGAGCTTTGATAAGAGTGTCCATTTTGGAACTTCGCGTATCTTAGGAAATAGTATTGGCGGTTTTTACGCCCTTGTCTTTTTCCTCTTAAACACTTTATTTCATGGAGCCTTTTGGGTAACCTTACTAGTTGTTCCAATTTGCACCATGTTAACCATTATGACAAATGTCGCCATGAACAACAAGGCAGGAGTTATCGGTGGTGTAGCGGCTATGTTAATCATTACCCTATCAATACCAAGCGGAGAAACATTTTTGTACGTGTTTGCGCGCGTATTTGAAACATTTATGGGAGTTTTTGTCGCAATCCTTGTAAATTATGATATTGAGCAACTGAAACTCTTTTGGGAGAAAAAAAGAAAATAATGTTACATTTTATGACATTATTCGTTGACGTATGTCTTTTTTTAGACT
>QFCH01002717.1_pt1 | contig 15292 bp, 8 predicted proteins | sample 5346071 | NCBI WGS metagenome assembly QFCH01 (sample SAMN09062255, study PRJNA434731) | Human gut metagenome, whole genome shotgun sequencing project. | isolation source: stool timepoint B chromium assembly | host: Homo sapiens | collected 2015
GGCAGGCTCGATCGGCTCGGTTTCCGGGGCAGGCTCGACCTGCTCCACAGATTCCGCCGCGGCAGCATCCGCCGCGGCAGCATCCGCCGCCTTGACGTCCTCGACGGAAACGGGGGCCGCAGCCTCCTCGACCTCGCCGGTCTCGACAGGCGTGCTCTCGGCGGGCGTGCTCTCGGCGGGCGTGCTCTCGGCGGGCGTGCTCTCGGCGGGCTTGTCCTGCTCCTCGGAGGCGGACTCAGCCTTGACAGGCTCGGACTCGGCGCCCTCAGCGGGAGCCGAGGCTGCTTGCGCGGCAGCGTTCGCGGCGGTCACGGCAGCGGCAGCAACAGAACCAGCAGCGCCAGCGCCTGCGACCGCAGGGGCGGGAGGCACGGCGACGGGAGCCTCCGGAGCAGACCCCTCGGCCGGAGCCTCGGCCTGAGCATCGGTGCGCTCGTTCTGAGCCTGCTCGACAGCCTCGGTGTCGCGGTCGAACTCGACGGGCTCGACGCCGACGGCGGCCAGAGCCGCGGTCGCCTCGTCATCCAAGGCCTCGTCAGCGCGGCGCTTGCGAGCCTCGTGGCGCTCCTTGACGCGGCGGGAGTGGGCCTCGCGCTCGGCGAAGACCTCTTCGCCGGGGCCAGACAGGGCGGCCGCGCGTTCGTCTGCATCGGCGGAGCCGGAGAAGAAGCGCTCACCGCGGCCGATGGACGTGGCCGTCAGGGTCTGCGTGAGCTGCGGATTCTTGTTGCCGGCGGCCTCGATGATCTTGCGTAGCGCGGACTTGGAAATCACCTGCGTCTCGTCGGGCGCGGGCGCCTTGCCGTCGGCCAGTTCGCGCTGACGGTCGGCCATCGCGCGGCGACGGGCACGCTTGGCCTTGCGGCGGGCAGCCACCATGCGCGCGGCGTGCGCCGCATCCTTGGGCTGCTCGCGCGCGGTTCCCGCGGCGCCTTCCGCGGCGGCCGCGCCACCCAGGGTGCCACCCGCAGACTCGCGCGCCTCGGCCCCACGAAGAACAGACGAACTGCCCGTCGCAGCCACGGCCTCGTTCGTGCCCGAGATCCCGGCGAGCTCAGCGGCCAGGCGCGCGATGCGCTCGCGACTCATGTCCTGCTCGACGGCGACGGTCTGGAGAGGCTCGATGCGCTGGGCGGGGCGCGCCCACGGCTCCTCAGTGACGATCCACGTGATGAGGTGCTCGCGCAGGTAAGCGCGCAGGTCGGAGAGGTCGCCCGAGTTCTTCGCAGACGCGAGCACGCGCACGGTCACCGTGTACTCGTCGGAGGCGGTGATCTGCACGCCCCACGTGCGCCCGTCCCACAGGTCGGTGGCGGCCAGGAGCTTTTCAACCTTGGCGCGAATCAGCGTCATGGGCGCGGACCAGTCAAGCTTGAGTTCGACCGTGCCCAGCTGGGCGGCGGCGCGGCGCGTCCAGTTCTCGAAGGGGGTCTGCGTGAAGTAGCGGCAGGGGATGATGAGGCGGCGCTCGTCCCAGATGCGCACGACCACGTAGGACAGCGTGATCTCCTCGACCGAGCCGGTTTCCTTCTTATCGCCGGCGACCACGACGTCACCCACGCGGATCGCGTCAGTGAAGGCCAGCTGCAAGCCGGCGACGACGTTACCGAGGGTCTGCTGCGCGGCGAGACCGAAGATCACCGAGATGACACCGGCGGACGCAAGGACGGTCGTCATGGCATGACGCGCGGCGTCGAAGGTCCCGATGATGGCGATCGTACCCACGACGGCGATGACCACCTGGGCGAAGCGCCGCAGGACCTGGGCGCGAGTCTCGAAGCGGCGCGAGAGGCCGTTGTCGGATGTTTGGCGTGCCTTTGCTGCATCCTCGAAGACCCACGCGGCGGAGTAGCCCATCCACGTCATGCACGCCAGGCCCACGATGAGGAGCAGGTGCATGAGGAACGTCGTGACGGAGGCGCCACCCCAATCCGTCAACCGCGGATTCACGAGCGCAATGCCGAGGCCAACCCACGCTCCCCACGTCGCGAACGCAAAGTGGGCGGGGCGGCGCACGCGGTTCAGGATCGACGAGGCCATGGCGGACTTAGCAAGTGCCCTGCGTGCGAGGACGGACAGGACGATCGACGCGACAACACCCAGGCAGGCTCCGATGATGGGCCCGAGGAACAGGAGGGTGACGTCGATGGTGGTGTCGACGGCTGCCTCTGCGCCGGATTGCGGATCCGCGGCGGCGAGCGTGAGCGCATCGGACGCTTGGGCGAGGGCACCGAGTACTGGTGACAGAATCATGAATCAAGGGTAGGACGACTAGCTGATGAAATCCTGTGAATTCCGCACAATTGCAACATTTTCATGTAACGTGTTGCTCGTCACCCGATTTCGTTTTGACGTATCGACGAACCTCTGCCTAAGATATATCCCGTCTTCGGACGCCAGTTCGACGGCCAACAGGCCCCCATCGTCTAGCGGCCTAGGACACCGCCCTTTCACGGCGGCGACACGGGTTCGAATCCCGTTGGGGGTACCAGCCGGTCGCAGTTGTGAACGGCATAATTTAATAGGTCTTACCTATTGTAAGGCCCCGTAGCGCAGTTGGTTAGCGCGCCGCCCTGTCACGGCGGAGGTCGCGGGTTCAAGTCCCGTCGGGGTCGCCGACCAGACCTAATCGGTTCAGGTCTTGGCTCTGTAGCTCAGTTGGTAGAGCGTTCGACTGAAAATCGAAAGGTCACCGGATCGACGCCGGTCGGAGCCACCAGCAAGCCCCGAAGCATTCGCTTCGGGGATTTTTGGTTTTTGAATATGCTGCAATCTCCGAGATGCGCATCACATTAAACTCTCCCTCTCTCACTTCACCCGCCAACTGCCCGCGCATCTCTCAAACACATCTGAGGGGTTATAGGACACTACGTGTTGCTGGAAGGGTAACTTTTCGTTGTGTTGGTGCGGGAAAGTCGGTTTTTTAGTTGGTTGGAACCAACTATGAGGATGGACAGATCGTGTTGCTAGCAGGGTGACTTTTTGGCTTTGTTGCGCGGGAAAGTCACTTTTTTAGTTGGTCGTGCTTGCCTCGTTCCTGTCAATACTGCATCATGCCCTGTGTGTGGCTGCCCCATGATCCGTCACGATAAGACGTCAACAGCTCGTCAGCGCTGGCGGTGTAAACCCTGCAAAATCACGACGCTGAACGAAATAGACTCCACGGCCAAGCACCTTGATAAATTCGTGGCCTGGCTCCTGGGTCGGCGCCGTCAGGCGGATATGCCTGGCGGGGGCCGCTCGTTTCGTAGGCGTTGTGAGCCGTTGTGGCAGTTATGGCCTTTAAGCCCGATCATCGATGAGGTTCATGACGTCATCTTCGTCGACGGCATCCACCTGGGCCGAAACGCCGTGGTGCTCATCGCCCAAACACCCGATCATGTGCTGGGCTGGTACGCGGCTAGGAGTGAGAATTCTCGAGCCTGGGGCGCGCTCATGAGCCGGATCGCGCCCCCAGCCCTGGTCATCACCGACGGAGGCAGCGGGTTCGCCAGGGCGTGCAAGAACATCTGGCCCGCCACGCGCGTCCAGCGCTGCACCTTCCACGCGTATTGCCGTATCCACCAAGCCACCACAACACGCCCCAAACTGGAGGCCTCGCGTAGCTTATACGCTCTTGGACGCCAGCTCACCCACGTGCAAGACATCGAAGGCGCCCAGGAATGGATAGGCGCCTACCAGGCCTGGTGCACGCGCTGGAAGGGCTTCCTAGAAGAGAAAACACGCAGACCTGACGGGGGATGGGAATACACCCACGAACGTCTCGTTCGGGCTCGTAACAGCCTCAACAAGCTCATCTCCCAGGGACTCCTGTTCACGTACCTGGACCCCACCTGGGACCACCCGACCACGTGTCAATCGCCTCGTGGCTCATCGCGCTGTGAGCGTCGGGAGAAGTATCCATGGAGGGCAGTGTGCCACACGCCTCCTCACGCAAGCGCCCACTGATCTGGCGGGGAGTGTGCCCCTGAGACAAATCAGCAATCACACGGCGGCGAAGGACCTCATCACAATCCAACAGGCGCTTCTTCGGGCGACGCCTGGCCACCTGCGCCGCTCTCCCGGCGTCCTGTGCCTCGTACACGCCGCCAGGACCCCGGTGCCGGGCGATCTCACGGCACACCACCGAGGGACTACGCCCAATCGAGCGAGCGATACACACCTGGGACAAGCCAGCCTCCAACCCCACCATAATCGCCGCACGATCCTCAACACTCAACATCCGACGACAGCTCACAACCAACCCCTCCAACAGCACCACTACCACACAAATCACTTACACCCTATGACACCGCCCACAGACCCTAATCCACAACAATTGACGCCTTCCGTCAACCTCCATTTGATACACTAATACGCAGCTCGCCCACGCGGGGATGAGGCTGGGAATCAATCACCAATCCCCTTTGATATACTGCCTCCCCGTCCACGTGCTCAGCAATCACGCTAGGAATCAATCACCCATCCCCTTTGATATACTGAATGGCGACGAGTGCGGCAATTGCTGCGGCTGAGAATCAATCACCCATCCCCTTTGATATACTGCCAACAGCTCGGTTACCCTGGCACTGCCGCTGAGAATCAATCACCCATCCCCTTTGATATACTGGTGTCGGTGATCGCCTCGGGCACGGTCGGCTGAGAATCAATCACCCATCCCCTTTGATATACTGCCCGGCAACCGCAAACCCGGATCCGACAGCTGAGAATCAGTCACCCATCCCCTTTGATATACTGCAAGGCGTCATCTCCGGCGCGCTCTCGAGCTGAGAATCAATCACCCATCCCCTTTGATATACTGGAGGCGATCATGACGCGGCGCTCGGCTGGCTGAGAATCAATCACCCATCCCCTTTGATATACTGCCGTCGGTTTCGGGGTGCAAAGCACACCGCTGAGAATCAATCACCCATCCCCTTTGATATACTGACGCTCACATCCACGGCTGCCGCTGAGCGCTGAGAATCAATCACCCATCCCCTTTGATATACTGTACCACCACCGTGAGGCTCCGCTGGACAGCTGAGAATCAATCACCCATCCCCTTTGATATACTGCGAGCGCCCGAACGGCCGTCCGAGCTGCGCTGAGAATCAATCATTCATCCCCTTTGATATACTGTGAAGGGCCTGCTTACGAAGCACGGGGTGCTGAGAATCAATCATCCATCCCCTTTGATATACTGCACACACACAAAACAAACCAACGTGTTGGCTGAGAATCAATCATCCATCCCCTTTGATATACTGCGCGAGAGTCGCCGCCTGCTGTGCCTCGGCTGAGAATCAATCATCCATCCCCTTTGATATACTGACTCGTGGAAGGGACTCTCTGACCATGAGCTGAGAATCAATCATCCATCCCCTTTGATATACTGTATCGCGCCGTGAGTGTCCTCCAGGCCGGCTGAGAATCAATCATCCATCCCCTTTGATATACTGGTCCCATCACGCGGCGTGATTATGCAGCGCTGAGAATCAATCATCCATCCCCTTTGATATACTGGCAACCCTCAGCCTAGCCGCTCCGCCCCGCTGAGAATCAATCATCCATCCCCTTTGATATACTGAGGCATCGGCGTATAGTCACCGCGAGCGGCTGAGAATCAATCATCCATCCCCTTTGATATACTGGCCTCACGGATAGGACCATCGATGAAGTGCTGAGAATCAATCATCTATCCCCTTTGATATACTGTCCCAGCCCACGCCGACCCCTCAGCCTGGCTGAGAATCAATCATCCATCCCCTTTGATATACTGCGGTGAATCGGGAGATGGAGAACCTGTGGCTGAGAATCAATCATCCATCCCCTTTGATATACTGACCCGCGTAACCGCACGCTTCTCCGACGGCTGAGAATCAATCATCCATCCCCTTTGATATACTGCGGTGCGGCGTGCGGTGGGTCTACACTGGCTGAGAATCAATCATCCATCCCCTTTGATATACTGCCGCCCGCGTCACCGTCACCATCGACGCGCTGAGAATCAATCATCCATCCCCTTTGATATACTGTGATTCGTGTCCTAGCACCCTCTGGACGGCTGAGAATCAATCATCCATCCCCTTTGATATACTGCGCGCGATGATCCTCGTTGTGTCGTCCTGCTGAGAATCAATCATCCATCCCCTTTGATATACTGACGAACCAGCACACCTGTGCCCTGGTGTGCTGAGAATCAATCATCCATCCCCTTTGATATACTGCCAGGCGTGCGCGCGATCCATCCAAGGCGCTGAGAATCAATCATCCATCCCCTTTGATATACTGAGATCACCGAGCGTGCGTGCCACGGCAAGCTGAGAATCAATCATCCATCCCCTTTGATATACTGCCCTGCCGTTCCCCGACTACGGGTGCCTGCTGAGAATCAATCATCCATCCCCTTTGATATACTGTCGTCGAGGTCATCCCCCGTCACGGTCGGCTGAGAATCAATCATCCATCCCCTTTGATATACTGCGCAGGGGCAACACGCCCAAACGCATCCGCTGAGAATCAATCATCCATCCCCTTTGATATACTGCTCGGTCGGGTCGAGCACGCGCAGTGAGGCTGAGAATCAATCATCCATCCCCTTTGATATACTGGCGACACCCTCACGGCGCACGTAGTACAGCTGAGAATCAATCATCCATCCCCTTTGATATACTGCCAGGCGGCGGCGAAGCGCGCCTCGATAGCTGAGAATCAATCATCCATCCCCTTTGATATACTGCTACTCGATTGGAAGGACAAAACAATGAGCTGAGAATCAATCATCCATCCCCTTTGATATACTGGAATCGCTCGACTGCCTCCTCGGGCGTGGCTGAGAATCAATCATCCATCCCCTTTGATATACTGCCTAACCAAGCGGAGACGCCGGCGTTTGGCTGAGAATCAATCATCCATCCCCTTTGATATACTGTACACGGCGCCCTAGTAAGCTATAGGTAGCTGAGAATCAATCATCCATCCCCTTTGATATACTGGCTTCTCCCTGATGGTCACCACGCGACTGCTGAGAATCAATCATCCATCCCCTTTGATATACTGATCCTGGACACCCTCGCTCTACTCGCTCGCTGAGAATCAATCATCCATCCCCTTTGATATACTGCACCTAGCACCTTGCTAAGCTTAAGTCAGCTGAGAATCAATCATCCATCCCCTTTGATATACTGCGCCCCAGGGGAGACCTATGAGGGCAGCGCTGAGAATCAATCATCCATCCCCTTTGATATACTGGCGTGTTCGCCGACGCCGCGAAGGGAGAGCTGAGAATCAATCATCCATCCCCTTTGATATACTGCGCTCAACCGTCGAGCGCCTCGGAGTCGGCTGAGAATCAATCATCCATCCCCTTTGATATACTGAAGCCTGTCCTGTATACAAAACAGGGCGGCTGAGAATCAATCATCCATCCCCTTTGATATACTGCTCACCCGAGCCGATCACCGAGACATACGCTGAGAATCAATCATCCATCCCCTTTGATATACTGCATCCAGTTGGCGAGCTTCTGGAACTTGGCTGAGAATCAATCATCCATCCCCTTTGATATACTGGTCTCCTCCTGTGCCTGCATGGCCGTGCGCTGAGAATCAATCATCCATCCCCTTTGATATACTGGGAACCCCGAGTTTTCGGCATAAAACAGCCAAAAACTCGGGGTTCAACGTCAGAAAATCATGAGCTGCTCGGGGGTCCCGGCCTCCTTCCGAGACCTCGCGTTATCAAAACGGAGCCCCGTCGCCCACTGCCGATCCGTCAAGGCAAGCACACGCACCTGCCCGCCCTCCGGCAGATGAGTCTTGATCGCTCGCAGCGTCGCATGATCCTGCCCACCGGTCGGCCAATACTTCACGTACACGCTGAACTGGACCATACAGAAACCCCAATCCAGCAGATCGTTACGGAAACGCGTCGCCTCGCGCCTCTGCTTCTTCGTCTCCACCGGGAGATCGAACATCACCAAGCACCACATCGGGTCATCCGCCATCTCACTCACCCACGCCAACCACAGACGGCCCCTGCCACGACAGCACACGGAGACGATCAAGGTCCCCCTCCACGTAACGACCAAAGCTCTGAGCAAGCGCCTCGGCGACAGCGGCAATCCCATGCCCGTCCCCGTCAAATCGCTGCGACGCGGCAGCAACCAGAAGCCTCTTCACCGCCCGATCCGACGGGGACGCAGTCTCGGGGAGTGACAACGCCACCTCGTCGATCGCGGGCCTAAACGGCTCGATCAAATCGTCCGCCAGAGCAAAAGCATTCCCCCTGCCCCTATGGAAGACACCGAGCGCTGGTGCAAGGCCCGCGGCGAGAACCGCGCGCATCAGGTGCCCCCGAAGAACCGAATACCCATAGTCCAGACATGCATTAGCTCCGATCAGCTGGCCAGCAGACGGCTGTCGTCCCACTCCCCTCCCAAGTGTCCGCGACCAGTAGAGACGAGCGGCCTGAGCCTCGACATTCCCCGGATCGCCCGAGCGCACCTGATCCGCGAGCGCGAGCAGCTCGCCACCACCACGAATCTTCAGGTTCTCCAGAACTGAGGCCTGTCCCTCGATCTTTGCCCGTATCAGGCGAGCCCACGCGTTCTTCTTCCGCGGCAACGACACTTCCGCCTGCGCCCGGTGGCGAGCCGCTACTCGGCCGTGATCCGACCACGAATAGCAGCCACCCTCCGGTATTCCCCTCCAGTCACAGAAGAGCACGGCAACATCGGCCTCGGCCAGGCGATGGAGAACAGCGGCACTCAAGTTGACCTTCATGCCGACGAGAATGACAGCCAGCTCGGCGACGGGAAGAAGCGTCGACCCACCACCTTCCGGACACACCTCCACGCCGCCCCGCACGGCGCGAAGGGCGCCCTCGAAACCGCACAGGTCAACGACGCGCCACTGCTCCGACATGAGTCACTCCACGACACACGAGGTCGGAAGAGAAGCCCGACAGCCAAACCTCGGCTCCGCAAGACAATTTCGTCGAACGATCTCAACCATCCCCGAAGAGAACACAACGTTTACAGAGGGCCTCCACCCGCTACCGTCAAGAAGATCCTTCATCGCTTTATCTGCATCCTTATCCAGCCCTTCAGCGGATAAAAGGTACGGTCGAAGTCTCAAGTTCGCGGGCATCGGGAACCCCGCAACCCTCCAACTCGTGGCCTCCGGATAGCGTTCCAGCACCTCGCCAATGAAACCGCCTCGGTACTTGCTGGTGTCGATCCGCAGTTCGTCCCCTTCAACCAGCCATCCGATCTGCGTTGCCGTTCCATTGGCCAGGGCCTGACGAATCTTCGGCTCCGCCGTGCGCATCGAGATAGCGGAAGGCTTGAGAGGGGTCGTAAAGACGTCTTGATGTTTCATGCGCATCAGGTCCACCTGGAACACTCGCACCATCGCATACGCTGTCTTCTTGCCGTCGATCCTGTAGATCCTTGCGTGGTGGATGGAGCTGCCGAGTTCCACGTAACCACCGCGTACCTTCAGGCAGGCGGCTGAGGATCCAAAGAAGTTCACCAGCTCCGTCGGCCCCACGCGGGTACCGTTGACCGAAATCGTGCGCTGAGGATCCTCAGGCAGGCCCTTCTTCGGGTCGAAGTCGGGGCACCGGGTGAGCGCGGTCCACAGCGCCGGTGTCTCAGCTCGATCAATCAACTCCGCGGGTAAGGCAGAACCAAGCGTATGCTGCTCGCCGTATCCCTTCGTGATGATCTGCTTCCCATCCGGGGTCTTCGGCGGGCAGAACGAGTGCACAGTCGCGTCATGAATGACGCTCGAACCGACGCGCAGACGGATGTTCTCAACGAACGGGATCGCGTTGTCGCTCAACGCAATGTTGAACAGTTCCACGCCGCGCAGCATTGATTCACGCCACGATTCGAAGCGCTGCGATGCCTCGCCGGGCTTCCCGTAGAAGTTCTTCCACGTTTCCTCGACGCCCGTCAGGCGCTGCGCGTCGCGCATGTTCAGGCGCAGCGCCAGCGTCCGCGACACCGACGGATTCATCAACGCAATCACGAGCGCATCCATCGCGTGGTGGCGCCGGTCGAATCGAGTCTTGCCTCGGCCGCCGATCAAGTTGACGCGGTTTTCGAAGCCCGAGGCCTTACGAGCTTCAGCGGTCAACTGACCACGGTAGACGCCAACGGAAGGCACCGACTCCTCGTCCCGCGAGCGATAGAAGCCCTCTATACGCGCCCTCAGCTCGACCGCCATCCACGCGACCGATTCCATCGAGCGGCCATCGAAGTCTTCATCCGGCTTGCGGGACTTGAGACGGGCCGACACCTCGCGCTGCAGCTGCTTGAACTGCTTGGGCGACATTCCGTTGTCACGCTGCCACATGTTGACGCGTTCGAGCGCCCCCGTCACGGACACTCCCTGATTCGCCTTGTCTGACGATGCCCACACAGCAAAAGGAATCTTGCCCTTCATGTGGTTGCAGGTACGGCACACAGCAGCCAGGTTGGAGCGGTCGTTCGTCGACGAGCCGTCCGCACGTGGGACAATGTGATCCATTTCCGCGGTCGTATACGTGATCGGAACGCCGCAGTACAAGCACTGGCAGTTCTGCCGCTGCAGAGCGAAGTAACGAATTTGGTCGGAGCGATGTACCTTTCCAGAGAGCTTAAGCTTTGCGGCCATCTCAGCGACAGCTGAAGCGTTAGCCTTCCGTCGTCTCTCATTCTCGCGCATGAGTTCACGGGCGACCCGCTCGGAGCCGAGTCCATCGCGTGCGTGCTCAATATTGATGACGGTCGGCTCACCCCAGCGCTCGGTAGCCGCATGAAGCCAGCGACTCACCTGCTTGAGCACGCGATCAACCGCAGGGTTGCCCGTCGGAGCCCCAATCGGCTCAACGGCGGGCTTCCAGTCGTCACCGACCTTGAATTCGAGGCGCCGGGCAGTATGCAGATCAACCCCCTCGGAGAGCATCCGACAAGTCAGACGGCGCAGAGAATCCAGCGAGTAGGAGGCTCGCCCCTGCGGGAGCGAAATCTTTTCAAATTCGAGCTGATCCTCCTCGGTCGCTTGCTCGAGGAGCTCGGCGACCTCGTCATTGACGTCGGTCCCATCCTCGGAACCGCCCGAGTTTGAGAACGCGTCCACCATGTAGCCGCGCTGCTCGTCGTCCGCGTCCTTCCACCACTCTTTCAGCCACTTGACTTTGCAGGCCATGATCTTCTCGGTGGTCACGTCGGTCGGAGGGTTGCGCAGGACCGGCGAGCCATCGAAGGACGCCTTCGCCGTTCCCCGCAGGTCCGACCGCTCAATACCCAGGTTGTCCGCCAGGTCTTGCCACGTCACTTCCTGCTTCAGACTCACCTGATCGATGAAGTCAACAAGCCCCTGAAGCTCGTGAGGCGACAGCGGGCGCTCCTCGCGCCCCTCGCGAATACGCAGGTTCGCCAGCACACTCACCATGCGGAACAGCTGGAATGCAGGGTGTGCCTTCTCAGCGCGCACGTGCTTACCCTGGCCGGGTAGCTCGTCATAGCCAACCAGGCCGCGCTCCTTCGCGCTACCCTTCGGTGATTTCGCCTCGAACACAACGCGAATCAGGCGATCACGGTCCGCAGGCCCGATCTGCTGCACGTCGCAGATCCGTCGGATTTCCTGCGCGTTATCGCTCTGGTGGAGCTTGCCCGCCAAGATCCCCTCGGGGCCTCTCAGCTTCGGCGTACCCGCACGGCCCACGTAGTCGGGGTGCGCCAGGTAGGCATCGATCAGCTGCCCGGGGGTCGCGTCCTCGGGGAAACTCCTGCGCAGCGCGATGCCGATCCGTTCATTCAGCCCCTTGAGGAAATCGCTGGGCTCCGAGGGCTGTAGCAGCGTCTCCACCTTCGCGTACGGGTTACGCCAGCCGCGGTGGCGGGCCATGTGTCGCAGCGCAATCGAGAGCGCTTCCTTGCGCTTCTCGTCGTCCGCGATGTAGCCATCCAGCAGGCCCGCACGCACATGCCACGGCTCTCGTGGATCCTTGAAAGAAGAAAAGTCAGGTAGCGGCCAGCCGAATTCCTTGGACAGAACACGGTCAAGGTTCACGAGGCGCTGGTGCCGCGTGCGGTAGAGGCGACGCGTCCGCCGGGCGACGCCCGCCGTCAGCTTACGGCTCTTCGCTGCCTTGTTCTCGTTCGGGTCAACGCCGGCATCATGGATGAAGACCATCGAGTTGAGCAACCGAATTGGCTGGTCACGCTGGTCGACCTCGACCGCGCAGAAACCAACAGACTTGAGACCAACGTCAATGCCGATCCGGTAGCGGACACCTTGGATATTTGCTGAGGAATCAATCATGAACACATAGTGTCATACCCCACACACATTTGCAGTCGTTTCACAAAAATACCGGGCGTTTCGCGAGGAAACGCCCGGTGGAGCATTCGGAGCCGCTAACGAGTCGGCCCTTACTGAGAATCAATCGCTTACAGCATATCACCTGAGAACAAGCGACGCAAGCCACATCGCACCCTGTTTTCGAGCAATATCACCAGCCCACTACCACACTCCCGCGCGCCATTACGGCACAATCGACACGATCCTGAAACAATAGGGGCATGTCGAACGACTCGCGTGAAAACCTGCAGGGTACGGATGGCCGGGATGCGGCCGACCTGACGGCCGCCGCTGGGCAGGCTGTCCCGGAGACGGCTGCCGCTGGGCAGGCCGTCTCGGAGCCGACCGCCGCTGCGGCGGTTGACGCGCCCGCCCAGGGGGCCTCGGCCTCGGCGATGGGTGGTGCGCAGGACGGTGCTGTCCTGGTTGCCTCACCGATCCGCGACCAGCAGGGATCGAACAGTCAGAACCAGCGGCCGACGCCTCGCCACACGCAGGGCGAGGTCGTGATCGCGCCGCCTTCCGCCCAGATGCCTATGAGCGAGCCGCGCCCCTGGTATCGTTCGCGCCGTTCTTTCGCCGCGAAGGGTGGCGGCGGCAAGGTCCTGGTCGCAGGCCTGGGCCTGACCTACACGGACCACGCGACGGGTGCGGTCCTGCTGGCGAACGTGGATATGGGCTTCCGCGCGCACACGCTGAGCGCCATCCTGGACCCGACGGGCCGCCGAGCCCGCGCCCTGTTCCTGATCCTGGCCGGTCTCGAGGAGCCGCAGGCCGGCCGCATTGTCGCGGCGCCGTCGCGCTCGTGGGCCGCGCGTCTGGCGGGCCGCATCGGCTCGGTGGCGCTGATCCGCACGGATTCCCCGCTGGATGAGACCCTGACGATCCGCCAGAACATCCTCGCTCCCCTGTCGGCGACGGGTTCGATCGCGGACTGGGACAACCTGGTGGGTTCCCTCCAGGTGACGGGTCTGGCGCAGCGCGTGGACCTGTACCCCTCTGAGCTGACGGAATGGGAGCGTTTCAAGGCGCTCATTGCCCGCGCGATCGTGTCCGGCGCCGAGGTCTTCCTCATCGAGGATCCGGTTTCCCTGCCCGCCGAGGCGCGCGCCGAGCTGGGGCCCCTCCTGCGGGCGCTGACAAACGCGGGTTGCGCGGTCGTCGTGTCGACGCCGTCCCCGGAGCTTGCCGCGTCCACGGACCGTGCGATTCTGCTCACGAACGGCCGAGTGTCCCTCGACGCCCCTGCCCCGACGCCCGCGATCATCGCGACCGCCCTGGAGGCCAACCCCGAGGACACCAGCGCTCTCCTCGCTATCGGCCCTTCCCCCTTCGACGAGGCCGTGGCCGGCTCCTCCGCGTCCGCTTCCTCCTCGGCCCCGGCCCGCCGCTCGATCGGCGTCGCCGCAGGTGGACAGGCGCTTTCCTCCGGGGACGCCGCGGCGGACGAGACGGCGCTCATGGCGCCGATCGGCGCGGACGAGGCCTCGGACGAGGACCGCTCAGACGCGTCGGTGCGCAACATCCCCGAGGTTGACGCCGACGACCCGGCACTGGCCGAGGATGAGGTCTCCGACCTGGTCGTGCGCGCCCGCAAGATCCTGTCGGATCTGCCGGGCTCAATCGCGCCGAAGGAGTAGCGTACGGGTCGCTGCGAGCCGCCTCCCTTCGTGAGAGACTAGGTTTATCCTGCGAGGCGCTGCCTCGCTACCCCCGCACCCCGCACGCGCAGGAGTCCCCATGACCCAGTCCATCCCCCAACCCGGGCAGTTCCCGCCGCCCGCGGCCCCCGCACCGCACGCGCCGCAGCACGCTGCGCCCGCCCCCGAGGCACGCCCCAGCATCGGCAGCCTCGTCGCGCTGGTCACCAGCCAACTGTCGGGCATCGTGCGCGATGAGATCGAGCTCAACAAGACGAAGGCGCGCGCTTTCGCTGCCAAGAGCGGTAAGGGCGCGGGCCTCCTCGTGACGGCCGCCGTGTTCGCTCTCTTCCTGCTGGGGTGGACCCTCCACACGATCGAGGTCCTCCTGGCCCTCGTGCTCCCGGCGTGGGCGGCGTCGCTGATTGTCGTCGTCCTGCTGCTGGTGATCGTGCTGGCGCTGGCCCTGGCCGGTAAGAACGCCCTCCAGAGCGCGCAGAAGCACCGCCCGGATCCGGCCGCGTCCGTGGCCGCCACGAAGGAAGCCATCCAGAAGGGACTGGGCAAGTGAGCAACACCGTCGATCCTCGCACCGTGACCGTCGGCGAGAACGCCGCCGCGCCCTCCGGTTCGCGCACCGAAGAACAGATCCAGGCCGACCTTGAGCGTCAGCGCGCCGAGCTGGCCGCCACGATCGATCAGCTGTACGCGCGCGTCCAGCCCGCCGCACTCGCCCAGGAGGCGAAGGAAGAGGCGACCGTGCGCTTCGAGTCTCTGAAGGAATCCGCGTCGCTGACCCTGCAGGACGCGGTCGGCGGCAACGCGGAGGCCATCAAGAAGGTCGCCATCGTCGCCCTGTCGACCGTGGGCGCCATCGGCGTTCTGGTTCTGCTGGCCACCCGCAAGCCTCGCCGCGCCCGCCGTCACGCACGCCGCATCGGCCGCGAGGCCACCAAGCAGACGCTCGCCGCGCTCGCGAAGATCGACGAGGCCCTGGAATCCTGACGCTTCGACCCATCCTGACGTTCCCCTCGCCCGGGCATGATGCTCGCGCGAGGGGAACGTGTTTGTGCGCGTTCCACCTCCAGTAACCGCGTTCACACGAATGAGCCGTCTGGGCCGCTTTTCCGCGGGCTTCCGCGCATCCGTACGCGACGGGCCGCTACGCTGTTCGCGCAAAAGCTGATCCAAGGTGAGGTCAAGGCCCGTCTTTAGCTATGATGGACCCACGAAACATTTTGAACACCCAGGGAACCGCTTGATGCGGACCCGAACGACGCGGAGGGGGTCGACGCCATGGGGCGCGGCCGTCAAAAG
>QFCH01001938.1_pt1 | contig 15196 bp, 14 predicted proteins | sample 5346071 | NCBI WGS metagenome assembly QFCH01 (sample SAMN09062255, study PRJNA434731) | Human gut metagenome, whole genome shotgun sequencing project. | isolation source: stool timepoint B chromium assembly | host: Homo sapiens | collected 2015
TAAAAATCCCTCCTTTTCTCTGATGATCCAATCATATCAGAAAATGAGGAGGGAAAAAACCGGCATTTAAGTAATAATGTCGCGATTTCTGAACTTGTGGTATATTTTTTTAGTTATTTTAGACATCATGACCGCCTCATTTACGCTTCGGCACAAACTCTATTCTCAATACCATGCCCATGCCGTCTGCAAGCCGCTTCAGCAAATTCAGAGATGGATTCCTGGTCCCGTTCTCCAGCTTGCTGATATCCGCCTGATCAATCCCAGTCCGCACAGCTAATTCCTTTTGTGTAAGGTTTTGAGAAATTCTGGCCTCAACCAATGCTCTGATGACATCCAGCTCCGGTTGGATTTTGTCGTATTCTTCTCTGAACTCCGGGTCCTTCAGCTGCTCGGTCATAAATTCATTTAATGTCTTCATAGTCAGCCCATCCTCTCCAGATAATCCTTCCTGCGTTTCTTTGCCAGTATAATTTCACGGGCCGGTGTCCGCTGTGTCTTCTTGACAAAGCCATTCGTCAATATTATCTTTTTGTCATAATAAAAAAAATACAGTACCCTTGTCAGATCAGTTCCAACCTTACATCTTATCTCAAATATCCCATCCCCTAAACACTTGCTATAGGGTTCTCTCAATTTATTTCCCTTTTCCTGTAAAATCTGTAACAATCCTAAAAGTTTTGCACGCATTTTAAAATCCAACCCCGCCAGAAACTCCTCAACAGGTTTATGATTCCACTCATCCTCATAAAATTCCACCGTAAAATGGGTAATTTCCGCCCTTCTCTACTCCTATCTATTATATGGCATATATCCCATAATGTCAAATCTTCAAATTCCCCAGTCAATCGTTTCATAACCCCTCATAGGCATCACTCCCTTTTCGGTCTCTTTGTGGAAAAATCGGCTGATTCAGCCTGAACTTGTAGTAACTACAAGTGTTTATACAGCAGGAACCGCTGTATCGACAGAATTAATATTTGTTTTCTAGTATAGAATATATCATTTTATCCCCAAAAAAGAAAAGGCGTAAAGAAATTTTCTTTACACCTTTGCAAATATACATTTTTAATCTAACTACTGCACCCACGCCCCACTCCCGTCCACCACATACCCATCCGGCGTTGTGGTCCCGGCCGCCATGGCGCCGTCCTCATACATGTAATACCAGGTTCCGTCAATCTCATTCCACCCGGTAACCGCGTAACCTCCGGCGTTAAAATAATACCACTTTCCCAGAATCCGCTCCCAGCAGCCCGCCGGGTTGGTTCCGTCCGCCCTGGTAAAACGGCGGCCCTGCTGGTAATCGCCCCAGGTGCCGTCCGTAATTCCCGGATTGTTGGAGGCGGACCCCAGGGAACTGACCGGACCTCCGTCCTTCAGATAATCCCGCTGATCCCCGTTTCGGGCGATGGCCGTCACCTCAAAGTAGTAATTCACCCGGTCCTTGGTCATGAACTGCGAAAAATCATAGGATGTGGCGTTCTCCACTGTCTGGGTCACCACAGAGCCCTGGTCGTCGTAGAGGACCACACGGTAGGTATTGGCATACTTGACGCCGTTCCAGCGCGCCAGCGTGGGATTTGCGCTGTCCCAGCCGGCCCAGGTAGTGTCGCCCAGCTGGGCTGCCACCTGATAGCTGAACTTTACCTTGTAGATATTGTCGCCCTCGTATTTACTGCCCTTGTAGCGCTCCACGGAGGTGAGCTCCACCTCATTGTCCTCGCCGTCCGCCATGACCATGCCAGTCCGGTTCTTGCTGATGGATTCCGCGGACGAACTGTCCAGGTCCACGTAAATGGTTCCCGTCACCGTCTTTCCCGGCGTCCAGCTTAATAACCCCTTGGACCAGGACGGACCGTCGATAATCTCGTAGTCGTCGCTGTAAACGTCCGGGGCCAGCGGATGGACCTTCTCGTCGTCGTTGTCGTCCGCGCTGACATTCTGCGTGTCATAATTGTTGGACACGTAAATCTGATACTCTTTCTCCGCCGCGTGGGATGTCATCGCTGTGCCCGCCGCCAGCAGCACCGCTGCCGTCATCACAGCCATCGCCTGTCTCTTTTTCATTGAAACTCCTTCCGCCGTTCTCCGGCTTATGATTTTCTATATGAAAAATGCACCCACACAGCTCTCTCTCACAACTTCCTCCGGCCCGGGCCGTCCCCTCATCAGTGACGCCACACTCCGTTTGCATCCAACACGAATCCGTTCACCGTGGTGTTCACCAGCTTGTGGCCCTCGCCCGGCTGGAAATAGTAGAAGTCCTCTCCCACCTTGTACCAGCCCTCCACCATGGCTCCGCTCTCGTTCATAAAATAGGTCTTGCCGTTGATCGTAAGCCAGCAGCTCTTGACCATGGCGCCCTCCGGGCCGCCCTGGTTGGGATTGCAGTAATACCAGAGGTTGCCGGACTTCACCCAGCCGGTCTTCATATCGCCGCTCTCACCCAGATAATACCAGTTGCCGCCGTTCTGCTGCCAGCCGCTGAGCATCTTTCCGACGCTGTCGAACAGATACCACTTGTCGTTCCATTTCATCCAACCGTTCTTAGCCAAGGTGCCGTCCGGATATTTAAAATACCATTTGTCGTTGTCCTTGCGCCAGCCCACATCCGTGGTGCCGCCGGTGGAGGTCACACCGTCGTCCCGGCTCTGGCCGGTACCATCGGAAACGTGGTCCTCGTCGATATAGAGGTCGTCTGACTCCGTCCAGTCGCTCTTCTTGCCGTAGCTGCTGTCACTGTGAGGAACAGTGCGGACTTTAAAGGTATAGTCCCCTTCCTTGGTCATATAGGGATAGAAGTTGTAGCTGGTGCCCTTGTAGTCCTCCACCTTTTTCACGGTCGAGGAGCCGCGGTACAGATACACGTCATAGTAACCGGAACTGCTGTCCCCGGCATCCCAGGTGGCCCGCCCCCGGGAGCTTCCCCACTCGGCGTTCTCCGGCGGGTCATAGGTGCCCTTGATGGGGTTGACCCGGATCGTAACCTTCAAATCCCCGCCGCTCTTGCTGGAGCTCACGTAACTTCCGCCGCTGACGCTCACATTGCTGGAGCTGTAGCTGCTGCGGAACTTCCACTCGTTCTCACTATCGTCATCATTGTTGACCTCCAGCCACACATACATCTTCGGCTCATCGCCGATAGAGATATCCTTGTCATTGGCCCATTGGGCATCCACCACATTATATCGGCTGGACGTAGTATACACATACGTTCCGCTGTCCTGTTTCTGTTTTCCGATATCATCATTGTTGTTCAGCGAATCCCCCGCTTCCAGTTCAGCATGTACCTTCAGCGAAATACTGGTGACATACTTGGTCGCAGCCAGGGCCTCCATGGGCATCGCAGACACCAGCAGTCCCGCTGCCATCAGCGCGCCGAGCATCCGTTTCCATTTCATCATACTGATAACCTCCTTAAAAGGGGCAACCCCCATTGCACATATTTGATCTATTATCTGTAATCATTATAGCCCGAGGCCACTGTCCACGTCAACTTACGATATTCTTTCGGTAAATTCATAATATTTGCGAAGTTCTGACAAAAGTATATGGCCTTCGGGATTCCTCCCAAAGGCCATATTGCATTTTTGGTTCTCTATACAAAAATCACTTACAGTGGGATATTCCCGTGCTTCTTTTCCGGCAGGCGCTCCCGTTTTCCTGCCAGGCTTTCCAGCGCGTCGATTACCCGGGTTCTGGTTTCCCTGGGAACGATGATATCGTCCACATATCCGTGCTCCAACGCATAATACGGTCCCGAAAACTTGTTGACATACTCCGCTATTTTCTCTGTTCTCACCATCTGAGGATTCGCAGACCGGCTGATATCCTTTTTAAAAATAATATTGGCCGCTCCTTCCGCCCCCATCACTGCAATTTCAGCTTCGGGCCATGCAAATACCATATCGGCCCCCAGCGCGCCGCAGCACATCCCAATGAAAGCGCCGCCGTAGGCTTTTCGGACCACAACCGTAATCTTTGGAACCGTCGCCTCGCTGTATGCATACAGCATCTTTGCACCGTGTCGGATGATTCCCTGATGCTCCTGGGAAACCCCCGGCAGAAATCCCGGCACATCCACCAAGGTTATAAGCGGCGTGTTAAACGCATCGCAGCAGCGGATAAATCTGGCGGCCTTGTCACTGGCGCTCACATCCAGGCAGCCTGCCGCTACTCTCGGCTGATTTGCCACCACCCCTACGGTGCGTCCGTTCATACGTCCGTATCCAACAATCAAATTTTTGGCAAAATCTTCCTGTACTTCCAAAAATTCCCCCTGATCCAAAAGCGGACGTATTATCTCATGCATATCATAGGATTTTCTGGCAGTCTCCGGGAGAACCTTGTCCAAGGCAGGAACCAGGCGACCAGGATCATCCCCCGTCTTTCTCACCGGCACCTGCTCCATGTAATTACCAGGCAGGTAACTCAGCAATTTTCGAATGTCCGCCAGGCAGGACCGGTCGTCACGCGAAAGAAAATGGCTCACCCCGCTTGTCTGGTTATGCACCGCCGCTCCCCCCAGCGCTTGCGCCGTGATTGTCTCCCCGGTCACCGTCTTAATCACATCCGGTCCGGTGATAAACATATTGCTGGTCTTATCCACCATAAAAATGTAATCGGTTATGGCCGGGCTGTACACCGCTCCTCCCGCGCAGGGTCCCATGATCGCGCTGATCTGGGGAATAACACCTGAACAAAGCGTATTCCGGTAAAAAATCTTTCCAAATCCGGCCAGAGCGCTGACGCCTTCCTGGATCCTGGCGCCGCCGGAATCCATCAGCCCGACGATCGGAGCCATGTTCTTCAGCGCTTCGTCCTGCACCCGGCATATTTTCTCGGCGTGAACCTCCCCCAGAGAGCCGCCTAATACTGTAAAATCCTGGGCGTAGGCATAGACAAGGCGGCCATCCACGCGACCATATCCAGTGACCACCCCATCTCCGGGCGCCTCCTTTTGATCCATACCAAAATCTGCACAGTGATGTCTTCGAAACGCGCCGATCTCCACAAAGGTATGGGGATCAAACAGCAGCTCCAGACGTTCTCTTGCCGTCAGCTTTCCGGCATTGTGCTGGGCCGCAATCCTGGCTGCGCCGCCTCCGGCCCGTATTCTGGCTTTTCTGGCTAACATTTCATCTGTCTTTATCATGCTTTATCCTTTCCACCGGAAATTCTCAGTGGGAAGCGGGGAACGCAAAGGTTCTGTTATTGTCCGGCATTCTGACCCCGTAATTGATCAGTCATCTTCTCACCGGCTGTCAGCTTGTGGAGGCGCACCGCCGCCTCTACTTCGTCATATTGCTTTGCTTCCATCAATTTCAATATCTGTTCATGCTCTTTGCAGCTGTTATCCGCCCGATCCGAAACCAATGAAAAAACACGTTTTGTAATACTATATTTTTTCCAAAGCTCCTCTATCATCTTCAGCAGTTCCGTCACCGGTATATCCCGGTAAATCCGCAGATGAAACTCCATATTCAGTTTGCTGCACAGCTTCATATTCCCGCTCTCCGCAGCCTGATGAATCCGTTCATTGTATTTCCGCAGTTCTTCATAATCATGCTCATTCAGCACGTCACAGGCCAGACGGGCCGCATATCCCTCCAGCACCGCCTTGATCTGAAAGATCTGATTCAGATGATCTAACGAAAAATCCCCAACCACCGGGCCATAATTGGCATTGAGCTGAACATAACCTTCGCTTTCCAGACGCCGGATTGCTTCACGCACAGGAATATCGCTGACTTCATTATTCTTTGAAATCTGGCTGATCACCAGTCGCTCCCCCGGTTTATATCTGCCGCTTTCAATATCTTTGATTAAAATGTCGTAAATAAGGTCAACCTTTGTTTTGTATTGTTTCATCCTGATCTCTCCAATTTCTAAATCAACGTACTGAGCCTTCGCAATCCTTTTCCGGTTATCATATATTATATAGAATCAAAAAGCCAAAATAATAAGACTCCGCATGCTCACTCTGCATATCTACAAAAGTCATTTTATATCACCATCCATCTATTGGCAAGCTTTTACATGCAATTTTATGCGGAATCCCGTCCCGTTACTGTAAAATGCTGTCTGCTATCAACGAAAATTCTTCCATTGTCAACAGCCCTTTCTTCTCCACACCCTTTGCTTTTACCTCCGATAACAGCTCCGTCACCTGATCTCCGGTGGCCTCCAGCCCCAGCTGTTCCAGCGCATAGGAAATGGACGCTTTACCGCTTTTTTTGCCCAGGACAATTTCCGCTTCCCGGTCAAAATACCGTGGATCTGTGGCAAACATAGCGAGGGGCTGCTTGATAACCAGATCCACGCCGATTCCCGACTCCCTGGTGTAATTGCGCTTCCCGGCAAAGGGTTTATTGGGCGCGCAGGAGATATTGGAAAGCCGCTCCGTCACTTCACATAATTCTTTCAGCTTTGTCAGGTCATAGGGCGTATCCATGCCCAACAGGATATTCATAGCCATGATCAGCTCCTCGACCGCCGCGTTTCCGGTCCGTTCCCCCAAACCATTGACGCAGCCATGGACAACCTCCGCTCCCGCCGCAACGCCTGCCAGCTCATTTGCCACCGCCATGCCGAAATCATTATGGCAGTGGACTTCCAGCGGCAGATTGCCGGTCAGCTTCTTCATCCAGCGCACCATATACTGGATGGTTTGAGGCATTGCGCAGCCCATGGTATCTACCAGGCCGACGGAATCAGGAGGACAGTGCTTCATCACGCCCTTCAACAGGCTTTCCAAATCCGCCTCCCTCGCCCGCGTCGTATCGTAAGGGAAATAGACAACGCGCAGCCCCTGCTGATGTGCATAATTCACGCAGTCGATGCTTTTCTCCAATACGTTCTCCCACGTCCAGTGGAACTGGGATTGAAGCTTCGGATATCCAATCGGAACCTCCACCACAACCCCTTTGCACCCTGCCTCCCGTGCCATGTCGATGTCCTTTCGCATGGCGCGGGAAAATGCATAAACTTCCGCTTCCGGGAAATGGGAGCTGATCATCTGAACCGCTTTAAAGTCGTCCGGGGAGACGGCCGGCATCCCGGCCTCAATCCTGGTCACACCTGCCGCTACCAGCTTCTCGGCAATTTTCAGTTTATCATCCGGCGAAAATACAACCCCTGGAGTCTGTTCACCGTCGCGCAGAGTTGCATCATGAATGGTAACCGGATGACCCGGCGACGCGTATTTTTGTACCTCCTCCTTGTCGTTATAAGGACTTGCCCACCACGCGTTTTCTTTATAATACATCCGAATTCTCCTTTCCCGCTTCCAACCCCAATAAAAAGGCAGGATTCTTCTTCATCATTAATTCCAACTCTTCTTTCGTAATTCCCATCTTGAGCATCAGGTAGTAAAAAACCCTCATACCCTGAGCAGGCGACGGAGCGTTGACCTGGCCGTAATCCGTCATCAAAACCACGTGCCCGGCGCCTATCTCCCGGATAATCTCCACTACTTCCCTGGGATCTTCCCGCCCATTGTGGGGCGCCATAGCGCCCAGCGAGCAGCTGATGACAGCGCCGCAGTCTGCCAGCCGCTTTAGAACATCGATGGAAAAATCCTCAAACCAGGCATTCGCATGGGTGATTTCCAACTTGTTAAACCCGATGGATTTCGCATATTCCGCCACGGCGAGGCACTCATTGGGGCCGATATGACCGCTGCAGAGCAGGACATCGTATTCCTTACAAATCCGAATGATTTCCTTAACCTCTTCCTTCAGCTGACCCTCGCCGTCCGTAACGGAAAGGCGGGCACACGGATATCCGAAGTTTGAACCATTCACATAGTGGCCGATCCAGTGCCCTTCTCCGGCCTTATCCATGGCGTACTGGGCATCCACCGTCGGCAGCCACACCACACCGGCGCCTGACAAAACCGCAGCCTTTACACTTCTGGGGTTCAGTCCCCCTACTGTGCCGTTCAGCGCGATGCTCCCGACTGTTTTCACCTCCGGCACAGCCTGGCAAGCCGCCTGGGCAGCCCCCACCGTGCTGGTGAGGTGGCATTTTACAACAATCGCCTTCATCCCTGCGTCCCTGGCTTCCTCGGCAAGTGTGATGGCATCGGCGTAGCGCGGCATATAATCCGGCCCCACATGAATGTGAATATCAATGGCATCCTTTAAAACCGTATCGTCGTAAAGTTTCATTCCTTACCTCCTGCCGATAATTTTTCAACCACCCAGTCCGCAATGACGGGACGGTATTGGTACACATAGTTGTTACACACGTGGTTTCCACCTTCGATTACGATATGGTTCTTTTCCACGGAATTGCTCTTCTCAACAATCTCATAAGATTGAGCGCAGTCCACAATCCGGTCTAACGTCCCATGAATCACCATCAGGGGGCAGGTAAGGTCTGAAATGACGTCGTCCAGTGTCAGCTCGCTGGCTGCCAGTTGAAACAGCTCCTCGTAATCATCCGTTCCCAGCACATGACCCACGTCTCCAATGAACAAAGCGTCCATTTTGGTTCCCAAATCCCTCATATCATAGGGTCCGCCACAGTCAAACGCCGCCATGAAACGATGGTTGACCGCCGCCGCTCTGGTGCAAAAATGCCCGCCCATGCTGATTCCCCCTACGGCCAGCCGATCATACCCCAGTCCGGTCATATATTCAACGGCTGTATCGACAAACTTTTTATGAATGGATCTTCTGTAAGGCGCGATATAGGCAGCCTCTCCCTGCCCGGGTCCATCCATAATAAAGACGGAAATCCCTCTCTCCAGAAATACATCGGCAAAGCTGAGCATTTCCTCTTTATTTGCGTCCGCCCCTCCTGTCAAAAGTAGAACTCTCCCTGCGGAATCCGGGTGTTCAAAGAACAGGACCGGGATCTTCCACTGCTCACATTGCAGGTACAACCGTTTCCCCGGAAATTTCTGATAAGGAAGCCCGCGATCCAGCACAGCCATACTCTTGCGCATCAGCCGCTCCTTCAGCTGGGGCCGGTCGAACAGCATAAAGTGTCCGTAGTGATACGATAACGCCGCCATCCGGTATGCCTGCCCGGCTGTCATCATATGACCGGCCGCCAGACTGTCGTCGCCGCGTCTCTGATGTTCATCTCCCAGTTTTTCCCAAAGTTCCGGCCACTCGTTCCAGTCAGGCTTCTGAGCCCTGATACGCAGAACGTCGCACATATCTACCCCGGCAACCACCATTCTGGGCATCCAGTGGCCGAAAATCGTGTCGCCCATCTGTTCCGTGTACTGATTAAATACTTCCAATATTCTCTTTGCCATAATCGCTTCTCCTCTTTCGAATGATATACTCCGTAATGTAGACGATCACCAACATTCCAACTCCGATTATATCCGTTGCCATTCCCGGTATGATCATAAGCAGCCCGCCTGTCATGATCACAGCCCGCAGCCCTTTATTATTTAAGTCCCGTCCCCAGAAATAAGCCCGCATACCGCAAATGAACGCATAGGTTCCGATCAGAGCGAATGGAACCGTGGTCAACAGCTCAAATCCTCCGGTCTGCGCAATCAGCGCAGGAGAGAACACAAAGAAGTAAGGGGCTAAAAATGCCACGATTGCAAGTTTAAACGCCTGCCATCCCGTTTTCATCGGATTGCTTCTTGCGATTCCCGCTGCCGCATAGCTGGCCAGCGCAACCGGAGGCGTAACCGATGAAAAACCGGAAAAGTAGAATACAAACATGTGGACTGCTACCGGCAGGAAGCCCATCTCGATCAATGTGGGGGCCGCAATCGTTGCTGTAATCATATAGGAGGCCACCGCCGGCATTCCCATTCCCATAATCAGGCAGACTAACATTGTAATGATCAGCGCCACAATCGGTACGTTTCCGAACAGGCGGAGCAGCTCAGCAAATGAAAATCCAAAACCGGTCAGGGACACGATTCCCACGATAATGCCCGCACAAGCGCAGGCAGCTCCCAGGCTAACCGATGATTTCATACCACCCGCAATCCCGTCCACCACCATTTTAACCGTCATTCTCGTCTCTTTGCGGATGGCTGCGATCACTGGCGTCATGACGATGCAGATAATCGCGCTTCTGAATACCGAGTATCCCGCAATCACGCTGATGATAAAAAATACCAACGGAAGAATGGTGTGCGCATACCGTTTTATATTCGATTTAATCTCTTCCAGATTGGTATCCTCCACTCTGCCGATTTTGTGCTTGAAGGCGTAAAAGTCAATCGACAGATAGATGGAGAAATAATAGAGTATGGCGGGTATGACAGCCGCCGCCATAATCGCGCCATAGCTGATCCCCAGAAGTTCCGCCATCACAAAGGCGCCCGCCCCCATCATCGGCGGCATGATCAGACCTCCCGTGGACGCTGTCGCCTCCACTCCTGCTGCAAAATCATCTTCAAATCCGCTCTTTTTCATCATAGGGATGGTAAATGATCCCGTCACCATCACATTGGCTATGGGCGTGCCGGAGATACAGCCAAACAATGCGCTGGCAACCACCGACGATTTTGCCGCTCCCCCCCGCAATTTGCTGGAAACATAATCCGCCACCGCCATAAAAAGCTTGCTGGTTCCGCTCAGTTCAATAAATTCGCCCATGATCATAAACAACACCAGATATCGGGCGGATGTGTCGATGGGAACACCGAAAATGCCATTTCCATTCACATACAGGAAATACATAATTCTCGAATAGGAATATCCCCGATGTCCAAGGATTCCCGGAAGGTACTGCCCGAGCAATGCATAGGCCATAAATACCAACGCGACAATCGCCAGGGCCTTCCCTACTTTCCTGGACGTCAGATATAGAATACTGATCACCAGCAGTGTGCTGCAGATGGTGATCCGGTCGGAGGTGAGCCCTGCGCTCTGTGCGATTTCGCTGTAGTGAAACAGCAGTTCACTGATACCGGCCAAAACACAGAACAAAATCAATCCGTTCAAAACCATATGTAACGCCTTGTGCTTCTTCTCTTTCAGGGAGACCGTATCCATCAGCACTGCCAACAGTCCCACAATCCCCACGTGGATCGGTCTCATCTGAAACGCGGAAATCGTTCCGAACGCACTGTTATAAATATGAAGCATGCCCCCCATAAACGCAACTGCCATGGTGATACCTGAGAGGACTTTTACCCAAGTCTTTTCTGTTACCGCACCCATAATCGATTATCCTTTCTTACCAAAAGTGCTCCTGTCATCAATTCTGCAGCAATCCTTCTTCTTCAAAATACCGCTTCGCTCCCGGATTAAATTCTGCTCCTGATATCTTGGGCGCCGATTCTTTCGTGATCGTTGCCGCCGACGCATGGTAAGTTGACAGCTCGTCCAGATGATCGTAGATCGCTTTGGTTATTTCATATGCCAGTTCCTCATCCAGATCAGAGCGGCAGGACAGCTGGATATATGCCGCAGCGGTGTAAATATCCTCGTCCATTCCCGCATAAGTCCCCGCCGGGATGGGGATAAACACATTTAGAAACGGGTCAACCGACGTACTCCAGGTATCCTGGGTTGCCTGGTTAAAGTTTAACAGGCGCACCTTCCGGCGGCTTGCCAGGTTGCTGATGGAAGAAGCCGGCATCCCCGAGCACACCACGCCCGCATCAATCAGCCCATCCCCCAGCTGATCCATAGCCTGATCGTATGGCAGATAGACCATATCCACATCGTCCTCACTCCAGCCCAGCGCAGCAATCAGTTCTTTAAACTGCTGCTCCGCACCACCGCCGGCCTCGCCGATGGCTACTTTTTTCCCTTTCAGGTCCTCCACATCCTTTAAACTGGAATCCGCAAGCACCGCGATCTGCGTGACTGTCGAGTGCAGGGTGCCTAACACATTCAACTGCAAATTCTCTCCCTCGTACATACCGCTGTTGTGAACAGCGTCGTAACACTGCTGAGCTGAGGACAATCCCAGATCAATCTCACCGCTGCCGATCATTCTGGTGTTCTCGATGCCCCCGGCCGTGACCTGCACGGAGGCGTTGCCCCCCTCCACATGTTCATTGATGATAGCCGCAATTCCGCCTGCGATGGGATAGAGCGCTCCGCCCATAGGACCGGAACCGATCACCAGACGTACTGTTTTCCCCTTTCCCCCGTTCTTTGCGCTCTCTTGCCTGACTTCCCCACTCTCCGCTTTGCCGGACCCCTCTGAGCCTGAATTGCCGCAGCCCGCCATCACCGCTGCGCACAGCGCCCACACAAGTAACCCTGAAACCTTTCTTCTCATGTTATCCTCCTGGTACATTACATTTTTCCGACGCTCTCGCCCTTTTTACCTGGCTGTCAAGCGCCTTTCTCCTGACAAAATATATTATACATTATATATAATATATTTTCAAGTTCTTTTTTACCAATTATATTACAATATTTTAATCGCCCGCAGACGCAGTGGCAAGCGGCCGCCGTTATATCCAAACAACAAAAAAGCAGGCTCAAAAAAACCTGCCGTTCCCCTTGTAATTGTGATGTATTGTGTTCTCCCTATCAAAAAAACCGCAGGCACGTCTATCGTACCTGCGGTTCAATAATATCTGATTAAACTAACTCGATCAGAACTTCCATCGCTGCGTCGCCCTTACGCTGGCCGATCTTAACGATTCTGGTGTAGCCACCGTTGCGCTCTGCGTACTTGGGAGCGATCTCGTCGAACAGCTTTGCAACCAGATCAACGCTCTTGGTGTTTTTCTTCTTGCCGGCGTTGGAGGTCGGAACCTCGGTTACGCCGTAGAGCACCTTTAACATCTGTCTTCTGGCATGCAGTCTGGAAGGCATATCCTTCTTGATTTCCTTCTCGACCTCGTCGTAAACGGTTACTTTCTTGCCGTCCACAACTTCTTTCACTCTCTTGCCGTCTTTGTCCTTGCGGGCAACCTTAGCGGTCACCTTAACGGTCTCGTAGTTGTCTTTCTCTCTGACAGCCATCGCTACCAGGCCCTCCGCTACTTTGCGGATTTCCTTTGCTCTGGTCTCAGTGGTTCTGATCTTGCCGTGGTACAGCAGAGCTGTAACCTGGCTTCTGATCATAGCCTTTCTCTGGTCGGAAGTTCTTCCTAATTTTCTATATCCTGCCATTTCATTTTCCTCCGTCACTGCGGAACACCCCGGCCATGCTTCTTATGGACTTACTGGCCGGGGCGCTGATTCCCCGCATACTATTTTGGCTTCACGGAAACCATGCTTCTTTGGACTTACTGGTCCCGCGTTAAATGTATCGTTAGTCGTTGTCGCTGGGATTAAGCTGTAAGCCTAATTCCTTAAGCTTGGCCAACACTTCCTCAAGGGACTTGCGGCCCAGGTTACGAACCTTCATCATATCCTCGGAAGTGCGGTTGCACAGCTCTTCCACGGTGTTGATTCCAGCCCGCTTCAAACAGTTGTAAGAACGGACGGACAACTCCAGCTCGTCGATATTCATCTCAAGCACTTTTTCCTTCTCGTTGTCTTCCTTCTCCACCATGATCTCTGCTGTCTTGGCGTTCTCGGAGAGGTCGATAAACAGGTTTAAGTGCTCGCTGAGTACCTTCGCGGCCAGGCTGACTGCCTCGTCAGGAGCAAGAGTGCCATTGGTGTAAATCTCCAATGTCAGCTTGTCGTAGTCCGTCTGCTGGCCGACACGGGTGTTCGCCACCGCCATATTCACACGCTCCACCGGAGTGTAGATGGAATCGACTGCGATCACCCCGATGGGTAAATCGTCGTTCTTATTCTTATCTGCGCTGACATAGCCGCGGCCCTTGGTGATCGTAAGCTCCATGTAGAACTTGCTGTCCGTGCCGCCGCTCAAGGTCGCGATGATCTGATCGGGATTCATGATCTCGATATCCGCGTCCGCCTGAATGTCGGCAGCGGTAATCACGCCCTCGCCTTCGAACTCAATGTAAGCAACCTTGGGCTCGTCGGTATCGCTGTTGTTCTTGATCGCTAAGCTTTTGATGTTCATAATGATCTCAGTTACATCTTCCTTGACACCGGCGATAGAACTGAACTCATGCAAAACGCCATCGATTTTTACCTGACTCACTGCTGCACCCGGCAGGGAAGAAAGCATAATTCTTCTCAGGGAGTTGCCCAGTGTAGTGCCGTAACCTCTCTCAAGTGGTTCAACTACGAACTTGCCATATCTCTTGTCTTCTGAAATCTCCGCGATTTCAATGTTGGGTTTTTCAAAATCGAACACTAATAGCCCCTCCTTTTGGGTTTCTATCAAATCTCGAGGGATGGATGCATTCTAACACAGAGATTACTTAGAATACAACTCTACGATGAGCATTTCGTTTACGGGAACATCAATCTCGTCCCTGGTGGGCATCTCTTTAACAGTGCCGCGCAGGTTCTCCTGATCAACATCCAGCCAGGCCGGAACCATACGTCCGCCGGTTACTTCCAGGATATCTTTGTATCTCTGAGCGGATTTGTACTTCTCTTTGATCTCGATTACGTCGCCGGTCTTAACACGGTAAGACGGAATGTTCACAGGCTTGCCGTTTACCAGCACATGCTTGTGGTCAACGATCTGACGGGTCTCCTTGCGGGTGCGGCCAAGGCCCATACGGAACAGGACATTGTCCAGTCTGCACTCTAACAGAATCATCAGGTTGGTACCAACCATGCCGTTCATCTTGGAAGCCTTCGCATAGTAGTTACGGAAGGGTTTCTCCAGTACGCCGTAAATGAACTTCGCTTTCTGTTTCTCGCGCAGCTGCAGGCCGTACTCACTCATCTTCTTATTGGTTCTCTTGGTTTCTCTGTTGGACTTTTTATCAATTCCCAGAAAGATCGGATCCAGTCCCAGGGATCTGCATCTTTTAAGAACAGGAACTCTATCTACTGCCACTTTAATTACCTCCTAATCAGACTCTTCTACGTTTGGGCGGACGGCATCCGTTGTGGGGAACCGGAGTTACGTCCTTGATGCTTGTTACTTCCAATCCACATGCCTGCAGAGCACGGATTGCGGCCTCACGTCCTGAACCAGGACCCTTAACCATAACATCTACTGTTTTTAAGCCATGTACAAGAGCTGCCTTTGTCGCAGTTTCTGCCGCCATCTGAGCAGCATAAGGAGTAGATTTTCTTGAACCTCTAAATCCCAGACCACCAGCACTTGCCCAAGATAATGCGTTACCCTGTGCATCTGTCAACGTCACGATCGTATTGTTAAAAGATGACTGGATATGTGCCTGTCCGCGTTCAACGTT
>QFCH01000986.1_pt1 | contig 15147 bp, 15 predicted proteins | sample 5346071 | NCBI WGS metagenome assembly QFCH01 (sample SAMN09062255, study PRJNA434731) | Human gut metagenome, whole genome shotgun sequencing project. | isolation source: stool timepoint B chromium assembly | host: Homo sapiens | collected 2015
TCCGTCCTGGGCACCTACACCTCGCCCAAGGCCTTCGGAAACGTCATCTACTCGATCTCCGGCATGACCAACGGCTCCACCTACACGGTGAGCGTCGACGGCACTGCCACAGAGGCGACCGCCGGCCAGGGCGGCATGGGGATGGGCGGACAGCCCCCGGCCGGCGGTCAGCCTCCGATGGGAGGTCCAGGACAGGGTGGCCAGCCCCCGGCGGGCGGTCCGGGTCAGGGCGGTCAGCCCCCGGCCGCGCCCCAGGGCTGAGGCTTCCCAGTAGTGCGCCCCGCGTGATTGTCGACACGCGGGGCGCACGCTTATTCCTGCTCACTCCTCATCGACGAGGCCTGGGCCGGTATCTCACGCCAGCACCCTCGCTCACCACCCCCGGGAACAGCGCAACTAAACTGGAACAGGAGGACGAGGCCCCGGCCTCGTCGATGACAACGAAAGGACCCCTCATGCTCCCCTCCGAGAAGCTCGCCAAACTCGGCATCGAACTGCCCGCCGTCGCCGCGCCCGTGGCCGCCTACGTGCCGGCCGTCATCGACCGCGGCGTCGTGCGTACCTCCGGCCAGATCCCCGTCGTGAATGGTGAGCCCGTGTGCATCGGAGCCGTCGGCGAGGACGGCGCGGACCCCGAGGACGCCAAGGATGCAGCGCGCGTGTGCGCCCTCAACGCCCTGGCCGCGGCGGCCTCCGTTGCGGGCGGCATCGACAACCTCGCGGGCGTCGTGAAGGTCGTGGGCTTCGTGTCCTCGCGCCCCGACTTCTACGGCCAGGCCGGCGTCATCAACGGCGCCTCCGAGCTGTTCGGCGAGATCTTCGGCAGCCAGCACGCGCGCAGCGCCGTCGGCGTCGCCGCGCTGCCCCTCAACGTGAGCGTCGAGGTCGAGGCCGAGTTCCTCATTAAGTGAACGCGCGCGGCCGGCTGAGGCATGCCTACACTGGGTAAGGTTCGCTGAAATGGCCCGTCGGGCCGAAGGATAAGGAAAAGACATGACTGACCGTCAGATGTTCAAGCTGGTCGACGCCAACACCGTCCCGTCCACGGACGGCGGCTGCGGGTGCGGCTGCGGTGGCGAGGGTAAGAAGGCGCGCGCCGAGCAGGCCGCTCCCGCGCAGGCCCCTGCCGAGCACGCTGGCTGCGGCTGCGGCGGACACGGCCACGCCGCTGACGCCCCCGCCGAGCAGGCTCCCGCCGAGCACGCCGGTTGCGGCTGCGGCGGCCACGACGCCCCCGCCGAGCGCCCCCACGAGATGGCCGCCGAGCCCATCGCCTCCACGGCCGGTGGCTGCGGCTGCGGTGACGGCGCCCCCTCTGCGGGCAACGTCCACGCTGGCGGCGCCGGCGTCATTCACCGCCCGGGCGCGGACGAGCTGGTCATCCACTCGATCCCCCGCGTCGTGCGCCACGCGGTCCTCTTCGCTGCGGTCGATAACCTGCCCGTCGGCGAGAACATCCAGATCTGCGCACCCCACCAGCCCGAGCCGCTGTTCGCGCACCTGCAGGACTCCGAGCACCACTACCGCGTGGAGACCCTCGAGGTTGGCCCCGTGGACTGGCGCTACCGCATCACGCGTCTCGCCTGAGGCTCTTTGACACGCCGAGGCCGTGGCCGACTCTTGCTTTCCCGTGGGGCTGGCCACGGCCTCGTCGTATGCGCGCGAGGAACGCGGCGTTCCAATGCCTCGTGCGTGTGTGCGCTGACGTGCTCGCACGGGGTCCTATTCCCATGACTGTTGGGATGCTTGCCGACGTGCGGAAATGGGCGCCCGTTTCGGTGTCCATTCGCGTGCCTGGGAGCGCCCGACCCGGTACCGTTGGTGTATGAGCTTCTTTGACATGACTTCTGACGCCGACGTTGAGGACGACCTGGATCGCGTCGAGACCGACGTGGTCGTGGACTGCGACATTGAGGCCGCGTGGGCGCTCGTGTCGGAGCCGGGCTGGTGGGTCAACGACGGCCCGCTGGGTGACCACGAGGTGAGCCTCGGGGACGACGGCATCTACCGCGTGAGCGACCCGGACGCCGGTGACTGGCTGATCGAAAAGGCCGACGAGGATCCGATGGACGTCGTCGCCTTCCGCTGGTACCCGCTGGCCGACGACGAGCTGCCCGACGAGTACGCGACCCGCATCGAGGTCTCCCTGTCCGAGGAGCGCGGCGGCGTCGCCATCCACGTGGAAGAGTCGGGTCTGGCATCGGTCTCCGACGACGAGGCCGAGGCCCGCCAGGCGTACGACGACGCGATCGGCATGTGGGAGCAGGTCCTGGCCGCGGCGAAGAACCACCTCGAGGGCCGCTGAGCGTCTGAGTTTCCGGCATCTGCTGGTGACGGCGAGGTTCCGCCGTTTCGATCCGGCTCTCGCTCCCAAATTTCGCATGCAATTCCCTTGCGCATACTTCAACTTTTGAAGTCAGAACGTTGAAATCCTGCGGCTTTTGAGGTGTTAACGCGTCCGGCCGTCGGGGAATTGCATGCGGAATTGGTGAATGAGGGGACGGTGGCGGGGCATAGGCTGCGGGCTGCCGGACACTCGCCGCGGTTGCGCGAGTGTGGGCGCTGCACCCGATGCGTAGGCAGTGCACCCGATATGTAGGCAGTGCACCCGTTCTGATCGGGTGTAGCGTCCCGTAAGAGGTGCAGCGTCCCGTAACGGGTGCAGTGCCGGGTGTAGGAGTTGCTGCGCGAACCACGGTGGAGCTTGTGACTCCGAAGCGTTGCGCCATTTCGGGGAACAATGCACTAGCTAGGTGAGCAATGCACTAGATGGGGGAGTATTGCACTGGATAGTAGCTAGTGCAATGCCCTGTTAAGTAGTGCAATGCCTCCGGGTGTCGGACGCTGGCCGCGCGGTTGGGCTTGTTCCTAAGTGGTGTTACACCATTTAGCTGGGTATTACACCAGTTCCCAGGTGGTGTAATGGTCCCTAACTGGTGTAATGCTCCCTAACTAGTGCAACGCCTTGCCGTGGTGAACCGTTTCTGATGCGGATCTCTGTGTGACTCGTATCGATACGCGTGGGGGCTGGGTGTGTCTCCCAAATTTCGCATGCAATTCCCCTGTGGGTACTTCAACTTTTGAAGTCAGAACGTTGGAATTCTGCGGTTTTTGAGGCGTTAACGCGTCCGGCTGTCAGGGAATTGCATGCGGAATTGGTGAATGTGGGGACAGTGGCGGGGCACAGGATGCGGGCTGCCGGACACCTCGCCGCGGTTGGGCTTGTTGTTAAGTGGTGTTACACCCGATCGGGAAGATTCAACCCCTTCTGATTGGGTGGAATGTTCCCGATCCGGTTGAACCGTTGCGCGCCTATTGCGTCGTGAGCGCCGCGGCTACTCCGTGTGCCCGGTCTTAAGCTCCGCCGCCTCGCGGGCGGCCTTCTTGGCGCGGGCGTGCGCCTCAACCTCTTCGGGAGTGAGGGGTCCCTGCGTCGAACCTGCACTGCCGTCGGTGCGCTCCCACGCGACGGCGAGGCTATCGCGCGCACCGAAGCGCGCCAGGTGGATGCCGACGATAAATTCGAGGCGGTCGGCGCGCTCGGGCTCCGTGCGCAGCTCGATGGTCAGCGCCGACGGCGACGCGACGACGTCGAAGCGCCCCAGGACCGGCCCCTCGCGGTCGAACAGCAGGTATCCGCTGCCTGTTTCCTCGTCCCACGAGCCCGTGATTTTGTGCCCCATGTGGCTCACAAGCTGCTTGCCGTAGCGCGCGGCCCGCTCGGTCGGGATCGTGGCCGCGGAGATTAGGGGGTACGAGGCCGGGGCGGTCGACGGGTCGGGCGCGGCGTGCGTCGAGGCCGGGGTCGAGCGCGCCGAGGCCGGGGTTGAGGCGCTCGGGGAGGGAGCGGGGGAGTGGGCGCCTGCGGGCACCTCGGTGTGGCCCGTCGAAGGCGTCGAAGTCTGCGTCATAAGGCAAACCTAACTTGAATGCGCCCCTTCTGCCATGTGGGGATCTAGATTCGGTCATGAGCGTGCCCGTGCGGTAGCGTTGGAGAGTCAAGCACTTCGCGAGAGCGTGCAAAGACCGCGCAAAACGTCCCAGGTGGGGCGGGAGCAGGCGGAAGGAACAACGATGACCAGTGAGAAAGTCGAACACGGCGACCATCAGCAGGGCGGCGAAAAGCTTCAGCGCACGCTGAAAAACCGCCACATTCAGCTGATCGCCATTGGCGGCGCGATCGGCACGGGCCTGTTCATGGGCTCGGGTAAGACGATTTCCGTCGCGGGCCCCTCGATCCTGCTGGTCTACATGATCATCGGCGCGGTCCTCTTCCTGTTCATGCGCACACTTGGTGAGCTGCTGCTCTCGAACCACAAGTACGCGACCTTCGCGGATATTGCGCGCGACCTGATCGGCCCGTGGGCTGGCTTCGTGACCGGGTGGACGTATTGGGCGTGCTGGGTGGTCACCGGCGTCGCGGACATGATTGCGATTACCGGCTATACGCACTTCTGGTGGCCGGACTTGCCCGCGTGGATCCCGATCGGCGCGACGACCCTGCTGCTTTTCGCCCTGAATGCGATGACGGTCAAGGCCTTCGGCGAGACGGAATTCTGGTTCGCCCTCATTAAGATCGTCGCGATCATTGCGCTGGTCGTCGTCGGTTTCGCCATGGTCGCCATGGGCACCGTCGACACCGAGGGCACTGCGGCTGCGGTCTCGAACCTGTGGAGCCACGGCGGCTTTTTCCCGACCGGATTCACCGGCTTCCTCGGCGGCTTCCAGATCGCCCTCTTCGCGTTCATCGGCATCGAGATGGTGGGTACGACCGTCGCCGAGACCGACGACCCGGACAACACCCTCCCGAAGGCCGTCAACTCCATCCCCGTGCGCATCATGCTCTTCTACGTGGCGGCGCTCGCGGCCATCATGATGGTGACCCCGTGGGATCAGGTGAGCCCCGAGAAATCACCCTTCGTCACGATGTTCTCGCTGACCGGCCTGGGCGCAGCGGCCACGATCGTCAACCTCGTGGTCCTCTCCTCGGCCGCCTCCAGCGCGAACTCCGGCATCTACTCCACGTCGCGCATGCTCTACGGCCTGGCGCGTCAGGAGCAGGCACCCGGCATCTTTGCCCGCCTCTCCAGCCACCACGTGCCCCTCAATGCCCTGTTCCTGTCGTGCGTGTGCTTGCTGTCGGGCATCGTCATCATGGGCATGGGTGGCTCGATTTCCGCGGCGTTCACGCTGGTGACCTCGGTGTCGGCGACGCTGTTCATGGGCGTGTGGGTGGTCATCGTCGTGTCCTACCTGGTGTACCTCCACAAGCATCCGGAGCTCCACGAGGCCTCGGCTTTCAAGGCCCCCGGCGGCGCGGTCAGCGCGTGGGTCGTCCTGGCGTTCATGGGGTGCATGGGCGTCATTCTGGCGATGTGGGACGATACCCGCCCCGGCCTCGTCTATTCCCTGATTTGGATCGTGTTCATCGTGGGCGCGGCCTTCGCGAACCGTCACTTCCTGCTGCGCCGGGCCTCGCGCGGCGTGCTCGGCGACGGGGGGACGGGCGAGGGTCCCCATCAGGGGCCTCACCTGCATGAGTAGCGCGATGAATACTAAGTGACTATGCTCACCACTGTGCCACGGGAGCTCGACGCGAGCTGAGAGGGGACAACCCCCGACCGTAGAACCTGATCCGGATCATACCGGCGTAGGAAGGCTCTTCCCTCGTGGCCGCCGTGCAACACGAAGGGAGTATTTTCGCATGGCATCCACTTCCCCGTCCCTCCGCTGGAGGGTCATTGACATCGTCACCGCAGCCGTCCTGGGCGTCGCGTGCGGCCTCATTTTTGTCGTTTGGAACCAGGTGGGCGGTGCGGGCTACGAGGTCCTGAAGGCCGTTGCCCCCGGCCTGGGTGGCCTGGTGACGGGCGTCTGGCTGCTGGGCGGTACGCTCGGCGGCTACGTGATCCGCAAGCCCGGCGCCGCGTTCTTCGTCGAGCTGATGGCCGCGACCGTCTCCATGGCCCTGGGTTCCCAGTGGGCCGTCGAGACCATCTACTCGGGCCTCGCGCAGGGCCTCGGCGCTGAGGTCGTCTTCGCCCTGGTCGCCTACCGCCGCTTCAATGCGATGATCGTGTCCGCCGCGGGTGCCGTGTCCTTCGCCTTCGAGTGGGTTCTCGAGCTCTTCCTCTCCGGTCACCTCGAAAAGGGCGTGCTCTACAACGCCATCTACCTGGTGTGTGGCGCGCTCTCGGGCGTCGTCCTGGCGGGTCTGCTCGCGTGGGCGCTGACGAATGCGCTCGCGAAGACGGGCGCGCTCGACCGCTTTGCTTCGGGACGCGGGGCGCGTGAGCTTGTCTGATTCCAACTCCATGGACGAGGCCCACTCCGCCTCCCCCCGCCCCGTTTCCTCCCCGGACGGCCAGGTGCCGCTGGGTGAGGGGGCGGGCGCGCGCGTGTGCGCGCGCGACTGGGGATGGCGTCACGCCGGGCGCAAGAACGCCGCGCTGTCGGGCGTTGATCTCGATATCGCACCGGGCGAGCGCGTGCTCGTGTTGGGCCCGTCCGGGTCGGGCAAGTCGACGCTCATGGGCGGCTTGGCCGGCCTGCTGGGCGGCGCCGAGGAGGGCGAGGCCACCGGCACGCTCACCGTGGACGGCGTCGCCCCGGCCGCGGCCAGGGGACGCGTGGGTCTGCTCATGCAGGACCCTGAAGCCCAGGTGGTCCTCGCCCGCGTGGGCGACGACGTGGCCTTCGGCATGGAAAACCTGGGGGTTCCTCGCGAGGAGATCTGGCCTCGCGTGGAGAACTCGCTCGCGGCCGTGGGCCTGAGCGTGCCCCTGGATCATTCGACGACGGAGCTGTCGGGCGGGCAGAAGCAGCGCCTGGCGCTCGCGTCGATTCTGGCGATGGGCCCGGGGCTGCTGCTCTTGGACGAGCCCACCGCGAACCTGGACCCGAGCGGCGTCGCCGAGGTGCGCGGCGCCGTCGAGGCCGTCGTTGAGAAAACGGGCGCGACCGTGGTCGTCGTCGAGCACCGCGTCGACGTGTGGGCCTCCCTCGTGGATCGCGTCATCGTGGTCGCGGACGGCGCGATCGCAGCCGACGGTCCGCTGAGAGAGGTCCTCGCGCAGCAGGGCGATGCCCTACGCGAGCGCGGCATCTGGCTCCCCGGCGACGACGTTGCAGCCGAGGTCGGCCCCGCGCCCGAGGTCGCCCCGGCCTCGTTCGAAGGCGCGCAAGACGACGCGGAAAACGGCGTGCAAACCGCCACCCCGATCGCTCGCGTCGCCGACCTGACGATCGGCTACGACAAGAATTCCCCCGTGCGCAGCGGCATCGACCTGACGATCGAGCGCGGCGTCTCCACCTGCATCGTTGGCGCTAACGGTGCCGGAAAATCAACCTTTGCGCTGACGCTGGCGGGCCTCCTGCCGCCCATCTCGGGCACGGTCGAGGTCGAAACCTCCGACGGCACGCGCGGCGACCCGCACGAGTGGTCCAGCAAGCAGCTGCTCGGCCGCATGTCGATGGTCTTCCAGGAGCCCGAATATCAGTTCCTGGCCTCCACTGTCGCCGAGGAGCTTGCGATCGGCCCGCGCGCGGCCGGCATGACTGATGAGGAGATCGCCCCTCTCGTCGACGAACACCTCGAGGCGCTGGGCCTCACGAAGCTTGCGCGCGCCAACCCCATGACCCTGTCGGGCGGCGAGAAGCGCCGCCTGTCGGTGGCGACCGCGCTCATCAGCGCCCCCGAGCTGCTGATCCTCGACGAACCGACTTTCGGCCAGGATCGCGGCACGTGGCTGGGCCTCGTGCGCCTGCTGCGCGCCGCCCTCGCGCGCGGCGTCACCCTGGTCTCCATCACGCACGACCCCGCGTTCGTGGCCGCGATGGGCCAGCGCGTCGTGGACCTAGGCCAGGTCGGGACGCGCGGTGCGATCCCCGCTGATCCCGCGGACGAGGCCGGGGCCGCCTCCGCTGGGAACGCTCACGATCGCGGCGCGCAGGCCGGCGAGAAGGTGGCCCCCGCGCCTGCGGGCGGCGCGCAGAACCCAGAGCAGCAAGGCACGCAAACCGGCACGAAGACTCGCGCCCGCGGCCTCCTTGCCCGCACGAATCCCGTCGCCCGCGTGCTCGCCCTCCTGGTCGCCACCACGCCCCTGCTGATCACGATCGACCCGGTGAGCGCGGGCGTGGCCCTCGCCCTCGAGCTCGCGCTCATGCCCCTGTCGGGCGTGTCCGCGCGCAGCTTCTTCCTCAAGGCCACGCCGCTGCTCGTGGCCGCGCCGCTGGGCGCGCTGTCCATGCTGCTCTACGCAAGCCCGGGTGGACACGTCTACTGGCAGCTCGGTCCCGCCGCGATCTCGGACCACTCCATGTGGCTGGCGCTGGGCATCGGCCTGCGCATGTGCGCGATTGTCATGCCCGCCATCGCCCTGCTCGACCGCATCGATCCGACCGACATGGGCGACGGCCTCGCGCAGATCCTGCACCTGCCCGCCCGCCCGGTGCTCGCCGCGCTCGCGGGCGCGCGCATGACGTCGCTGATGGCGGCCGACTGGAAGGCCCTCGAGCGTGCGCGGCGCGCCCGAGGCGTGGGCGACGCCTCGCGCATCCGTTCCTTCCTGCGCGGCGCCTTCTCGCTGCTGGTGTTCGCGCTGCGTCGCTCCGGCAAGCTGGCCACCACCATGGAGGCAAGGGGCTTTGGCGCGGCAGGCAAGCGAACGTGGGCACGCCCTTCGCGCCTGCGCGCCGCCGACGCGGTCCTCATGGTCGTCGCCGCCGCCGTTCCCGCGATTGCGCTGGCCGCGAGCGTCTGGGCGGGCACTTTCGCCCTGGTGGGCCGATGAGAGGCCTGACCTGGGAAGATGTGAGCGGGGGAGTGGGCCTGCGGGTCACCGTCCCCGTCACGATGGGCCCCGATGAGGCCGCCCGCGAGCTCGCCCCCCGCCTGAGTGCCCTGGCGGGGGAGCGGGCCACGGCTTCGTCCCACGGTGAGTCCGCGCGCGCATCGCACGGCGTCCCCGTCGTCACGATCGACGGCTACTCCGGGTCGGGCAAGTCCACGCTGGCCGCCGCCCTCGCGCGCCTCGTGAACGGTTGGCAGGTGCTCCACCTCGACGACTGGTACCCGGGCTGGGACGGCCTCGCGGCCGGAGCGCGCATCGCCCGGCGAATCGCCGCCGACCTGCGGGAAGGACGGGCCCCGTCCTACGAGGCCTGGGACTGGGAGGCGGGCGCAACAGGGGAGACGATCCGCGTCCCCCTGGCCCCGACCATCATCGAGGGTTGCGGCGCCATCGAGGCCGAGGCCGACCTCGCCATCTGGATCGCCGACCCAGGCGAGGGCGAGCGGCGCAGTCGGGCGCTCGCGCGCGACGGGCAGACCTACGCGCCACACTGGCGGCGCTGGGCCGACCAGGACCTGGGGCGCTCGATAGACTAGGCGCATGCTGCCGCCACCCCCTGAACCACCGCTGTGGGGATGGCTCCTTGTTGGGGCCATCGATTTCGTCATCCGCGTTGTCGCGCTGGGGGTTGTTCCCAAGCATCGGCGCGCATCGACCTCGACAGCGTGGCTGCTGCTGATCTTCCTGTGGCCCCTCCTCGGCGTGCCGCTGTACTTTATTTTTGGCTCGTGGTGGGCGATGGGAAGGCGCCTGGATGATGATCCGGAGGCCAGAGCGCTCGTCGACGCCATCGTGGCGGGTTCGACCGCGCCACAGCCCGCGTCCTACGAGGTTCCCACCGGACCGGACGGCCTGCCCTTCGGCTCGGACGGCGACACGGCCTCGATTATGCGCCTGTCCGGAAACCTGAGCGGATTCCCGGCCTCGGCGGGGCGCGTCGGCAGCCTCTACAACGACACGGCCGAAACCTTCCGAGCCATGGCCGCCAGTATCGACGCGGCCACCCACCACGTGAACGCCCTGTACTACCAGACATCCTGGGACGAGTACACGGCCCCCTTCTACGAGGCCCTCGGGCGCGCGGTCGAGCGCGGCGTCACCGTCCGCCTGCTCGTCGACCACCACGGCATGCGCACGATCCCCGGACACAGGGACTTCCGTCGCCGCCTGAACGCGATGGGCATCCAGTGGCACGAGATGCTGCCTTTCGCGCCGCTGCGCGGCCAGATCCGCCGCCCGGACCTGCGCAATCACCGCAAGATCCTCGTCATCGACGGGCGCGAGGCCTACATCGGCTCCCACAACCTCGTGGCCCCCGACTATGACACCCCCTCGTATCAGAAGGCCGGCATGCACTACGACGACACGAGCGTGTCCGTCACCGGCCCCATCGTCGCCCAGATCCAGGCGGTCTTCGCAGTCGACTGGTACTACGCCTGCAAGGAGGTCCTCACGCCCGAGGTTCTCACCCCGCCCGCCGCTCAGGAAACGGGAGAGCGCGAGGATGAGCAGGCCTCGGCGATGCAGATCATCCCGTCGGGCCCCGCGTACAGGGGTGAGCCGAACCTGCGCGCCTTCATCCACATGATTTCCTCGGCGCGCACGCACGTGTCGATCACGAGCCCCTACTTCATCCCCGACGAGGCCCTCATGACCGCGCTGACGAACGCCGCGCTGTCGGGCGTTACGGTCGAGCTCTTCGTCTCCGAGCAATTCGACCAGTTCCTGGTCGGCCACGCGCAGCGCTCCTACTACGGGATGCTCCTGAAGGCGGGCGTACGCATTCACCTGTACCACAAGCCGCGGATGCTCCACTCGAAGTACATGATCGTCGACGACAGCCTGTGCGTCATCGGCTCGTCCAACATGGACGTGCGCTCCTTCGGCCTGAACTACGAGATCGTCCTCGTCGCCGACAGTTCGCGCCTGGTCGAGATGCTGCACGGCAACGACGAGCGCACGCGCCAGGTGTCCCGCGAGCTCACGTACGAGGAGTGGAAGGGTCAGCCGTGGCACGTGCACTACGTCGACAACGTGTGCCGACTGGGGAGCTCACTCCTGTGAATGGTCACGATGGTCCGGGTATCAATCGCTCCACTGAGAGGGAAAAGAAAGCTTTGTCGAACGCACTGTCAGGCGCTCTCGATGGGAACCCCTTCGTCGGGGAGGGCGGCGCCTACAACTCCGTGCGCCCCGCCTACCCGGACGAGGCCGTGGCTGCGTTGGTCGATGCCGCGCGGCGCGCTCGGGGTGCCGACGCGTCGGGGCGGGGTGGGCCGCTGCGAGCGGCCGACATCGGTGCGGGCACCGGCAAGATGAGCGAGAGCTTGGCCCGCGCGGGTCTCCTCGTGGACGCGGTCGAACCTTCCGAGGCGATGCGCGCCCAGGCCTCGCCGATCGAGGGGGTGACGTGGCATGACGGCGTCGCGGAGTGGACCGGGTTGCCGAACGACCTGTACGACATCGTTGTGTTTGCCCAGTCCTGGCACTGGGTGGATTCCGAGCGTGCTGGCCTCGAAGTGGAGCGCATCCTCGCCCCGGGAGGCGCGCTCGGGATCGTGTGGAACCAGATGGACGTGTCGATCCCGTGGGTGCACCGGCTGACGCGCATCATGCGCTCGGGCGACGTGCACCGCCCCGACAAGCCGCCCACGCCGGGCGGCGGCTTCGCTCCGATGACCCTCACCCAGGTCGCCTGGGAGGATCGGATGACTCCTGAGCAGATCCTCACCCTGGGGACGACGCGCTCCTCGTACATTCGCTCCTCGGAAGCGGGACGGGCACGCATGCAGGAAAACCTGCGCTGGTACCTCTACGAGCACCTCGGGTATGCGCCGGGGGAGACGGTGACCATCCCGTATACGACCCTCGTGTGGCTCGCCCGCCTGTGAGGGCGAGGGGACGACACCTGCGTCAGCGCAAGCGGATCTCCTCGCGAGCCTTGTTGTCGAACCAGCGTCGGCGGCCGTCAGGTTCGACGACCAGTTGGATGTCGGAGCCGATGGGCAGGTCGTAGATGCCGATGCAGGCGGGCTCGATGTTGCACAGAATGTTGAAGTCAACCCGGAAAAAGTTGGTCGGGTCGCTCATGTACTCGCCGGTGTCGTCGCCCGAGAAGACGCGCCAGCCGGAGTCTTCGATCTTGACCGGTACCACGCGCATCATCCACTTGATGGTGGCGCTTCCCTCGAGGATCCTGCGCGAGACAACGGCGATTCCGGCGTCGCGAATGTAGGTGGTGTACATCAGTGCTCCTGTCAGTGGGTGTCATCCTGCGCGCGCAGGTAGGCGTCGATACGGTCCGCGAGGACGTGCCGGTCCTCGAATGCACGGACGAGCTCATGGAAAGGCTTGCCCCCGTCAACGACGGTCGTGAAACCTGGGTCCGGGGATGCGAAGATGACGTCGTAGATGGGTGCCAGGTCCTCGTCGGAGTAGCGATGGGCGGGGAGCAGGTACTGGAGGGGTAGGCGCCTGCGATCGTCGAGGCAGTTGAAGGTCTCCCCGTGGTCGACCAGGACCTGTGCGATGGCGGCATCGCGGACGGGGTTGTGGTTGAGGCTTCCTAGCAGGATGTGCAGGAGCGACGCGCCATCACCGGACTTGTGGGCAAACGACGGATTGCGCTCAAGTAGAAAGTCGACGATCTTGTATCGCTCTTCCGCTTTGCTGTTTCCGAGAGCGTAACTGAACAGGGAGCGCCCCCGGTTCGCGCGTGCCTCGTCCCCCGGTACATAGAGGGCTATGAAGTCCTCAAATGTCTTCATGTTCGCCGTGAGAAAGATGTTCATTTGTCGAGGCCTTCGTGCTTGTGGCTGCGAGAGTGATCGACTGTGAAACAGCGGACGTCGAACCCTGTTTGGTGTGCTGGTTCTACTCACCTAAGTACAGTTTAGCGCTTCCTCAAAAGGATGCTGCATGAGATGTGCAAGCTTGTACGCGCGTTGCTCATCGAAAGAGGTGAACTCTACGTCGGGGCAACTGCACATCGATAGGACCTGCTCGCCGGGCAGTTGTCCGGGGCTTATCGTCCAGCTTGCTTGGAGGGAATCCGGGTCAGCCGTTAGCTCGACTGCCTGCCGCCATGAGACCATCGGTTGTAGGCCCCCAGAAGGCGCACCAACTCATATCTCACAACTGTCGTACTTGGAGTTCGCAGCGTTGCGCCAACACGGCTTGGGCGTTCACTCGTGCCGAAGCGGTAGTTGTCTGTCGAGTACCAAAAAGAATCGAAGAGGATTCCATCGACGGTAAAGAACAGCCTGCCGTCTTGTTCCTTGCGCACGATTGAAGAGTTCGCACAGAGCATGGATATGAGATCGTCGAACTCTTCCAGCACAGGCCCAGGGGAGCGCGAGGCTACGAAACTCTTCCCACATGACTGGCTCCCTTCGCTAGGTCGGGGCCTGCTCCGATTATGCCATCGAGGCAGGCTAGCCTCATCCTACCTACACGCGGCGTGCTGAAGCGGCGACTGCAATTGCGCGCGCGTATGTAAAATAGTCGCATTTTGCGCTCAGTGTATTGTCGGTTTTGTGGGTGAGGAAATCGATGATGTCATCGTTGCCCATCAGCTTGCGGTCCGGCAGTGCCGACTCTCTTCGTGTTGAAGCGTTAGCCCACGGGAACGAGGAAACGTTCTGATGCGCCTTCGGGCAGGTCGACGCGCTGGCTGCGAGCAGCACGGAGTGCGGGCTCAAACTCAATGAGAATGGGCGTCCAGGAGTCGAGAACACGGGTGGGGGTAAGGCTCTTTCCTCCTTCGGTCAGACGCATTTCCTCGTACAGCTGGATGGTCACTCCGAGGAGCTCCTGAGGTGCATGCACGTAGAAGTAGGAGTCGGGCATGTAGGTGACCTCTTCGAGATTGAAAGAGGGGGCGCCCATCATGAGTGTGCTGAGGTCTCGTCCGTTCTTGCCGATAAAAATAGCGACCTGCGGAACCGCCAGGTTGTTTGTCGCAATCGAAATGTTATGCGATGTTGCCGTGAGCACGGGAGAAGCAATCGCACGCGGCTCCGTGATGGATGTGTCGACGTATCCGCGGAAGGTCACCGACGGGGTCGGGGGTAGTGACTCGAGAAGAGTCAAGAGACTTTTGATGTTGTCTTCGTTCATGATTCCTCCTGTGGTTTCTAGTCAAAGCGTGCAAGGTAGTCGGGCAGGACGTACGGTGATGTCCAATCGCGGAGCAGGCCTGTGTATTGGACGATGCACGTATAAGCGTTGCGCTCGTCGAGAGTGTTAGGACCGTTCCAAAAACTATCTGGGTTGCCTGGCTCTGGCTGAAGAAAGTGCTTCCACCAAAGATATTCTGGTTCTTTCCACCACACGGGGACATCTCGAACCTCGATGCGTTCTTCTGCCGGGGTTGGTAGCTGTGTGAGTGAGCCGTACAGGTCAGGATCGTCGGGGTATCGATCCACGTAGATCGTGCGCAGCTGCCCAGGCACGGTCCGCGGCGGCACGGCGATCTCGGTGAATGGCGGAATGTCAGGAGAACTATGCTCCCAGGCAAGAACTCGCACCCAGATGGACCCTACTCGCGTATTGTCTGCCCAAGGATTAGCGTGCCAAGGGTGTCCGTCTGCACGGACGACAAACCAGGGATTGCCCCAGCCTAGATCCACGAGGAGAGCGAACGTGTCAGTCCCGCGAATGGGGTGATGGGAGACAATAGAGCCTCCAGAGTTGCGTATGCCGTGCCGAAGCTCACTGCGCGTACCGGAACTGATAGGCATCACCCAGCCCTGTGGGCTCGGGGTCCCGAAAGGCTGGTAGGGCACCCGTGGCAGCGCCTCAGGCAGACCCGATAACGTGCGGAGCGTGGCTGAAAAACGACGGATGACGTCGCGTTGGTGGGGGAAGAGTCGCTCCCAGTCGAGCTGGCCGTCTTCAGGGCGCTTAGGGAGCTTCCAGATCTCTGGGTAATCCCACCAATGATGGTCGGCAATCCACAACTGTGCTCCGTTAACGTTTCCATTCACAGCGACGGGCATAGCTGCATCCTACTCTCTCTGCCTGAGTTTGATGGTCCAACTTCCGTTATCGTGTCTTGTCTTATCTAGGACTTCAAAATCAACTCCGGACTTGAAAAGGATTTCATCTTGCGTGGCATACATGGACATCGGGCGGATATTTGAACCCGACGCCTCTTCAATCTCAAACAGGACTCGTGTTTCCCCAGGTTCGGGTTTGAGCCTATTCATGAACCTCTCTGCCACTTCAGCCTTCGTACCAGTTGAGACCCTCAATGAATTCCTCGACAGGTTGCCGCCACATAACAAGGCAG
>QFCH01000670.1_pt1 | contig 15071 bp, 10 predicted proteins | sample 5346071 | NCBI WGS metagenome assembly QFCH01 (sample SAMN09062255, study PRJNA434731) | Human gut metagenome, whole genome shotgun sequencing project. | isolation source: stool timepoint B chromium assembly | host: Homo sapiens | collected 2015
TCTTTCTTTCTCAATCTCCATCCAGTCAGAAACCGCATGCTTAGCCGTTTTCTTTCCTTTAACGGAACCTGCCAGATTAATCGCACCGCCGTAAAGAAGGAACTTTTCGGTCAGCGTCGTCTTTCCGGCATCCGGGTGGGAAATAATTGCAAATGTTCTTCTTTTTTCAATTTCTTTCCTTAAATCAGCCACAAAATGCCCTCCTGTATATCAAAAATCCATACCCTCTGTATTTTAAGGGTCTTAACCTGCAAAATAAATTTCAAACTAAATTATTATATCTTTATATAAGAAGGGTTGTCAAGGGATTGCCTCAGGATTATTTGTGTTATCCCGAAGGATTTATCTTGTCTCTCCGATATAAAACAGGGCAACGGTTCCAGGTCCGGAGTGAGCGCCAATCGTAGGATTGACAAAATCAATATAAAACTGATCAATGCCAAAACGTTCCTTTACTTTATCTGCCACATATCGGGCATCCTCCAGACAGTCTCCATGGCTTATAAACACCGTATCATTTTCCTTCAAATGATCACCCATTGTTTCCGCCATCCGGTCCACAAGCGCATTCAAAGATTTTTTTCTGCCCCGGACCTTGCCTACAGCAATCAGACGACCCTCGTTATCTACATGAAGCACCGGTTTCACCTGGACAAGGGAACCAATGATCGCCGTTGCCTTTGATACACGGCCGCCGCGATGGAGATGAAATAAATCATCTACCGTAAACTGATGACATATATTTAATTTATGATCTTCCACCCACCGGGCAGTTTCCTCAAGCGAAGCCCCCTTGCGACGCATCTCATTGGCCTTGTGTACAAGCAGCCCCTGCCCCAGGGAAGCACTCAGAGAATCTATGACAATGATTTTGACATCCTCCATCTCTTCACAAAGCTGCTGGCCGACCATGGCTGCCACATTATGACTGCCGCTCAACGCTGATGAGAAAGAAATATGAAGAATGTCATAGCCTTCTTCAATAAGGCCTCTGTAGGTTTTTTCAACAACTTCCGGATTAATGGCCATTGTTGTAGGCATCTTTCCTTCTCTCATTTTGGCATAAAATTCCTCCGGTGACAACACATCATCACCGCCGTAAATTTTTCCATCCATATTATAATAAAGAGAAATCAGACGGATATCGTGTTCTCTGGCATATGCATCCGTCAAATCACTGTTTCCGTCGGTAACAATCATAAATTTTTTCATACGTCTCCTCCTGGTATATGGTTTTGAAAACCATTTGATATCACTGCTTCATTATATCACTATCATTGGATGTTGTATACCCTCAGTGTTTGATGCTTGAAATCGGCACACAAATCCCTTAAATTGACATCCATAAAAAATAATTTACACAAATTGTTTGCTTTCCCATGAAAGATCACGTATAATTAATACCGTTCAAATGAAATATTTCACAGCCGCTGCCGGGTAAACACAGGCCTGTGTTCCCGCTTATTGACTGTGTAAATTCACATTTACTGCAAATAATAATTCGAAAGGCAGGTGGTTTTTATGAAAAGCGAAATACAGAGTAAAACGCTGGACACCCCCGGGCCCGAGCCTGTCATAAAAACCAAATATAAGGGAGGATTATTATGCTGCAGAAAATCAATAAACTTATCGAAAACAAGCAGTACCAGACACTTAGAGAAGAAATTTCCGAGATGAACGCAGCCGATCTGGCCGCCCTGTTTGAAGAACTCTCCGGAGAAGAAATTGTTAAAATTTTCCGGATTCTTCCAAAATCTATGGCTGCCGAAATTTTTTCTTATCTTCCAATCGAAGACGAACAGGCTGTCATTAAATGTCTGACCGATAAAGAAGCGGCAACCATTATCGATAACCTGTACGCCGATGATGCAGCCGATCTTATGGAAGAAATGCCGGCGGGAATGGTCAAACGAATTCTCGCTCAGGCTGATCCGGAAACCCGACGGGATATTAACCATCTGCTTCAGTATCCCGAAGATTCTGCGGGCAGTATTATGACGGTCGAATTTGTGGATCTTAAAGAAAGCCTGACCGTGGATGACGCCATCCGTGTCATCCGCCGCGATGGTATTGATAAGGAAACCATTAATATCTGCTATGTTCTGGATCAATCCAGAAAACTAGTGGGTACTGTTTCACTGCGCCGTCTGCTTCTCTCCCAGCCAGACGAACTGATCGGCGAAATCATGCATGAAAATATTATTACCATCACAACACGAACCGACCAGGAGGAGGTTGCCCGTATCTTCCAGAAATATGACTTCACCTCCATGCCTGTTGTGGACAGTGAAAATCGTCTTGTCGGCATTATTACTGTGGACGACGTGGTCGATATTATGGAACAGGAAGCCACCGAGGATATCGAAATGATGGCCGCAATCACACCTACAGATAAATCCTACATGAAAACCGGTGTTTTTGAGACATGGAAAAAACGTATTCCCTGGCTTTTAATTTTAATGATCTCCGCTACCTTTACAGGAAAAATCATCCAGGTCTACGAAAATGCCCTTGCGGCTTGCGTGATTCTTACATCGTTTATCCCCATGTTTATGGATACCGGCGGAAATGCAGGCGGACAGGCTTCTGTAACCATTATCCGTGGTATTTCTCTGGGAGAGATCGCATTCCGTGACATTTTCAGAATCATGTGGAAAGAAGTACGTGTCGGTATTTTATGTGGCGTTACTCTGGCCTGTGCCAATTTTGTAAAGCTTATGGTCATTGACCACACAACCATTCCCATCGCCCTTGTTGTCTGCCTGACACTGGTTGTCACCGTTATTCTGGCCAAGCTTGTAGGCTGCTCACTGCCTCTTTTGGCACGACAGGTCGGCTTTGACCCGGCAGTAATGGCCAGCCCTTTTATTACTACCATTGTGGATGCCCTGTCACTGATTATTTACTTCCAGATTGCCTCCGCACTGCTGGGTATTGTGTAGATTTGCATCATACATCAACATGATCTGTTAAAAAGCCTGATAAAGCGCCCACTGCCGCAAACGGCAGGAAACACTTTGTCAGGCTTTGCTGTTTTTATGACTTACCTTTTACTTTTACCGGCGGTAAACATCGCCCGGAGCAAATCAGACCTTAAACCGATATCCTACACCCCAGATTGTTTCAATATACTGAGGTTTTGAAGTGTTAAACTCAATCTTTTCTCTGATTTTCTTAATATGAACCGTAACCGTGGCAATATCGCCGATGGATTCCATGTCCCATATTTTATTAAACAACTCTTCCTTCGTAAAAACGTGATTAGGGTTTTCAGCAAGAAAGGTTAAAAGATCGAACTCCTTTGTAGTAAATGTTCGTTCTTCACCATTGACATAAACCCGACGGGCTGTTTTATCAATCTTAATTCCGCGAATCTCAATAATCTCATTTTTATGCTGACCGCTGCCCACAAGCCGGTCATATCTGGCCAGATGTGCCTTAACACGGGCAACCAGTTCACTGGGGCTAAATGGCTTTGTAATGTAATCATCAGCCCCCAGTCCCAGTCCCCGAATCTTATCAATATCTTCTTTCTTTGCAGATACAAGGAGAATTGGAATATTCTTTACCTCACGAACTTTTTTACACACCTCAAAGCCATCCAGGTTTGGCAGCATCAGATCCAGAATAATCAGATCTATGTTTTCACTGAGTGCCGTTTTCAGTCCGGCATCCCCTGTAACTTCCATAATCACATCAAACCCGCTCAGCTCCAGATAATCCTTTTCCAGTTCAGCAATGCTGACTTCATCCTCAACAATTAATATTTTACTCATCGATTCTTCGCTCCTCATATTTTCTGATTACAAAACAAATACTTGTCCCCATATTTTCCTTACTGGTTGCCCAAATGCGTCCGCCATGCTCCTCAATAATCTTTTTCGCGATAGAAAGCCCCAGACCGCTGCCGCCCTGGGCAGAATTTCTGGATGCATCCGTTCTGTAGCAGCGCTCAAAAATATGGGCGATCTCTTTTTTAGCAATCCCCTTGCCATTGTCCTCAATCTCCACCTGAATAAATTCTGCCTCCTCACGGATACGGATATTAATCAGGCCTTTCTTATCCCCAATGTATTTGGCAGAATTACTTACAATATTAATGATCACGCGCTTAAGCTGCTCCGGATCAGCAATGATCACTACATCCTTATCCGCATAATTAAAAAATCCAAGATCAATATTTTTGGCCTCCAGATCCATACTGATCTCTTCGATACAGTCCTCAAAGTAATCATTAACATTAACTTTTGTAAATGAATAGGTCATGGAATTACTGTCCAGCTTAGAATACAAAAACAATTCCTCAATCAGCTTTTCCATATCACTGGCCTTGGCATAAACGGTTCTTAAATAACGCTCCATCTTTTCCGGTGTATCGGCCACACCATCCTGAATCCCTTCAATATATCCTTTAATAGCCGTGATGGGGGTTTTCAGATCATGGGAAATATTGCTGATCAGCTCTTTATTTTCCTTTTCATACTGCATGCTGATATCGATCTGATCCTTAAGCTTTTTCCGCATTTCCTCAAAAGCACTGTAAAGCTCGCCGATTTCATCATTGGCCTCAGCCTCTATGCTGAAATTCAAATTTCCTTCTTTGATATTCTCCGTGGCAACCTTAAGCTGCCCCAAAGGTTTCACAATACTTTGATACAGCCACATGGTCAAAACCATCCCTGTAAGAATAAGAATACCAATGGAGACAAGTAAGCAAAGCATCATGGTTCTTTGAATTCTCGGAACCATGCCGGACAGATCTGTAACAATCAGCGCCTGGCCTTCACTTCCATCTGTATAAGCAAAATTCATCTGAACCACATGATAGGGAACTTTGCCCGGGAAAAATACATTTCCGTTACCGATCTGCACATTGAAATTAGCCTCATCCATATCAATCGGATCTTTTTCCGGCTGTCCCGAAAACACAACCGCTCCGTTTTTCCTTGTAATCAGGTAAGAAGCAAACGCACCCAGCTTATCATTGGCCGTACGCAGATATGCCTCTTCTTCCATCTTTTCCGGATCATTTTCCATCACCGCTTCCAGCTCCGCCTTCATAGACGTTGTCAGATTCCCTAAAACCTGAAGGGGATTAAAATAGATATCCATACTGCTCCCGGCCACATCATACTGCTCGGAAATAGAAGTCACACCAATCTTTCCGATCACTAAAGCCACAACAATAATCAAAAAAATCGGAACCACACAAAACAGTGCATAGGATATTTTTATACGCGTAAACAGCTTCAAACAATCACCCTTTTCTAAACTTAACTACCCTTTATTTTAACATAATTCCCCCCTTGTGTATGTAAACATTTGCGGAAATATATTAATTTATTGTGAAATGACGCCGGGTTCAAAAACATTTTAGCCCTAATCTCATTATACAGATCTTTTTTCATTCATAAAGTTTATCTCCCTATTTTTCTTACTATAAATATATACACCAGTTTTTTGAAAAATACTGCTGAAAAAAACAGAAAAATAAAAATCTTCGATTTACACAAAAATTCTATATTATATTTGGGTAGAATAAAGAATTGAGACAACAATACTTTTGATGTATACTATAAAAAACATAAACAGAACCCAACGATGGATAAAATAGAATGAACGAATTGAGCCCCCGGCAGAGACAGATGATTCTGGTAAACATGAGAGGTTAGTCATCGTAAATAATTAAAAAGCAAGGCTTTTTGTTGAATATGTATCAAAAAGAATAGAGAGAAAAAATAATACATGATATCCAAAGCCAGTATTTTTCGCAATAAACATTAATTTATTGGAAGGGGGAAGTTTACATGAAACTTTATTGGAAGCAAAATGCAGGAGCCTTCTTAATCAGCCAGCTGTTTTCTGTTTTAGGATCATCACTGGTTCAGTACTCGATTACATGGTACATTACCCTGCAGACAAAATCCGGTATTTATATGACCATATCTCTGTTGTGCACCATCATTCCAACTTTGATTTTGTCACCCTTTAGCGGCGTATGGGCCGATCGGTATAACAAAAGAAATCTGATTATCCTTGCAGATTTATCAATTGCTGCGGTTACACTCATCGCTGCCGTCCTGTTCGCCATTGATCAAGGCTCTGTTATTGTCCTTTTTATAGCCTTGTTCCTGCGTTCTTTAGGCCAGGCCATCCATAACCCTGCGATCAATTCGTTTATACCAGAACTGGTTCCAGATGAACATCTCACTAAACTTAATGGGATTAACGGAACCATACAGAATTTTATCCAGATTATAGGACCTATTATTGCTGCACTTTTAATTTCATTTTGTGATCTTCAGTATATTTTCTTTATCGACATTTTTACGGCAATCATATCAACTTGTATTATCCTGCTTTTTATTAAGACAGAAAGAAAAACGCTTTCCAATGTACCTGTGAAAAATACATATTTTGAAGATATTAAAACAGGATTGCACTACATTAAAAATACAAAATTTTTAAGTGTATTGTTACTGTATTTTTCTGCCCAGGTATTTTTATTATCTCCTGTATACTATTTGACGCCTCTGTTTATTACACGAACGTTCAGCGACAGTATATGGAGTCTGTCCTTACTGGAAATATGTCTGACCGGCGGGATGATGCTGGGAAGCGTTTTTATTTCCATCAAAGGTGATTTTTCCAATAAATTTAAGGCACTTTTATTATCCGGCCTTTTCAGTGCGGCCATGACAGCAACCATGGGCATGGGTATATCCATATGGATCTTTTTAATTTCCATCATCATATTCGGAATATGCAATGCTATTTTCAGCACAATATGCACAACCTTTATTCAGCAATCAACAGACGAACGGTTTTTAGGGAGAGTTTTCTCATTTTTAATGATGTTAAATTCCGTACTTGGTCCAATCGGTATGTCTGTATTTGGACCTTTAGCCGCTTTTATTCCTATAAGCTATATTTTAATTACCTCAAGCGTTTTACTGTTTTTGTCTGTCATTGCCGTATCATTCAGTAAAAGTTTAAAAGAAAAAAGTTCGCAGCTCACTCCAAGCACACCCGATAAAGATTGATGCAAAAGAAATTTTGTGAAGACATTTTTCAGAACTCAAAAAGCCACCCGCGTTCCTGCTGTGTCCCTGTCCGTATGACGGGGATACAGCGGCCGGGCAAAGCCCGGAGGGTGGTTTTCGTACACTTTTTTCGTCTAATTTTTTATATTTTTTCGTATGCTTTACAGATATGCTTTCAGAGCATCCACTCTGTCCAGTTTTTCCCACGGAAGATCCAGATCATTGCGGCCAAAGTGACCGTAAGCAGCTGTCTGTTTGTAAATCGGTCTGCGAAGGTCAAGCATTTTAATAATGCCGGCCGGACGAAGATCAAAGTTTTCACGAATAATTTCCACAATCTTTTCATTGCTTAACCGGCCTGTGCCAAAGGTATCCACCATGATCGAGGTAGGATGAGCCACACCGATGGCATAAGACAGCTGAATCTCACACTTATCTGCAATCCCTGCAGCGACAAGGTTTTTAGCCACATATCTTGCTGCATAAGCGGCAGAACGGTCTACCTTTGTACAGTCTTTACCGGAAAATGCGCCGCCGCCGTGACGGGCATATCCGCCGTAGGTATCCACAATAATCTTACGGCCTGTCAGACCGGAATCCCCGTGAGGTCCGCCAATCACAAAACGGCCTGTTGGATTAATAAAGAACTTTGTGTTTTCATCCACCATTTCCTGAGGAAGAATCACATCAAAAACATATTTCTTAATATCTTCATGGATCTGTTCCTGAGTCACAGTATCATCATGCTGAGTTGATAAAACAACGGCATCCAGGCGAACCGGCTTTCCGTTTTCATCATATTCCACAGTCACCTGTGTCTTACCGTCAGGTCTAAGGTAGGACAGTGTACCGTCTTTACGAATCTTTGTCAGCTGCAGTGCCAGTTTATGTGCCAGTGCAATGGGATACGGCATATATTCTTCGGTCTCATTCGTCGCAAAACCAAACATCATTCCCTGGTCTCCGGCACCGATGGCATCGATTTCGTCGTCAGACATCTTCTGCTCTTTCGCTTCAAGAGCCTTATCCACACCCAACGCAATATCTGCAGACTGCTCATCAATAGCTGTAATCACACCGCAGGTTTCTGCATCAAAACCGTATTTTGCACGGGTATAGCCAATCTCAGCTACAGTTTCACGAACAAGCTTCTGAATATCCACATAAGCATTTGTTGTAATCTCACCCATAACCATCACAAGACCAGTTGTCACACATGTCTCACAGGCCACACGGCTCATAGGATCCTGCTCCATTAAAGCATCCAGGATGGCATCCGAAATCTGGTCACACATTTTATCCGGATGACCTTCGGTTACAGACTCAGAGGTAAATAATAATTTTTCCATTCTTTTCTCCTTTGCATAAAAATCCAGACAATTGTCATTGTCATTATATAAATGAATAGTTTTCAAAAAAACAAGCCCGCTTATAAGCGGACTTGATTATTCTTGCTCAAATCCTCTTATTGTTCGATGTTACTCGCTCAGGTTGGCACCTTCCGTTAAAGGGGTTGCCGCAATATCTCAGATCCTTAGTCTCCATTGCTCTGAATAAGAGTTTTGTATTATCCAATTTTAAGTTTAAACTTCTGCGCTTCTTTATCGTCACTGACCTTTTCAATCTGACCGCCAAGAGAGCGAATCTTTCCTTCAAAATCTTCGTAACCTCTCTGGATATAGTAAATATCATCAACCGTCGTAAAACCTTCCGCTGCCAGTCCGGCAATCACAAGAGCCGCTCCGGCGCGAAGATCCGGTGCCGTCACCTTGGCTCCCCGGTATTCAGACACTCCGGTAATAAAGGCTGTATTGCCCTCAACTTTAATATTACTTCCCATACGGGCTAATTCATCCACATACTTAAAGCGGTTTTCAAAAATACTTTCAGTCACAATACTGGTCCCCACCGACAATCCCAGAGCCACGGCAATCTGAGGCTGCATATCCGTAGGAAATCCCGGATAAGGCAGTGTCTTTATATTTGTAGGGAAGCATCGCTTTGTGGCTACGACGCGCACAGCATCATCAGACTCTTCAATCTGAGCGCCCATTTCGATCAGTTTAGCCGAAATAGATTCCAAATGCTTCGGAATTACATTTTTAATTGTCACATCCCCTTTAGTGGCCAGTGCTGCGCACATAAATGTTCCCGCCTCGATCTGGTCGGGAATAATGGCATATTCTGCGCCTTTTAAACGACGCACACCACGGATACGAATCACATCCGTCCCTGCACCTTTAATATCAGCGCCCATACTGTTAAGGAAGTTGGCCACATCTACAATGTGAGGCTCTTTGGCTGCATTTTCAAGGATTGTCCGTCCTTCAGCCATAGCCGCTGCCATCATCACATTAATTGTAGCGCCTACAGATACAACATCAAAATAAATATGTGCACCTTTTAAATGTTCAGCCTCAGCTTTAATCATGCCGTCTTCGATCATCACATCAGCACCCAGGGCTCTGAAACCTTTCAGATGCTGATCAATCGGCCGGCTCCCGATGGCACAGCCACCAGGCAGAGCCACACAAGCCTTTTTATATTTTCCTAAAAGAGCGCCTAAAAGATAATAGGAAGCACGAATCTTACGGATAAAACCATCGTCGATACAAAATGAGTGAATATCTCTACCGTTAATTTTTACAGTATTACGATCAATACGGTCTACCGATGCACCGATTGAACCGATTGCCTGTAATAAAATATTAATATCGTTTACATTTGGCAAATTCTCAATCATTACTGTCTCATCGGACATGACGGCAGCTGCTAAAATGCCAAGGGCCGCATTTTTTGCTCCGCCAATGCTGACTTCGCCAACAAGGGGATTGCCGCCTTTTATAATATATTGTTCCATTGCACACCTCTTAATATATAGGCCGTAGCCTCGAATAATTCTGCCCATCGGCCATAAGGAAGCCGTGAACACCACTGTATAAGTCTCAATCAATGATTTAAAAAATCACACGTCTTTTCATAACACTGCTTCCATTATAACATACAATCTGTATTTGTAAATTATTTTTTAACGATTGTTAATATTCCGTTTAACACTCAGTCACAAATCGACAGATACTATTATTGTCCTGTTTTCCTTCTCAGTTTTCGGAAATAAATCACAACAAATATCAGACAACTCAGACCGCTGATCACAGCACCCAAAACAAAGCCCTGAGGTATAAAATACATTTCCACGGTATGCATACCGGCAGACAATGGAATATGAAGCAAGGCGCCATCCACTGTATCTGCCTTCACAGACTGGCCGTCCACTTTCACATGCCATCCCTGATCATAAGGAATCGATGTAAATAAAATTCCATCCTCATCTGCAGTCACTGTCCCCTTCAGACTGTCTGTGTCAAATGTTTCCAGCACCCACTGATTTTTTGAAACTTTATTATAAAATTCCTCAAAAACATCTTCATTAAAACTAAATATATAGAGCTTGATTTTTCCCGTTGCATGATCTGAATCCGTCTCAAATGTCAGTTCCACATGGCCGGAATCCGGCAGTTCCACAAAATGCCCCCTTGTGTCTGAATAACTGCGGTTGGAATCATTATGGCTCACCTTCAGCTTATCACAGTCTGGTGCTTCATAAAAAATATAGCGTTTCACCTGATCGTCAAAATCAAACTTCATACTGACTGTGCCCTCGTCACCTGCCGCATTTTTAGTATACTGGTAGGTACCGTCCTCCAGCATTTCAACCGTGCATCCCTCACCCTGAGCCAGAGGCCCATCCAGCTGAGTCAGCAGCCGCTCATCAGTTTCGGTTGTCCGCCGTACAAAATCATTAATCACAAAGTCCGGCCGGCTCAGAGATGAATCCCATTTTTCATAATCCTGGCTGACCATAAAGCCCAGGGACAGGGCATAAGGATTTTCATATAAAGACTGTCCATCCACTTCCTCAACAAAATTAAATGTTCTAAACGGGCCTTCATTGCCATCTGTTACCAGATACTTCATTCCGAAAATACTGTCTGTCACAGGGGTTGCACCCACATAGCTAAACTTATTTGTAGCCGAGAAAAAGCCCAGATGGTCGATAAGATCATTCAGAGATGCACCCATGGTGGATGCAAACAGGGAAAGGCCTCTGTAATCCAGCCACATATTATTATTTCTCGGATTAAACTTATCCAGCTCCATGCGGTAAAAACTGCCGCCTTCCTTTTCCTCCACCAAATTCTTTACCTGACCGCTGGCCTGAAGATTGTTAAGATAGGAAGACCGACTGATACTGCCATTACTGCACAAACCAAATATACTGTTTCCTGCAACCTCCACAATTAAAATGGCCAGCAGAATATGCTGCCACATTTTTCGCCGCTTAAAACCATATTTGTATAAGCCCATGAATATAAGATACACAAACAATAGCAGGCCGGTAACCACATAGGTATATATTTCATAATCACAGTCCGGATCCATCACACACCAGGTCAGTAAGCCTACAGGCAGCATAAATGATACTGCCAGCTGCCAGGGGGCAAACTTTCTCAGCGCCAGAAAGGTCTCATAGGCCATGGTCAGCGCCAGAAATGCATAGATAAATGTAAATCTGGCAGGTAGGCTGTTGGGGAAATGAAAGCCATGCCAGATATAATCCAATATTCTGAAATTCGTAGAAAACAGCATAAATATCAAAAGCCCCAGCTTTAAAACTTTGGCCCTGACAGAAACGCCTTTATGAAAAATATACAAAAGCACAAGCATAAGCGCAAAAACACCAAAATACAGATTAGGGCTTCCGCTTAGATCCGTAGGTTTAACAATGGCAAACTGCTGACCTAAAAGTTCGGTGATACTATGGTAAAACTTAATATTGGTAGGGAACTTTGACTCCGCCGAGTTGGATACAGCCAGACTGCATATCGTAGGCAGCAGCAAAACCCCACTCAGGGCACCGGCCAGCAATGAGTATCCTGCAAACAGAAAGCCTCTCCGGAAAAACAGCTGCACACGCCTTTTTTTCTGTTCAAAAAACAGTACAAAAAAATAAAGAACAAGGAAAATGCACACCATAATGGCAATGTAATAATTACATAAGATACAAATTCCCAGTGTCAGGCCATACATTAACCCTTTACCCTGTTTCACCAGCCGTTCAAGACCGAGAACAATCAGCGGTAAAAGGACAAGGCAGTCCAGCCACATAATATTCCAATTATATCCCAGCGTCCATCCGCACAGAGAATAAAACATGGAAAAATAAACAATCGTAACATCATATCGTCTGAAATGTTTACTGATATAATAGGAAAAAGTCAGTCCGGACAAGGCTACCTTGAGGATAAGAATCAGGGTAAACCCTTCCAGGAGCGCGCCCCTTGGAAACAGCAAAATCAAAATATTTAAAGGGCTGGCCAGATAATAAGCCACAATAGCCCAAAAATTCATTCCAAGCCCGCCGTTCCAGCTATAAAACAGACTGTCCCCTTCCCAGATTTTTCTGTAAAATTCCGAAAAGAACGGAACATATTGATGATATGAATCAATAATCTGAACCTGGCGATCTCCAAAAGGGAAAACCCCCATGGCAATGTATGCGGCAATTAATATTAAAAACGGGATTATAAAAGACAGAATGTAAAATCTTTGTTTTAATATAAAGCGTCCTGCTGCCGTCCGGGTAAACTTTTGTCCCGCTGCTGTCAGTTTCTGTTTTGGAAATTTCATACGACTCCTTTCATCACCGCTTCCACAGCTGCCCTCATGGCTTCAATGGCCTGTTCAATCGTCATATTGTCCACATTCACTGTAATGTCTGCATACTTTTCATAAAGTGGACAGCGTTCTTTATACAAATCATACAGGGTTGTTCCTTTTTTCAAGACCACACCCCGTTTGTTCAAATCTCCAAGACGGCTTTTAAGCGTTTCATAAGACAGCTGAATGTAAACAATGATACCGTCCTTCCCCAGAGATTCCATAGCTTCATGGCCATAGACTGCACTGCCGCCGGTGGAAATTACACAGTTCGACACATGAATATCTCTGTTCACCTGATTTTCCAGAGCCAGAAAACCTTCATTTCCCAGAGCCTGGATTAACTGATGCAAAACTTTTCCTTCCTGCTTCTGAATCAACAGGTCAGAATCTATAAATTCATAGCCCAGAATTTTTGCCAGAACAACACCAATCGTGCTTTTTCCGGCGCCTGGCATACCGATCAAAACTATATTTTTCAAAACGGGCACCTCTTTCATTTGTCTATTCCACACATTGTGCGATATGTCAGTTTATTTTAACACTAACATTTTTTAAACTCAACCGTTTACACAGCATTTTCACTTTTTCTTAAGAATCGCCGCTTGAGCTTCGGCTTGAGCCCTGTTACAATAAAGACGGTGATACTTATGAGCGAAAAAATTTATTTTCATATTGATGTCAACAGCGCCTATCTAAGCTGGACAGCTACAGAGCGGCAAAAAAACGGGGATCCCCTGGACATACGCACCATTCCCTCCATTATCGGCGGAGACATTTCCAAGCGTCGGGGTGTTGTTCTGGCCAAATCCATTCCCGCCAAAAAATATGGCATTGTCACAGGCGAACCAGTGGTGGACGCCTTCAAAAAATGCCCCACCCTGAAATCCTACGCTCCGGACCATAAGCTTTATGCCATGTACAGTCAAAAACTTATTCAGCTCCTGCATCAATATTCCCCCGAAATCAGCCAGTACAGTATTGATGAATGTTTTATGGTCTATGTCCCCATTACAGGAATAAAAACCCCTGAAGCTGCCGCGCAATTTATTAAAGATCAAATACGGGACACGCTGGGTTTTACGGTAAATGTAGGGATTTCTACCAATAAACTTCTGGCTAAAATGGCCTCAGATTTTAAAAAACCGGATCTCGTGCATACCCTCTATCCACAGGAAATCCAGAAAAAAATGTGGCCACTGCCCGTACGGGATCTGTTCATGGTTGGCCGTTCCAGTGCAGCCAAACTGGATCTGCTCGGCATCAAAACCATCGGCGATCTGGCCCGGACGGATCCGCACATTCTTACCGCCCATTTAAAAAGCCACGGGCAAACCATCTGGGAATATGCCAACGGCCTGGAAATTTCCGGTATTGATACAAAATCCGGCGACTCTAAGGGAATCGGCAACTCCACAACGATTTCCTATGATATCGAATCAAAACCTGAAGCTCATCATATTTTGCTGGAACTGTCTGAGTCCGTCTCCCGACGTCTGCGCCAGGCTCACAGTTTTGCAGGGATGATCAGTGTCGAAATTAAATACAATACATTTGAAACCGTGTCTCACCAAATGCAGCTGCTTACACCGGACAATTCCACCTCCGCCATCCATCAAACCGCCTGCAGACTGTTTGACGAACTCTGGAACGGCGGACCAATCCGCCTTCTCGGCATACGCACAGCTAAACTTTCCGCTGATGATACTCAGCAGCTGAGTTTGTTTGATATGCAGGATCAGGAAAAATACCGCAAGCTTGATCATGCCCTGGATCACATCCGTCAGAAATTTGGTGACAGCGCTATTGTCCGTGCAAGTCAACTAAATACAGACGCTTCCACGATTAAAGTCCGCCCAAAATTCCATCCTGAGGATTGAAAAAACGCCAAAAAATTCGAGAAAACCGTCAATAATTGTTTAAAATAAAATATTGGATAAACTTTAATGATTATGCTACACTTACTTATGCAAATATTTGCCGCTTCATCTTATGGTGAAGATACCGTTATAAGGGAGACAACCTATGGAAATAAAAAAGAAAGAAATGGATACACCCAAAAAAGAAATCTATGTTTTCGGGCATAAAAATCCAGATACAGATTCCATCTGTTCTGCGATCGCCTATGCCTGGTTAAAAAATCAAATTGTTGGAAAACTGTCCAACCAAAACTGCTCCCAGGACTTCAGAGACCGAACCTGTACCGAAGAAACAACACCTGGCGTTACCTATGCAGCCAGACGCGCCGGACAGCTTAACCCGGAAACCGAATTTCTTCTCAAACATTTTAAGACGCCTGCACCGGTA
>QFCH01001728.1_pt1 | contig 15039 bp, 9 predicted proteins | sample 5346071 | NCBI WGS metagenome assembly QFCH01 (sample SAMN09062255, study PRJNA434731) | Human gut metagenome, whole genome shotgun sequencing project. | isolation source: stool timepoint B chromium assembly | host: Homo sapiens | collected 2015
AAGGGGACAGACTGTAAATCTGCTGCAAATTGCTTCGGTGGTTCGAATCCACCTCCGCCCATTAGCGTGTCAGTTATAGCTTAAGGACATCAGCGCAGAGCGTATTAAAGGTCCTCGTTTTCAGCCGTGGCACGTGCATTGCGGGTATGGTGGAATAGGCAGACACAAGGGACTTAAAATCCCTCGGAGGCGACTCCGTGCCGGTTCAAGTCCGGCTACCCGCATTTCGTTCTATGTTGTGTATGGACAAACCCTGCTGACTAAATGGGTTTGTCCATTTTTTATGTCGTGATATTCGTCTATAGAGTGCAAAAGCACACAGGATTTTTGCTTTCTTTTTGGAAAATCCTGTTCTAAAATTCTAATACTCTGCGGTTCTCATCATTCTTCTCACCATTTTATGAATAGTATTTGACAAGAATGACAAGAATGAATATAATCATAAATAGAAGAACCACTGGAGGTGCCTTATGACATTCACCGAAAGCGACACTGTAGAATTGAAATCCCAGTTGATCAGTGACATTTGCAAGGAGATTATTGCCTTTGCCAATTCACGGGGCGGCACATTATATGTCGGCGTAGAGGACAGTGGAAATGTGATTGGCGTAGCGGATGCCGATCAGTCAACTTTGCAGCTGAGCAATATGATTCGTGACTCCATCAAACCGGATGTAACGATGTTCGTCCGCTATGAAACACTCTGCGTTGAAGGAAAAAACATTATTGCGGTAACTGTTCAGAAGGGAACCGATCGTCCGTATTATCTTGGCAGCAAAGGTTTAAAACCAAGTGGCGTCTATGTCCGCAACGGCACATCAACCGACCCTGCCACAGACACCGCAATACGCAGAATGATTAAGGAAACAGATGGGGATAGTTTTGAAACAATGCGTTCTTTAGAACAGCAGCTCACTTTCAAAGCCGCTGAGGAACAATTCAAGAAACGTAACGTGCCGTTTGACGCTGCCAAAATGCAGACACTTGGCATGGTATCGCAGGATGGTATATATTCTAATGTAGCGCTGCTTCTTTCTGACCAGTGCAGTCATACCATAAAAGCCGCGGCTTTTTCAGGAACAGATAAAACAACATTTCAGGACAGACGGGAATTTGGCGGTTCCCTGTTCCAGCAGATGGAGGAAATGTACGCTTATCTCGATATACGGAATCAGACAAAAGCCACATTTGAAGGATTATATCGCAGAGATACCCGTGATTATCCTGAAGAAGCGCTCAGGGAAGCACTGCTCAATTCTTTGGTTCACAGAGATTACTCTTTCAGTGCCAGTACATTGATCAGCGTCTATGATGACCGTATTGAATTTGTTTCTGTTGGCGGACTTCCTGCCGGCATTGCTCTGGAAGATATTATGCTTGGCCTTTCTGTATGCAGAAACCCCAAGTTGGCAGCCATCTTCTATCGTCTGCAGCTGATTGAAGCATACGGTACCGGAATGCCCAAAATCATCAAGGCATACGCAGGGACCGATTTAGAGCCTAAAATCCAGGTAACCAACAATGCCTTTAAGATTACCCTGCCGAATCTCAATTTCTCATCCAAACCTGTTCCGGTCTACGAACCGCCAACAGAAGATGAAAAACGTGTTCTCAGTCTCCTTGCCACCAGGGAATCCATTGTGCGGAGCGATGTGGATCGCTTGCTTGGCGTCAGCCAGTCAACTGCTAATCGTATTTTGAAACAAATGATTGAAAAATATTTGATTTCACAGGAAGGAACCGGAAAGAACACGAAATATATTAAAAGATAAATTACCCCATGCTGTAATAACTCTCAACTTCAGAAAGGACCTGATCTCATGGAATTAATGAATGCAATCCACGAACGCAAAAGCTACCGCAAACCCTACAAACCCGATCCCATTCCCGCCGAGTCCATTAAGGAAATCCTGGAAGCCGGCGTAGCCGCGCCTTCCGGCTGCAACCAGCAGACCACCCGCTTTATCGGGGTGAATGATCCTGAGCTGGCTCACAAGCTTGCGGAAATCTACGACAAGCCCTGGGCCCTGACCGCGCCCGCGGCGATTCTGCTGCTGACCAAGGAGCACGTCTCCTACCGCGGCAACTCCTACCACATCCACGACTACTCGGCGGCGGCCGAGAACATCCTTCTGGCCGCCGTGGACAAGGGCTACGCCACCACCTGGATCGAGGGACAGATCGAGGGCGAGAAGGCCCGGCAGATGGGCGATCTTCTGGGCGTGCCCCAGGACCTGACCGTAGCCATCTACATGCCCCTGGGCATCCCCGCCGAGGAGAACCCCGGCGTTGCAAAAATGCCCTTTGAGGACCGCGCGTGGCTGAACGGGTATGGGAAATCCTTCTAAATCCTAATCCGCGCTCCACGCCGCCGAACACCGCTGCGTTTCCGGCTTCACCGCGCCGCGCGCTCACACGCCGCTAGTCCGCCAAATCCCCCGCCGCCTTAATCTTCACCCGGTTGGTATTTCCCGGATAATATGCCAGCGGCACATCCTCAACCTCTATAATCTCAACCGTCTCCCGGACCGCGCCGGACTGCACCGCCAGTTCCACCGCCGCGGCCCGGGCTTTTTCTAACGCCTCATCCCGCGGAATTTCATCGTAATTGATCAGCTGTTCCAGCGTGCCGCTCACCTTGGAGATAGCGGAGCCGATGGCATTGGCCGTGCCGAAATGGTCGGGCTTCACCACGGTTTTGGTGCCCGCCAGGCGGTCCGGGACAATGATCGATCCGCCTCCCACCAGCACCGCGTCAATGTCCGCGCCGGACACCTTCATGGCGTCGATGCTGTCCTCGATCATGGAGCGCATGGCTTCCATGGCCTTTAACGCCACGTCCTCGTCAATCCCGGCCGCCAGGGAGGGATCGCCAAGCTTTGCCATACCCAGGCGCACCGCCACGTCCGTGGCCGTCATGGTATCCCCGCCGAACACCAGGGCCTTCTCCGCGATGCGGTAGCCCACGCTGTCAGGGCCCACGGTCACGCTGCCATCCGCGTGGCTGCGCACGATGGAGCCGCCGCCCAGGCCGATGGAGATCACGTCGGGCATACGGAAATTGGTGCGCACGCCGCCGATGGTGACCGCCACGCCGGACTCCCGGGGGAAGCCGTTCTGGATCATACCCAGGTCCGTGGTGGTGCCGCCCACGTCGATGACCACCGCATTAGACAAATTGCTTAAATAGCTGGCGCCCCGGATGGAGTTGGTGGGGCCGCAGGCGATGGTGAGAATAGGATAGCGCCTGGCATATTCCATGGTCATCAGGGTTCCGTCGTTCTGGGACAGGTACACGTCCGCGTTGGTCACGCCCTCCTCCGCCAGGGAACGGGCAAAGCCTTCCGTAAACCGGTCCGCCACCTGATAGAGGGCGGCGTTTAAGATGGCGGCATTTTCCCGCTCAATCAGGCCCATGGAGCCGATCTCGCTGGAAATGGACACGTGAACGCCCTCCCCCATCACCTCCCGGCAAAGGGCCGCGGCCTCCAGCTCGTGGTCGTTGCGCACCGTGGAAAATACACAGGAAATGGCCACGGACTCCACCTTTCCCTTCAATCCCTCAAAAAATTTTCTGGCCGCCTCCCGATCAAACGGCGCCAGTTCCTTCCCGTCGTACTCAAATCCGCCTCCCACAATGGCGTAATCCACCGCGATCCGGCGGATATCCTCAGCCCAGTCCACCATGGGCGGGATGCCCAGTGTGGCGGGCGCTCCGATGCGCAGAATTCCGATGGACGCCAGGTTCTTGCGCTCCACAATGGCGTTGGTGCACTGGGTGGTTCCCAGCATGGCCTGGCGGATTTCCGACCGGTCCACGTCCGCCCGGGCCAGCACCTCCCGCACCGCACCCACGATGCCGTCGTAAATATCGCCGGTGGTTGGGTGTTTTACCTCCGCGACCACCCGGCGGTTCCCGTCAATCAGGACGGCGTCCGTGTTGGTGCCGCCCACGTCAATTCCCAGCTTATACATCCGCCTCACCTCCGTTTGCCCGCTCTTCTAACGGTATGTAATCCGTATCCAGCCCGAAATACCGGGGACCCACCAATTCCAGCCCAGCCTCGGAACGCCACATCTCAAAGCATTTCAGCCCCACGGCCAGCACCCGCTTTCCGTATTTCAGCGCGTCCGTGGTCACCGGGATAAAGGTCTCCGCGTCCACCAGACAGATCAAATCCGGCACAGTGGCAACGATCCGGTCATCCACCTGGGCGCAGAGATTCTCATTCTGGAATACAATTCTGGCCTGATGCCCCTTGTCGCTTCCAATTCCTTCCAAAACTACCTTGCCATAGTTGAACGCGCCCTTTGTCTCCCGCAGCACGTCCACAATCTTCCCCTTAAACAGCCGGTACCCCTCGGCGTATTCCAGAAACGCCTCCTCCGGCGATTTACCGCTGACGCTCTTCACCTTGCGGATGGCCTCGCCCAGCTTCTGGCTGCGGGTCACAATGTCCCTGACCCCGTACCGCTTCATGGTCGCGCCGTCCATGCAGTAAAGGGACACGGAAACGGAACCGCCGCAGCTCATGGTCACCGCCCGGGCCAGCTCCTCGGTCCACTTGTTGGTGATGGTGTTGAAAATGGCGCTGTTGCCCTTCTCATCCACCAGAGCCATGGGCGTGGCGGACACGCCGCCCATGGTGAAGGTCACCATCTGCAGCTCCGGGAAGGCCCGGCCCATTCCGTCCGCGTCCACCAGGGGCAGGCCCAGCCTGGCCGCCGCCGCAATGGGCAGCATGGAGTTCACGCCGCCCGCCTCCATGGGCATAAAGGCGTAAACCTGGCGGCCAAAAAACTTGCTCACCATCTCATACAGGTTCTGGTATTCATGTTCGCCGATGGTTTTCTCACCCAGTATGGTGGGCGCACCCATCATGGCGATGGGCATCACCAGCGCGTCGTCCGGCACCTCGTCCGGCTCCAGCAGGGTGACGGGGCCGCACTCCCGCACCGCTCCGATGGCCACCAGCTTTCCCACATAGGGGTCTCCACCGCCCCCGGCTCCCAGCAGGGATGCGCCCAGGGCGATGTCCTCAATCTCAGACAATCCGATTTTCCGCATATTTTTCTGCTCCTTTACGTTCACGAAAGGCCGGCGGATCGACCCCGCCGGCCTTATCTCAGATAAGCATACTAAAATTTTAACCGGAGCGGAATCCTCCAGCCAGACGAATTTTCGCCTGATTTTTTGTCACTTTGGACAAAGAGTAAACGCCGCTACGAGCGCAGCAGACGCCGGACGGCCACGGCGTGGTAGAGGGGCAGGGTGTCGGGGAAATCGCCGATGTGGTAACCCACCAGGTCCGAACAGCGGTTTAGGCGGTATTTCACCGTGTTTTTGTGCAGGAAAAGCAGTTCCCCGGCCCGCTGGTAGCTGCACTGGGCGTCCAGCAGGTAGACCTCCAGCGTATCCAGGCAAGCCTCGTCCTTTTCCCTTGCAATGGGCTCCAGGGGCCTCTGGCACTCGTACAGGCCGGTCTCCCCGCCCGCGATCCTCAGGCGGCATGCCCTGGCGAACTCCATTTCCCGGGTGTGGTAGGCGTTTTTGTGGGGGAACAGCTTCCGGGCGTCCGCCAGGTATTCCCGGTGGAGCAGAAACGCCTCCCGCACCGCCGCCGTGTCGGCCAGGTGATTGCACCAGGTAAATGTGCAGGGCTGGTCCTCCCCGGCCAGGCAGGCTTCCAGAGCCATCTGAATCTCCCGCTCCTCACCCAGGGACCCCGGGCCGTCCATGAACAGAACCAGCTCCCCCTCATAGGCGTCCGTGACCACGGTTCCGAAGTAACTGTTCAGCAGGTCCGACAGCCGCTGCAAAACGGCGGCAGAGTTCCCGTCGTTCCACTCTTGTTCTCCGTGGAGAATCACCATGGAGTGGATTGCGGCCACCTCGATGTGGAAGATATTAGCCAGGCGGCGCATTTTCATGGGTTCGTCCTGGAGAATGGCGCGCACCAGCTCCCGAACGGCCACCGTCTCGTGCTGGGTACTCCAGATATTGGCCGCCAGGCGCACCGCGTCCCCGGCCTGTTCCACCGCAGAGCGTGACAGGGGGTCCCCTTCCCGGAAGATGAAAAGCTCCATCCGGCGGCTCTGGTCCAGCTTCACGGACACGCGGCAGAGCCGGTAATCCGAACCGTTTATGCAGACGTCGGCCTCCCCCTCCGGCTCCGGGAGATTTCCCGCCTCCAGAAAGTCCCGCAGGGTTTTGCCCAGGCTGTGGGGCCAGGTGGCTTCGTTCAGGACCCGCAGCGAACCGTCCGTGAGCAGGAATGAGGCCATCATGCGCTCGCTGAGCATTTTCAGCATGGTGTCCACGGTGCGCTGGTGGCGCGGCAGGCGGGAGACCTGCTCCAAAAGTTCGTTCACAAAAGCCGGGTTCACCATGCGGTCCCGGACGATGCGCTCCATGATCTCGCAGATGGCTTCCCCGTACCGGAAATCCATCCGATTCTCAGGCATCTGGATCAGCACGAAATCCTTCTCATCCGCAATCCGCTTCATCTCCTCCGGCACCGCGGGCACATAGACCCCAACATAATATAGGATCAGCCCCACCTCGCCCGCCTCCGCCAGACGGCGCACCACCGCGCACTGGAGACGCTCGTCCGCCGGGTTGTTCATGAAACCGGTGATCACGATCTCGCTCCCGCTATAAGTGTCGCCGGGGAACAGATCATCTTCCAGAATCTGGGGATTAGCGTATTCCAGCACGGACACATAGGCCACGGTGCGGGAAAGTCCACCCGCCCCGGCCAGTACCCGCGCGGGTTTTAGGGAAGGAAGTTTTAATAGATCAGATACCGTTACGCTCATGATGTTACCTCCTTTGCGGGGTATTCTGACGGGTGGGACAGGTGTTTACGGGACTGCGTGGCTGCGGCTGGCCCTGTGGGCCCGCGGGACTGTGGCTGGCATGGCCCCACGCCAGCCGCCCCATCCCCATCCCCACAAAAATCAATACCGGGCGGCCGCTTTCTACCCACAAAAGCAGCCGCCCGGCCCAACCGTCAACTCATATTACAATTTTATTCCTCTTCCGTCTCCGCAACCTCAATCCCCAGCTCCTTAAGCTGCGCCGGGTCCACCGGCGTGGGGGCCTCGGTCATCAGGCAGGACGCGTCCTTCACCTTCGGAAATGCGATCACGTCGCGGATGCTGTCCGCGCCCACCATCAGCATCACCATGCGGTCAAAGCCGTATGCCAAGCCCGCGTGGGGCGGAACGCCGTACTTAAATGCCTCCAGCAGGAATCCAAACTGGTCATTGGCCCGCTCCGGCGTAAAGCCCAGCACCTCAAACATCTTGGACTGCACATCGCCCTGATGGATACGGACGGAGCCGCCGCCCATCTCCACGCCGTTGAGCACGATATCGTAAGCCTTGGCCCGCACCCGTCCCGGGTCGGAGTCAATATACTGCAAATCCTCGTCCATAGGCATGGTGAAGGGATGGTGCATGGCCACGAAGCGGCCTTCCTCCTCGGAGTATTCAAGGAGCGGGAACTCCGTCACCCACAGGAACTTGAAATCATCCTTTTTCAGCAAATCCAGCTGTCTCGCCAGCTCCAGGCGCAGGTTGCCCAGCACGTCGTAGACCACCTTGTTCCGGTCTGCGGCGAACAGCAGCAGATCGCCCGGCTTGCCGCCCATAGCGGCCACCAGCGCGCCCATCTCCTCCTCCGTCATGAACTTGGCAAAGGAAGATTTAAGGCTGCCGTCCTCGTTAATAGCCACATAGGCCAGGCCCTTGGCCCCAAAGCCCTTGGCGTACTCCACCAGCGCGTCGATCTTCTTTCTGGGCATATGGCCCTGTCCCTCAGCGTTAATTCCGCGGACGGACCCGCCGTTCTCCAGGGCGTTCTTGAACACCGCGAACTCGCAGCCCTTCACCACGTCCGACACGTCCTGAAGCTCCATGCCGAAGCGCAGGTCCGGCTTGTCGGAGCCGAAGCGGTCCATGGCCTCCTGCCAGGTCATCCGGGGCAGGGGCAGGGGCAGATCGTAATCGCAAATCTCCTTAAACAGCTTCTGCAGCAGACGCTCGTTGACGTCCAGCACCTCGTCCACGTCCACAAAAGACAGCTCCATATCGATCTGGGTGAATTCCGGCTGGCGGTCCGCCCGCAGGTCCTCGTCCCGGTAGCAGCGGGCGATCTGGAAATAGCGGTCGTACCCGGAGCACATGAGCAGCTGCTTAAACAGCTGGGGAGACTGGGGCAGCGCGTAAAATGAACCGGGATGCACGCGGCTGGGCACCAGATAGTCCCTGGCTCCCTCGGGGGTGCTCTTAATCAGGGTGGGCGTCTCGATCTCCAGGAAACCCTCGTCGGCCAGGAATGCCCTGGTCAGGGTGGCAACGCGGCTTCTCACCATCATGTTGCGCTGCAAATCCGGGCGGCGCAGATCCAGGAAACGGTATTTCAGGCGCAGCTCCTCCTTGGTCTTGCTGTTCTCCTCGATGGGGAACGGCGGAGTCTCGGACTCGGAGAGCACGCGCATGGACTTGGCGCGCACCTCGATGGCGCCGGTGGCCAGATTCGGGTTCACCGCGCCGGAGCGCGCCTCCACCCGGCCCGTCACCGCGATCACGAACTCGCTGCGCAGCTTCTCCGCTTTGGCGAAGTTCTCAGCGCCGCAGTCGCTCTCCTCAAATATAATCTGCAAAATGCCGGAACGGTCCCGCAGATCCACAAAAATGATCCCGCCCTTGTTTCTGCTCTTCTGAACCCATCCCATCACGGTCACGTCCTGACCGATGTTGGCGGTGGTCACCTCTGTACATCTGTGGGACCGCTTGATCCCAACCATTGATTCTGCCATGATCTTATCTCCTTAATATCAAGTAATTGACCGCAGGCTGTACCGGCGGCCTATTGGATCCACTCAAACTCAGGCTGTCCTGCTCCCCGCCTCTTTAGACGGCCGCGGCGCTTCTCAGCCCTTTAAGCCTTCCCGGAAAAATTCCTTAAACTGGGTGTAGCCTTCCTTCTCCAGCTGCTCCTTCTGGAACTTCTTGTTCTTATTCATCTGGGCCACCAGCACCTGCACGCCGTTTTTACGTGCTTCCATGGCCTCCCGGATCACTCCGGCCAGGGTGGAGGAGTCCACGTTCTTCTCAAACAGGTAGGCCACCTTCTCGCCTTCCCCCGGAACCGTAAAACCGTTGTCCAGCAAAATGGTCACGATGCGCTCAAATCCGATGGAAAAACCGCAGGCCGGGGTCTCCATGCCAGTGAATTTCCCGATCATCTTGTCGTAGCGGCCGCCGCCCGCCACGGAGCCGCCGAAGCCCTCCATGGAAATCTCGAAAATGGTCCCGGTATAATAGGACATGCCGCGCACCAGGGTGGGGTCGAATTCCAGGCCGAAGTCAGCCTCCGCCACCTCGTTCACCGTATCCATAATATGGGCCAGGTTCTCGCTGACCTGGGCCGGAAGCACGTCCGCCAGCTGGCCGCCCAGCCTGCGCACGCCGTCCGCATCCTTCCCAACGCCCCTCAGCAGCTCCATGTACTGGGATACGCTGGTCTCGGCGTAGCCGGACTCCAGCAGCTCCCGCTCCACGCCCTCAAATCCGATCTTGTCCATTTTGTCCAAAATGATAAACACCTGGTCCATGGACTCCTCCGGGAAGCCGCAGTGCAGAGCCATCCCCTTTAAGATTCCCCGGTCATTGATGCGCACGGTAAACGCGTTGTCCGGGCAGATACGTCCCAGGGCCGTGGTGGGGGCCAGGAGCAGCTCGATCTCCGCCAGGCTGGTGGCGTCGCCCAAAATGTCGATGTCGCACTGTACAAACTGGCGGAACCGTCCCTTCTGGGGCCTGTCCGCACGCCAGACGCTTCCCATCTGCAGCGCCTTGAAGGGCTTGGGCAGGTTGGCCGCGTTGTTGGCGTAGTAGCGGGAAAGAGGAAGGGTCAGGTCGTAGCGCAGACCGCTGTCCACCAGGTCGTTCTCCTCGTTCACCGCGTCCAGATTCAGCTTTTCGCCGCGTTTCAGTATTTTAAAGATCAGTTTTTCATTGTCGCCGCCCTGTTTACTGGTGAGATTGGCGATGTGCTCCACGCAGGGAGTCTCGATCTGGGAGAACCCAAAACTCTTGTAGGTCTCGCGGATCTGATTCATCACATATTCCCGAATCTGCATCTCAGCAGGCTGAATGTCCTTCATGCCGGTAACCGGCTTCTTCGTCAATGCCATATCATTCTCCAATTCTATTTGATTGCTTGCCTGTATATCCGTTCAGGCGGCGGAAAAACCGCTTCAAACCATGTCCGCCCGTTACATATCTATATTTTAATGAACTTTTATGATTTTGCAAGACTTTTGGGGAATTTTCCTCAATTTCCTGTAACAGTTCAGACGGCGGGAAAATTGACACGGAAAGCCGCGTCAAGCTCGCTTGTAAGCGGCTTTCCGTGTCAATTTTCACATCGCATGGACATCCGATGCTTCCCCACCGGTCTTTTTCGGTCAAAAAGATGAGCTGTCTGAACTGTTACAATATCCTACACCAGAATCCGCTCCTTGCGGCCGATCATCTCGTCGATGCGGCTGATGTACTGCTCCACCTCTTTCACGTTCTCGCATCTCTCCCTGCGGTTCTCCGCCGGAAATACCACCTTGGTGGTGGTTCCCGCCCCGCAGGCCACGATGGTCTGCATCTCCTCCATGATCAGGATGTTGTAGATGCACGCTTTTCCCGGCAGGGCGTAACCCACGTTCTCGAAGTTCCCGGCCATGTTCTTCTGCCGGTACAGGTAGTAGGGCTCCATCCCCAGCTCCCTGGCGCAGGCCGCGCTGAGATCGATCATCTCCGGGGTGTTCTGAATGGTCAGCCCCTCGTAATCTTCCTTAAACATATTCAGCCTGGCCGCCCGCTTGATAGCCAGGGAGTGCACGGTCAGAGAATCCGGCTTCATGGCCCGTATTTCATCCAGGGTGCGCCTCACCTCGTCCATGCCCTCCTGGGGAAGGCCCATAATCAGGTCCATGTTGATATTGTCAAAGCCCATCTCCCGGGCCATGTAATACCGCTCCTTCACCATCTCCACCGTGTGCCTGCGCCCGATCAAATCCAGGGTGGACTGGTTCATGGTCTGGGGATTTATGGAAATTCTGGTGATCCCGTGATCCCGCAGCACCTGAAGCTTTTCCCGGGTGATGCTGTCCGGCCGCCCCGCCTCCACGGTGAATTCCAGGGCGCGGGAAAGGTCAAAGAGCTGGTCGAGTTTACATAAAATCGAATCGATCTCCCCCGCCTCCAGGGACGTGGGGGTTCCGCCGCCGAAATAGACTGTATCCAGCGGGCGGCCCTCCATCTTCTTCGCCGTGTATTCCAGCTCATGGAACAGGGCCTCCAGGTACAGACCGGTCCTGCCCTTCCACTTGCCGATGGGGTAGGAGGTGAAGGAACAGTACAGGCAGGTGGTGGGGCAGAAGGGGATGCCCACGTACAGGCTGTATCCCCGCTCGTAGTCCAGCGGCTCCAAAAGGCGCTTCTCCCGGGCCGCGATCTCCACGCTGAGATTCACCTTCTCGTCGCTGGCCAGGTACGTTTCCTTCATATACCGGCGTATCTCCTCCTCGCTCCAGCCCTCCTCCAGGCGGCTGAGGGCGATCTTAGTGGGACGGATTCCGGTCAGGGAGCCCCAGGGCAGGGTTTTGCCCGTGCGCGTACAGAGCATCTTGTAGAACATCTGCTTGATCACATTTTTCGTGCCAAGGTGGTCCGAGAGGTCCGCCGGGGCGCTGTTGTCCATTGTCAGGGAAAATCCCGGTGCAGGGGGCTGAAGCTCCGACCGGGTCCCGACTCCATCTCCAGCCGGAACGCCCGCCCGGCCCCCGGGTTCATCCCCGGCCAGAGCCTCCGCCCGGCCTTCCGCGGAATTCCCGCTGCCATCCCGGCTGGAATTCCCTCCAGCCGCGGAAACATCCGCCCCATCATCCCACATAAGCAGCCTGACTTCCCCGTCCCCCAAACGGCTCTCCACATAAAATGCCACGCCGTCCTTCACTTCATGGGCATAAGTTTCGCCCGGATAAAAGGACATCAGAAGCTCTCTGATGTCCTGTTCAAACGCGTTGTCCTGTATCAGTAAACCGATCATAGCGTATGTCTCCTGTAAAATGTCACCGGATTGAACTGTTTCTCATGTCCGATGGTGGTCGGGTCCCCGTGTCCGGGATAGACCATGGTGTCCTCCGGCAGAGCAAACAGCTTATCCAGAATGGACTCCACCAGCTGGGACGCGCTTCCGGTGGGCAGATCCGTGCGCCCATAGGAGTCCGCAAACAACGTATCCCCGGCCAGCAGCACGCCCTCGTCCGCAATGTAATAGCAGGCCGATCCGGCTGTGTGCCCCGGCGTCGCGATCAGTTTCCAGTTCAGCCCCAGAAGGGTAAACTCCTGGCCGTCCCGCAGCAGCTCATCCGCGTGAAAGCTGGTGGGCTCGGAGTCGCAGGTGCCGGACAGATTCAGGCTGGTATCTGCCAGCATGGCGTCCTCAACCGCGGAAGCGTACACCGGAACGTGAAAGGACCGGCTCAACTCCGGCACGGCCAGAATGTGATCGAAGTGTCCGTGGGTCAGCGCAACAGCCACCGGCTTCACATCCAGCTCCCTGCACTTGTTCATAATATAAGGGGCGTTGTCGCCGGGATCCACGATCACCGCCTCCTTTGAGGCGCAGTTGTATAAAATATAACAGTTCGTGCTCACCGCTCCCAGCACGCAGGTCTTAATCCGCAAATCACTCATAATCGATCCTCCGTCAGCCCGCGGTGCGCTCAATGTCCAGCACACCCTCGATCTGCCTTATCTTGTCTGTAAGCCGTCCCAGTTCCTCCATGCCATGGATGTCAAAGGTCATGATAATCGTGGCCTTGCCCTGCTTGCTGGTCCGCACGTTCATGGATGTGATATCGATCTGGCGTTCCGTAAACACCTTGGATATGTCCGCAAACATGCCGATCCGGTTGTTGGCATAGATCTTGATCTCCGTGGAATAGCGCTCGCCGCTGGTCGCATCCTCCGGCACCTGCCACTCCGCGTCGATCAGCCGGTTCCGCTCGTCCTCCGGCAGATTGATAATGTTCACACAGTCGGTTCTGTGAATGGAGACTCCGCGCCCTCTTGTCACAAAGCCCACGATCTCATCCCCCGGCACCGGGCTGCAGCAGCGCGAGAAGCGCACCGCCAGATCGTGAATTCCCTTGACCACAATGCCGCTCTTGGAGCGCCCGGCCCTGGCGTTTAGTTCCGCCCGGCCCGCGGTGTCGGCGATTCCGCTGAGCACGTCCGCGTCCGTGATCTCCCGCTTGAGCTTCTTCTCCCGCTCCTCGCTCATCTTGTTGATGACCTGGCCCTCTTTCAGGCCGCCGTGGCCGATGGAGGCAAGGACGGATTCCCAGTCCTTGAAGGCGTAACGGGCCATAACCTTTTCCATGTACTCCGGCTTGCCGATCTCCGCCCAGTTGATCCCCTTGGCCTTGCAGTAGCGCTCGATCATATCGCGGCCCCGGATGATGTTGTCCTCCTTCATCTCGTTCTTGAACCACTGATTGATCTTGTTCTTGGCCTGGGTGCTCTTGACGATATTTAACCAGTCCCGGCTGGGTCCCTTGGAGTTCTGGGAGGTGATGATCTCGATCTGGTCGCCGTTCTGGATCACGTAATCGATGTTCACCAATTTGCCGTTGACCCTGGCTCCCACCATCTTGTTGCCCACCGCGCTGTGGATGGCGTAGGCGAAATCAATGGGCGTGGATCCGCTGGTCAGCGTCTTCACGTCCCCGGATGGGGTAAAACAGTACACGCTGTCGGAGAACAGGTCCAAGTCGCCCTTGACCATGCTGAGGAACTCCTTGGAGTCGTCCGTATCCCTCTGCCACTCCAGAACCTGACGCAGCCAGGACAGCTTTGCCTCCTCGCTGCTGGCCGCCACCTGGCCGCTTCCGCTCTCCTTGTACTTCCAGTGGGCCGCGATGCCGTACTCCGCGGTGCGGTGCATCTCGTAGGTCCTGATCTGAATCTCAAAGGGCTGGCCGTTGCTGCCGATCAGCGTGGTGTGTAACGACTGGTACATGTTCTGCTTGGGCATGGCGATGTAATCCTTGAAACGCCCGGGAATGGGCTTATACATCTCATGGATCACGCCCAGGGCCGCGTAACAGTCCTTCACCGTCTCCACCATGATCCGCACCGCAAACAGGTCGTAGATCTGATCCAGCGTCTTGTTCTGGTTCACCATCTTTTTATAGATACTGAAGAAATGCTTCACCCGGCCGCCGATGGCCGCCTCGATGCCCGCATCCTTCATGTGCTGCTTCACTTCGTCCACGATCTCCTGGACAAACGCCTCCCTGGCGTCCTTGCGCAGGGACACCTTCTCCACCAGATCGTAATAGACCTCCGGCTTCAAATACTTCAGGGAAAGGTCATCCAGCTCGATCTTGATCTTGGAAATACCCAGGCGGTCCGCAATGGGAGCGTAAATCTCCATGGTCTCCCTGGCCTTCTCCTTCTGCTTCTCCGGTTTCCAATACTGGCCGGTGCGCATATTGTGGAGGCGGTCCGCAAGCTTGATGATGATCACCCGGATATCTTTGGCCATGGCAAGAAACATCTTGCGCAAATTATCCGCCTGAATCTCCACCTTGTCCTTGTCCCAGGACAGCTGGGTCAGCTTTGTGACGCCGTCCACCAAAAACGACACCTCTGTGCCGAACTGTTTGGCCAGCTCGTCGAGAGACATCGCAGTGTCCTCCACCACGTCGTGAAGCAGCCCGGCCTCGATGGTTTCCTTGTCCATCTCCAGATCCGCCAGGATGATCGCAACGCACAGCGGATGGATGATGTAGGGCTCCCCCGACTTGCGCTTCTGCTCCCGGTGCGCCTCCTTGGCGACGCGGTACGCCTTCTCGATCATCGTAATGTCATCCGACGGATGATATTTGCGAATCGTCGCGATCAGATCCTGGTAGAGCTCCTCGGGGCTGGTAAAGTCCGCCGGAGCTTCCAGTTCAATATCCA
>QFCH01002487.1_pt1 | contig 15004 bp, 17 predicted proteins | sample 5346071 | NCBI WGS metagenome assembly QFCH01 (sample SAMN09062255, study PRJNA434731) | Human gut metagenome, whole genome shotgun sequencing project. | isolation source: stool timepoint B chromium assembly | host: Homo sapiens | collected 2015
TTTGCCATTTCCTGAAGATTGGATATTTTTACCCGATGAGCATATCCGGGACTTTGCATTGCTTTCACATTTTTCTGAAGATCCACCACCAACCGTAAATGCGATCTGACATAAAGAATGGTTATCGGATCTTTTCGTAAGAAGAGCTGTTCTAAATGTTCTTTGCCGTATTGAGTTCCCAAAGCCTTCTCTGTAATCCGTTTGTCTCGATCAGGATGGAGATAACGATATCTTCCTCTTTCTTCAATGACGGAAATCTGATATTTTTCAAAAAGCAGAGATTGGAATTCCCGAAAGCTTTTAGAATGCGGGCTGCATTCTTTGATGGCATTCCTAAGTTCTTGCTTCTGTGTCTGAAATGTGGTGGCAGTTGGTTTCAATCCATCTGCAATGATTTTTTTGTTTGTCTCTTCTAATTTTTTCTGCCCGGATTTTTGGATCATATATTCTGCTTGTGTCACTTTAGTTTCAGCCGGAGAGAGAAGATTAATCTGATGAAGTCCCTCCTGGATGCACATATCCATAATTTCCTTTTTGAAATAATTCAGGAATTTATTTGTGGATCGGTGCTTATATCCGGCAATTTCTTCATGGGGCTTATCCATGTAACTCTGCCTTCTGACAGCTTCTTTACGGACGCTGTTGATCACAATGTGCGTATGGATATTGCCGGAACCATTGTGACCATCGGTATGTGTCACGATAAGAGCCTGATATCCGGGAAATATTTTTTGGGCAAGGTTTAAACATAATTCCTGCGCCTTTTCCCCGGTCAGTCCACATTCTGATTTGTCATCTGGATCAAAACTGATGATATAGTGATGACTTTTGATTTCAGATCTGCTTCGGTTCTTTTTAAAATGTTCATTACATTCATAGCATTCAACATCAAAAGTATCGGGATTACAGTTGAGACCATCCACATATAATTCATCTCTTCGCAGTGGCCGATTAAATTCATCGAGAATCATTTTTCCGGTTGATTCATCATGCTGGAAGATGAGATAATTCAGAGCATCTGAATAGTTTGCATTCCGACTTTTAATATGTTTCACTATTGCCACGATAATCACCTATCATTTTTAGCAGGTCCTTTTTTAACCTATAGAGGTCGTAAAGACATTGCTGGATTTCGTTTGTTACAGATTTAGAGTACGCTCCTCCTGTATTGAAATATTTTGCGATCTGATTAAGATTAGAGCCGATTTTTCCATACTCTGCTAAGAGCATTTTTATTGTTTGGCTATCAATGACAACTTCATAGTGTATAGCCATTTTGTGATCTAAAATCAGGTTTCTCAGATAATCAGAACGGGATAATTTCGCCTGAGAAGCGGCATGATTGACTAACTCTAATTCAATGTCACTTAATCTTAAACAAATGATATTAGAGTGTTTCATTTCATTTCTTTTTTTCTTTGGTGCCATGTTCCTCCTCCCTTAATTGAGTGCTTCCAACTTCAGGGCACTCCACTAGAAATATCAGCTGTCCCTTCTGATACTTCTGGTGTTGCGTACACATTTTATGTGGAAGCCAATCTGACATTTTGTGAATGTCAGTAACGAGGGTATGGGGAGCGTAATCCACATCAAGATAAAACTCAGAGTAATCGGAAAGCCAAAACGGCGATACCGTATTACTGGGTGGATCTTGCTCTTGAAAGATTAACCCTCTCATATAACGAAAGGCTCAGAGGGCAAAATACAGGGTGAGATAGAAAAAAAGTTAAAAAAATAAAAAAATGTTATGTTACCCTGTAAAAATCCGCTTTTTCCTTTCGTTATATAGAAGGATCTTTTTCCTTCGTATATTTAAAGAAGAAAGAGGGTTTTCATATGTCAGAAAAAAGATGTTATACCGTAAAGGAAGTACAGGAAATTTTAGATGTTAGTCGCCCGACGGTTTATGCATTATTAAAAAAGAAAGAATTTCGTTGGATCCAGTTGGATGGTGGAAAGTACAGAATTTCAAAAAAGAGTTTTGATGACTGGCTTGATAATCAGCCGGAGTAAAGGAAATCTGGGATGTTAGTTGGGAAGAAAAGTCACAATCGACATCCTAATTTTTTATTTGAAAATGATGTATGATGCAGAAAAGAAAGGAGAGTCGATCAGATGAATTACGATATCATAGAAGCAACTTCGTTTGAAGAAGTGCTTTCTGAAATAGAGGAGAACAGTAAATACAAGCGGCTTCCTCCAAAGGAAAAAAATTGGATGACAGTTCCGGAGATGGGAAATCTTTTGGGACTAAAGAAGACAGGTAGATACTGGCTGGTTCAGAAAAATTATTTTGAATGCAGAGAAATCGCAGGACAGATGCGAGTGAATATTGCGAGCTTTGAGAAATGGTATGCAAACCAGGTGAAGTATCATAAAGTGAACGGGGAAGAACCGGGGAAAAACCTAAAAAAATGGTCTTATTCCATATCAGAAGTTGCCAAGATGTTGGGGATTAGTGAAACTACGGTTTATGATCTGATTAGACGTGACGGTATAAAAACAGTTACTGTTGATTACTGGATCAGGATTCCGAAAAAATCTTTTCAGGAATGGTATGAGAAGCAATCGAAATATCGCACACAGAAAGACAGGGAAAAGGACAAGGAGCTGGAAGGAGCAACAATTACCATGCCGGAAATGGCAAGGCTTCTGGGAATTCCAAGACGTCAGGTATATGAGATTTTGAAGAATTCTAAATACAGCCATTTTTTTGAAACGATTGAAATTGCAGAGAAGAAAAGAATTACAAAAGAGAGCTTTCAGAAATTTTTAGATGGACAAGATCATTATAAATTGGATCCGGCCAACGATTATGAAGAGTTGTCAATGGAACAAAATTTTAGTCTGGCAAATTACAGACGAAAGAAATTAGCCAAAACCGGAGACCGTAGCAAAAATGGAAATCTTGGTTATCTAACATTTGACGAGGCAGCATTTCTTGCAAAGGTCAGTAGAGGAATGATTTACAAATGGATTGATGATGGGAAATTTTCGTCAGTAAAGATTGGATATATATCCAGAGTAAAAAGAGATGAATTTGAAGCATGGTTGAAAGAAAGAGAAAGGAAAGGGAATTAATATGGCATCGATCAGAGAACGAAAAGGAAAGTTTAATGTGATTTATAACTATAAGGATGATTCCGGCAAACGGAAACAGAAATGGGAAACATATGACACAAAAGCAGAGGCAAAGAAGAGGAAAAGAGAAATAGAATATAAACAGGAAATGGGATCGCTTGTTGTTAGAAAGTGCAATACATTGTCAGATCTGCTTACAGAGTACGTTTCCCTATATGGAAAAGAAAAATGGGCATTGTCCACTTATGAAGGGAATGTTAGTCTGATCAGAAATTATATTGAGCCTATGATTGGAACTGTAAAACTTTCGGAGATCAATACACGTTTTATGGAAAGATTCTATCAGGGATTGTTGCAGACAAAAGCAGTAGGAAATCCGGCAAAGGGAAATAAGAGAAATGAATATGTGTCAGCGAGTACTGTCAGAGATATTCACAAATTACTCCGCAATTGTTTCGAGCAGGCAATAAAATGGGAGATGTTAGAAAAAAATCCGTGTATCTATGCAACAGTGCCGAAACATAAATCACAGAAACGGGAAATCTGGACTGCAGAAACATTGATGTATGCAATGGGCGTTTGTGAAGATCAACGATTGAAGCTAGCAATCAATTTGTCATTTTCCTGTTCCATGCGGTTAGGCGAATTACTTGGTCTGACCTGGGATTGTGTAGATATTTCTCCGGAAGCAATCGAAGAAAATCGTGCATATGTTTATATCAATAAGGAAACACAACGGGTAAAAAAGGAATCGCTAAAAGATCTGGAGGGAAAAGATGTCTTACTGGTATTTCCTTCGCAGCACAAAACCAACACAACTGTTCAGATTTTGAAAACACCAAAAACAGAAAGCAGTATCCGTAAGGTGTTTCTTCCAAAGAGCGTTGCAAATATGTTGGTTGAATGGAAAGCAGAACAAGATGAAGTAAAAGAAGTGCTAGGCGAGGAATATATAGATTATAATCTGGTGATGGCAACGACATTTGGAAATCCGATTGGTACAGGGGCAATCCGAGGACAATTAAAAAAACTGATCGAAGAGCATAATCTTCCTCCGGTTGTCTTCCACAGTTTAAGACATAGCAGTGTAACCTATAAATTAAAACTGAATGGAGGAGACATCAAAGCGGTTCAAGGGGATTCCGGCCATTCACAGGTTGATATGGTGACAGATGTATATTCCCATATTATTGATGAGGATCGAAGACGAAATGCAGAATTATTCGAGGAAGCGTTCTATGAGAAGAAAAATCTGGATCCAAAGATGCGAGAGGAAACCACAACTCAGACAGTAGATGTGCCGGATGATGTGGATGCAGAGCTGCTTGCAAAAGTATTGGCAAATCCGGAAATGAAAGCACTATTGGCTTCGTTGGCAAAGGCGATGAAGTAATGAAAAATAGTGAAATTTTAGTGGAAAATTCGATGTGCAGAATTTTCAGCAAGTTAAAATATAAAACAGCAGTTTTTATCCAACTATTGAAAGTTTCATCCAAAATGGGGTATAATATGGACGAAAGAACAAATGAATGGATGATAAACTTAAGGAAGGTAGGTGTAGAGGTGAGAAAGTTTGATTATATGAAATTAGCGGATAGATTGTGGGATGGAGAAGTCGTGTCATATATTGCAAAAATTCATGAATGTAAAGGGCGTCAGGAATTATTTACAAGGCAGAAGCCGGTTGAACTGGAGCGTTTGATAGAAATTGCACGTGTACAGAGTACAGAGGCATCAAATAAAATAGAAGGTATTGTTACAACAAGTACACGTATTAAACAGCTTATGAATGAGAAAACAACACCTAAATCACGAGATGAAAGTGAAATTGTTGGATATCGTGATGTACTTAATACCATTCATGAGAGTCATGATTTCATACCAATTAGAACAGCATATATTTTACAATTACATCGTGATTTGTTAAAACATGCAGGTCTTTCCTATGGAGGTCAATTTAAGAATACACAGAATTATATCAATGAGACAAAGGCTGATGGAACAGTAGTAACAAGATTTATTCCGTTGTCACCGTATGAAACAGAACAGGCAATAGAGGCAATTTGTGAAAGTTATAGAAGAACATTGGCAATGGAAACGGTTGATCCGTTGATTTTAATTCCAACATTTATTTCTGACTTCCTTTGTATCCATCCATTCAATGATGGAAACGGAAGAATGAGCAGATTACTGACTTTATTGCTTCTGTATCAAAATGGATATGAAGTTGGAAAGTATATCAGTATAGAGAAGCAGATTGAAAAAACCAAAGATGCATATTACGATGTATTGGAACGAATTGATTATGGATGGCACGAGGAAGAGAATGATCCAACTCCTTTTATTAAGTATATGCTTCAGGTAATTCTCGCTTGTTACAAAGAATTTGAAGAGCGAGTTGGATTGATGTCAGAAAAAAATAGAAGTACGGTATATGATGTTGTTAAAAATTATGTAACTGAAAAAATAGGTAAATTTACTGGTGCGGAGGTTATCGCAGCATGCCCGATTGGTAGTCGATCAGCTGTTTTAAATGCATTGAATAAGCTTACAAAAGAAGAGATAATTGTAAAGTGCGGTTCAGGGAGGGGAACGTTCTATGTACGGAAAGATGCTATGGAAAATGAGAACCTTCCCCAATAGAGGTGATATTATTCATAATATGTTGGAATATGTTGATATTGCTGGAGAGTATGTTTAAATCAGGTAAATGCCCGAAAAGTCTTAATGAAAATCACAATATACGAAAAAAAGGAAGGGATTTTAATTCTAATGTATATTATACAAATCCGGATTACTTGCGATGTTCCTATTTAGAAGGAAAAATGTTGGAATAATAAATTTACATTATCAGTAGTCAAAACACCGTAGACAACCAGTCTAAAGTACGGTATTATATATGTAGAAATCAGTTCAATTTCATATTGTTTATCATTCTCGAATGCTTGAAGAATGGTAGCCATATTTTTCATAATGGTGGTGACACGAAGGTATTCCCCAAGTATTAGCTGATGCAAATATTCTGCTAATAAACAGGTCTTATCTAAGGCATATATGTGGGGTACAGAGATTGACTTGATTTGACTCGGAAGTAGAAAAAAGCCTTGACTTTAAAGGGCTTATAATGATAGTTCTTGTCTGGAATTGACACTACCTATTCGCTCTCCTAAGACTCAATTATAGGTTCGATTCCTATACGAGACGGCCAGTCAAAAGCGTTCGATTGTTAGCAGAAATGCAAATAATGGGGCGCTTTTTTCATTAGAAAAATGCATGAGCTTATTGCTTTGAGGATGATTTCCAGCTAACACAATGGAATAATTGTTAGCTGACAGCTAATAAAAAACAGTATTTTGCAAACAGGCTTTATCAGGGATACTGCTAACATCTGGGGAAGTACCTGTTGTTACCAATGATTTGGGGATGTAAAATACGGTAAATTAAAGGAAAGAATGTTTGCAGAATATAATTTGCAAACCTATATTAGCTGAAACAATAGAGAAATATATTAGCTGTAGCTAATAGAAAACGAGATGCTCGTTTGGAACTGATTTCAAAAATAATCGGATCCAGATGGGCATTTTTTAGTCTGACCGAAGAAGGAGGAAATGATGACGGAAGCAATGAAAGGATTTATCCAGAAGAATGAAGATGAGAAGATTATCGAAATTGAAATTGAAAGACTCCGTTCTTTTAAAAATCATCCTTTTCAAGTAAAAGATGATAAAGAGATGTATTTGCTAAAAGAAAGTATTGAGAAGTACGGAATCCTCAATCCATTGATCGTCAGACCGGTGCCAGATGGAGTCTATGAGATTATATCCGGTCATAGAAGAAAACATGCGGCTGAGTTATTAGGGTATCGAAAAGTACCGGTAATAATTCGTGTAATGAATAAAGATGAAGCTATTTTGAATATGGTAGATTCCAATCTGCACAGAGAAAAAATCAGTTTTAGTGAAAAGGCTCTTGCTTACAAAATGAAAAATGATGTACTGAAAAGAAAATCAGGCAGGGAAAAAGGCCAAATAGACCACGAAACGAAAAAGAAGAGAACAGTGGAGATTATCAGTGAAGAATGTGGTGATAGTCCGAAACAGGTTCAACGTTATATTTCATTAACGAAACTAATACCAGAGCTTTTACAGAAATTGGATGATGAATTGATATCTTTTAATCCGGCAGTTGAAATTTCAGCGTTGAAGGAAGAAGAGCAAAAACAATTGCTGGAAGCTATGGATTATGCTCAGGCTGTTCCATCTTTATCACAGGCACAACGAATTAAAAAGTTAAGTAAAGAAAACCAACTTACATTAGAGAAGATGCAGGAAATTATGAGTGAGATAAAAAAAGGTGAGATTACGAGAGTTGCTTTTACAAATGAGCAGCTTCACAAATATTTTCCAAGCAGATATACACCCGCCATGATGAAACGAGAAATTATAGCATTGTTGAAAATCTGGCAGAATGAAAATTGGGAGAAATAAATGGAGGAAAACAGTATGTGTAGAGTAATTTCAGTAGCAAACCAGAAAGGCGGAGTTGCAAAAAGTACAACGACTTTAAATCTTGGGGTAGGATTGGCAAGACAAGGAAAAAAAGTGTTATTGATCGATGCGGATCCACAGGGAAGTTTAACTGCAAGTCTTGGATATGTAGAACCGGATGATATTGGAACTACACTTGCAACTATTATGATGAATATTATCAATGACGAGGAAATTGCTGAGGAAGAAGGCGTTTTACATCATGAGGAACAAGTGGATCTCCTACCGGCCAATATTGAGTTATCTGCTTTGGAAGTAACCATGAGTAATGTAATGAGCAGAGAACTGATCATGAAGGAATATATTGATACGATGCGATCACGATACGATTATATTTTGATTGATTGTATGCCGAGTTTAGGCATGATGACTATCAATGCTTTAGTAGCTTCTGATACGGTTCTGATACCTGTACAAGCTGCATATCTGCCGGTTAAAGGACTTCAACAGTTGATCAGGACTATTTCTATGGTAAAGAAGAGATTGAACCGGAAGCTGACGATACAGGGAATTCTTTTGACAATGGTGGATTTTCGTACTAATTACGCCAAAGATATTGCTTCCAGAGTGAGAGAAACTTATGGATCTAAGATTTCTATCTTTGAAAATGTCATTCCACTATCAGTTAAGGTAGCTGAAGCAAGTGCGGAAGGAAAAAGTATTTATTGTCATTGTCCAAATGGAAAAGTATCTATGGCTTATGAAAAGCTGACGCAGGAGGTTTTGGAAAATGAAAAGTAGAAGTGGAGAAAAAATCAAATTGACAAGCATTGATGAATTGCTAGGAGTAGTTAATGAAGAGTCTGCAATGGGAATAGAAATCAACAGAATACATGCATTTAAAGATCATCCTTTCAAAGTATTGGATGATGAAAAGATGGCAGATTTAGTAGAGAGTGTAAAGACCTACGGGGTATTGACACCAGTTTTGTTACGGTCCGATGGTGAAAATGGATATGAGATGATCTCAGGTCATCGAAGAATGCACGCGGCTGTTATAGCTGGGTTGGAAACAATTCCTGCAATTGTTAGAGAGTTGTCAGATGATGATGCGGTCATTGCTATGGTAGATGCCAATATCCAACGCGAAGAGTTACTCCCGAGTGAAAAAGCATTTGCGTATAGGATGAAGTTGGATGCAATGAAACATCAGGGATATAGGACAGATATAACTTCTGGTCAAAATGGCCAGAAGTCGAAAGGAGTTGTTTCAAGAGACATTTTAGCAGAGCAGGTTGGAGAGAGTACAAGAAATGTTCAGCGCTATATTCGCCTTACAGAATTGATTCCAGAATTATTAGATATGGTAGATGTAAAGAAATTGAATTTTACCATTGCTGTTGATATTTCCTACATTGAAAAGGAAATACAGAAATGGATCTACGAGTATATCCGAGATACAGGATTTATTAAACCAAAGCAGATTACAGCTTTGAGAAAACAGTTGGAAGAAGGATCGGTGAATCAGGGATTTATGATCTCGATTTTCAATAGCTGCATTGCGGTAAAAGCACCGGAACGAAAAGTGGTGTTATCAGGAAAGAAGCTCACAAAATATTTTCCGGAAGATTATTCGGAAGCGGATATAGAAAAGGTGATTGAGGCATTGCTGGAACAATGGAAAAGAGAACAGGAATAAGGGGTGTCAAAATAAGATAACCCAAAGAAAGAAGAGATACAGAAGTTTAAAAAAAGGACTTCTATGAGAGAAAGGAAGGGAGGAAGATACATGGACAAAAAAATGAATTTTAAATATTTTTATGGAACAGAAGCAGATCAATTTAGTTTTTACAGAATACCCAAAGCTCTATTTACCAATGAGTGCTTCAAGGATCTTTCCAGTGATGCGAAGATTTTATACGGTTTGATGCTGGACAGAATGTCTTTATCCATTAAGAATCAGTGGTTTGATGAAGAAAATCGGGCATATATCTATTTTTCCATTGAAGATATCATGGAATTATTGAATTGTGGCAGAAATAAAGCGGTGAAATCTCTTCAGGAGCTGGATGATGAAAAAGGGATCGGTTTGATCGAAAAGCGCAGGCAGGGCTTTGGAAAGGTTACGATCATCTATGTAAAATCATTTATTCAGGAGGGGTGTGAGGAAGAGAAAAAAGAAAAATCAAAGATGGTGAAGTTTACAAATCAAACTTCTGTAGAGGAAGAAGAGACAGAAGAAGTTTACATTTCAAACTTCAAGAAGTCCCGAAAATAAACTTCAAGAAGTTTACATTTCAAACTCTAATAATACTAATATTAACAATACTAATCTTAGTGAGAATAAATCTAATCATATCGTATCTACAGATGGGATAGGATCCGAAGCGGATGAGATGGAAACATTACATGCGTATCAATCTCTGATCAAAGAAAACCTGGATTATGATTCTCTGTTAGTGAGTCATCCTCATGACAAAAATCAGATTGATGAAATTGTGGATCTGATTGTAGAGACTGTTATGTGTAAGAGCGATAAAGTATTGATTGCAAGCAACTGGTATTCAGGAGCTTTGGTAAGGGGAAAATTCATGAAGCTGGATTATTCCCATGTAGAGTATGTGCTGCATTGTCTGGAAGGAAATACGAGTAAAATCAAGAATATCAAGAAATATTTGCTGGCTGCGTTGTTTAATGCACCTTCAACGATTAACGGATATTATAGGGCAGAAGTGAATCATGATATGCCTTGGCTGGCAAGATAGGAGGAAAGATATGGGTATTGTAAAAGTGACTGGAAAGGTGTTGTTGATTCCGTTGTGGTTTATCATTTCAATTATAGGCACCGGAGTGAAATTGGTAGTACATATGGCATCAATCGCAAAAAAGATATTGGGATTGGGAATTATTGGGTTGCTTATAGGAACAGTGTTCTGTTATCAAGGATGGTTACAGGCAGCTTTTTTAATCTGTATGGGTGGTGTTCTGCTTTTTATTTTATTTGCCGGAGTATTTATGGATACGGTAGTTGATTTAGTTAGAGAAAAAATAAGTACATTGATTTTAGATTAAGAAAAGATGATAGTTGAAATAGCCATAGTGATTACAGATAAAATTAGGAAACTGTAGCTTTACGATTTACTAATTGTTAAAGTACAGTCCCTTCTGGGTTTCAAGGAAAATAAGTTTGTGTAGAAAGCAATCAGACGGGTGGAAAAGTATGTGTCAGAAAGATACTCCAATCTGGGAAACTCTCTGAAATCAAAAGACAAAAGCCTCATGACCATGAGGGAAATGTATTATAATCAGATATGTGAATCGACTTTTTGATATGATTGAGAAAGGGCGCCTGGAAAAAGAACAGGTAATGCATGGATAAGGGATAGTACCTTGGTGGTTGAGACAGACTACCAAGGTGTTTTTTTATTTTTCTTGTGCGATTTTCTATTTATATGAGGTAAAAAAGACGCAAAAACAGAATTTTTCAAAGGCTAGCGTAAAATTTTTGTAGGACACATAGAAAAGGGAACACCAGTTTTGTGTTATTATATTAGTCGACCAAAACCAATAGCACAAAGGAAGGTGTTCCCTATGATTAAGAGTATACAACAGTTTGAAGAGTCTGGCATCAAAAAATTAGAGAAAATAATTGAAAGTTTCATGAAAAACCCTAAGGATATGGCATCCTTTGTTTATGGAATCCGCGATGAGGTGATTGCACTGGGACTGGATCTCATAAAAGAGACATTAGAAGACTGCAACCAGATGCTCCGTGATAGTGTAAAAAGGAAGCAGTCCTGGGAAGTGGTAAGGACCGATGAGAAAAAGCTGACAACATGTCTTGGGACTGTTTGCTTTGAAAAGACATTGTTCCGGAATAAACAGACCAGAGAAAGCGCTTATCTGCTGGATCGGATCATAGGGATAGAAAGCCCTGAACGGCTGACAGAAGACGCTGAAGCGAAACTGTTGGAGGAGGCGGTTCAGACTTCATACCGGAAAGCAGGGGAAGAAACAAGCCTGACAGACGAGGTGAGCAAACAGACCGTCAAGAATAAACTGCATAAACTGACATTCCCGCAACAGAAGGAAGAACAGCCGAAGAAAAAGGCAGTTGAATTTCTGTATATTGATGCGGATGAAGACCATGTATCCCTACAGTTCAAAGAGAAGAAGGGGGACTTGGAGACCGGAGAGAATAACTGGAAGAATAACTGTGTTCTGGCAAAGCTGGTGTATGTGTATGAGGGGATTGAGCCGGAATCTCCAAAGAGTAAAAGGCATAAGCTGGTCAATCCCCATTATTTCAGCGGAGTCTACGATGGAGCAGATAACGCAGAGCTGTGGGACGAGGTATATGCATATCTGGACAGCCATTATGATCTGAAAAAAGTGAAGAAGATCTATCTGAATGCAGATGGAGGGACATGGATCCAGAGTGGGAAAAAGAGGATTGCAGGGATCACCAGTGTATTGGATGAATTCCATCTGCAAAAGTATCTGTTGAAAATGACAAGCCATTTGAAAGACAGCGCGGATGATGCACGAAAAGAAATCTGTGATGCGGTCAAAAGCGGAACCAAGGCAGATTTCCAAAGTGTAGTTGGACAGCTGAAAGTCTGCGCAGAAACAGAAGCGACAGAAAAACGGATTGAAGAAAGCGGAGCCTATATCCTCTCGAACTGGACAGCAGCAAAAATCCGTTTAAAGGACCGAGAGACAGTAAAGGGATGCAGTGCAGAAGGACATGTGAGCCATGTATTGTCCTCGCGGATGAGTTCCCGTCCTATGGGCTGGAGCCGGACAGGAGTAGATAAAATGGCGCATTTAAGGGCGTATTATTGGAACGGCGGGGATATGTTGGAACTGGTCAGACAGCAGGAGCGGGAGCTTCCGGTAGCAGCCGGCACAGAAAATGAAGTGCTGAGTTGCGAGAGTATGCTGCGATGGGAGAGACATCGTCACAATAAGCTCGGGAAATATATAGAGAGCATAAACCACAGTGTCAGTACAGAAGTGAAAAAGTATGCATGGTTTCATGCGCATATCTGGGGATTATAAAAGTAAAGGACTTGCAAGAAGAAAACAAAGGAAGTATAGTATAAAAAGGTATTGAATTGAACTGATATATCTGAAACACATCCGGCAGTTTCTGCCACTATAATTCCTACAGTAAATTTACGCCGCCTTTTCAAAGTGGAATCCTTGATGTATCAGTTTCTGAAAGGTATAATAGAAACAGTTAATTAGTTATGTAGATGCTTATTCGAGGTGACAATATGGAGTTAAGTTATAACAATCTTTGGAAAACACTTATCGATAAAAAAATGAAAAAAGGTACATTATGCCAAGAAGCAGAAATTAGTACTAGTACAATATCAAAAATGAAAAGAAATGAGCCAGTCTCATTGGCAATAATATTGAAAATATGTGAAGCATTAGATTGTAATATTGATGATGTAGTTATAATTGAGTCTTCTGATCAGAGGGGTGCGTAATGGGAAATTGTAGACTTGTAGATGAACTGAATAGATTAAGGAAGTCCTCAAGTGATTCTATTGATGGAATAGGTTCTTTTGATGATTTTAAAAAATACATGCACGTTTCAAGAAGTGCTGAAGAAGACTTGATTGAAATATTGCATAAAATTGAAGCTTCTGGTAGAAAAAGTCTTGTTTTTCTTTGTGGTAGTGCAGGTGATGGGAAGTCTCATCTTTTATCGTATTTAAAAAATAATTTAAGACTTTTAGATAACTATGTCATATATAATGACGCAACTGAAAGTAGTGCGCCTTCTAAAACTGCTATTGAAACATTGAACGAATCATTGCAAGGGTTTTCTGATGAGAACTTAGAGCGGCCAGGAGAGAATTTTATATTGGCTATTAATCTTGGTGTTTTAAGTAATTTTGTTGAATCTACTTATGGAGATTCATTCAAGCAGTTACATAAATACGTGACAAACTATAAATAGTCAAGTGCTTTTTGAAAAAAGTTTGTGTAATAAAAAAGGGTAACCTTAATAGACCATCTGAAATACGGTATTTCAGATGGAGCAGGTAAAATTATGTAAGGTAGATATTAGCGCAGTTTTTGAGCGTTAAAGTCTATATCCTGCTTCTCCAATGCATAGATGACTCTAATCAGTTTCTTTGCTACATGAGTAATAGCTACCCTGTGTTTTTTGCCTTCTGCACGTTTCTTTGCATAGTAGGTTGCAAATGTTATATCAAAACGGATTAAAGGAAGGCAGGTATTAAGAAGAACGTAACGAAGCTGTGAAGAACCATGCTTTACCATTCTGCCACCATGAGATTCTGTTCCGGATTCATCTATTCCTGGCTCAATTCCAGCAAATGCAAGCATCTGCCCGGGATTGGAAAAGTTGGATATATCACCATATTCAGCATAAATAACAGCAGCTGAGATAGGACCAATACCGGGAATTGACATATAGTGAGGATGTACTTCTTCAATAAGTCGGGTAATCTCAGTTTCAAGGACTTTGATTTCTTTACAAAGAGAGTTGTATAAGGTTAGTAAACTGTTTAACTCAATATCAAAGATAGAATTATTGACACCAACGGTGTTGGCAGCCAGTTCTTTCAAACGCAGGAACTGCTGTATAGAAAACTTACCTCTTGAAACACAGCGAAGTTTATCGTAGGATGTAGAATTCATATGTGCCATTTTTTCGGCAGAGCCATAGTTTTCAAGGAGATAGATGGCAGTTTTGGACAGCCGCTTATTGAAGAATGGTTTGAATTCCGGGAAGGTATGATCTAAAACATTGGTTATCTTCACAAGGTAAAAGGAACGCTGACGAATCAGTCTGTCTCGTAAACGAGTTAGTGACTTTAAGGAATAAGCGTGGTAAAATCCTTTTGAATGGGGTTTGTACTCAACAGTCATTAACCACCGGGCTATTGATTCACAGTCAACAGAATCGGTTTTGGTTCGCCTTAAAGATGTAGACTTTTTATATTCCTTGATGAGAACTGGATTAACTTCCATGAAGCTGTGGTGGGCATTCTCAAGGAAGAGTTCGAGATTGAGGGCATAATGGGCAGTTGATTCAAACCCTATTTTTATATCCTCAGGATTGGAGAGAGAGTTAAGTGTAGTAAGCAGATGCTCAAATCCATCTTTATCATTAGCAATAGTAAATTTGGAAACAATCTGCTGGTCAGCTGCGGAAATGATGCAGCAATCATGTTTGTACTTGGAAATATCAATTCCAACAAAGTACATGGACATATGGATTTACCTCCTGAAATATTTTTAGCACTGCTGTCTTCCACAGAGAATTCGACTGTGTAATCACGTAAATAGAAACGTCAAGCGTTAACAAACTAATTACCAGTAATAGACGAAAAGCTGTGGTCTGAGTCACCTCCGAACAGTCAAAGCTGTAATAAAATAGGTACAGATCCACA
>QFCH01002475.1_pt1 | contig 14964 bp, 15 predicted proteins | sample 5346071 | NCBI WGS metagenome assembly QFCH01 (sample SAMN09062255, study PRJNA434731) | Human gut metagenome, whole genome shotgun sequencing project. | isolation source: stool timepoint B chromium assembly | host: Homo sapiens | collected 2015
ATGGTGTGCGCGTCATGGTCGTACCCGGCTCCGCCCGCGTGCGCCTCCAGGCCGAGGCCGAGGGCCTCGACACAATCTTCACCGACTTCGGCGCCGAATGGCGCAACGCCGGCTGCTCCATGTGCCTGGGCATGAACCCCGACACGATGAACGCGGGAGACCGCTCGGCCTCCACCTCCAACCGCAACTTCGAAGGCCGCCAGGGCAAGGGCAGCCGCACGCACCTGGTCTCACCGCTTGTCGCGGCCGCCACCGCCGTGCGAGGTACCCTGTCCTCCCCGGCCGACCTCTGAGGCCCGCCCTCCCGCCACCCGACAGCGGGGGAGGGCCACGGCCTCGTCCCCCAGAGAGAAAAGACTGACGCACCATGGAAAAGTTCATCACCCACACCGGCGTCGGCGTCCCGCTGCGCCGCTCCAACGTCGACACCGACCAGATCATCCCCGCGGTCTACCTCAAGCGCGTGACCCGCACGGGCTTTGAGGACGCCCTCTTCGCCGCGTGGAGGAACGACCCCGAGTTCGTCCTGAACCAGGACGCCTACAAGAACGGCTCCGTCCTCGTCGCCGGCCCTGACTTCGGCACCGGCTCCTCGCGCGAGCACGCCGTGTGGGCGCTCAAGGACTACGGCTCCGCGGCGTGCCGGGCCCCAAGTTCGCCGACATTTTCCGAGGCCACTCGGGCACGCAGGGCCTGGTGACCGGCATCATCTCCCGGGCGGCCGGCGAGTCCCTGTGGAAGCTCCTCGAGGCCGAGCCCGGCACGCAGGTGACCGTCTCCCTGGAGGACAAGACGTGGCGCGCGGGCGCGATTTCGGGCACGTTCCAGATCGACGACTACGTGCGCTGGACCCTCATGGAGGGCCTGGATGACATTGCCCTGACCCTGCGCCACGAGGACGAGATCGAGGCCTACGAGGCCGCGCGCCCCTCGTTCAAGCCGCGCACGCTGCCGGCGAAATTCTTACCAAAGCAAGAGGTTTTGTCCGCTCGCGACTGAACGACTTCGCACACTGGCCCCTACCTAGCTAGAGTAGGGGCCAGTTACGTCATAGTGAGGAGCACTCCATGCCATCCATCCTGCAAGTTGAAGGCGGCCATCCGCTGCGCGGCGAGATCACCGTTCGCGGTGCCAAGAACTTCGTTCCCAAGGCCATGGTCGCGTCGCTGCTGGCCGACACACCCTCCGAGCTGTACAACGTGCCGCTGATCCGCGACACCGACGTCGTCTCGGACCTGCTGAGCCTGCACGGCGTCGAGATCGACTTTGATCAGGATCGCGGCACGCTGCGCATGGATCCCTCCAACGTCAAGATCGCCTCGCGCTCGGACATCGACACGCTCGCGGGCGCCTCGCGCATCCCGATCCTGTTCTGCGGCCCGCTCCTGCACCAGCTCGGCGAGGCCTTCATCCCCGAGCTGGGCGGCTGCGCGATCGGCGGGCGTCCCATCGACTTCCACCTGGAGACGCTGCGCAAGTTTGGCGCGATCATTGACAAGCAGCCCGACGGCGTGCACATTAAGCGTCCCTTCACGGGCCTGCACGGCGCGATCATTGAGCTGCCCTTCCCGTCCGTGGGTGCCACTGAACAGACGCTGCTCACGGCCGTGCGCAACGAGGGCATCACGACCCTGAAGGGCGCAGCCATCGAGCCCGAGATCCTCGACCTGATCAACGTCTTGCAGAAGATGGGCGCGATCATCTCCGTGGACACAGACCGCACGATCCGCATCGAGGGCGTCGCCAAGCTGACGGGCTACCGCCACACGGCGCTGCCCGACCGCATCGAGGCCGCTTCGTGGGCCGCGGCCGCCCTGGCCACCCGAGGCGACATCTACGTGCGCGGCGCTCACCAGCCCGACATGACCACGTTCCTCAATACTTTCCGCAAGGTCGGCGGCGGCTTCGATATCGATGCTGACGGCATCCGTTTCTACCACACGGGCGAGCCGCTGCACTCGATCGCGCTGGAGACGGCCGTCCACCCCGGATTCATGACCGACTGGCAGCAGCCCCTCGTCGTGGCCCTCACGCAGGCCGAGGGCCTGTCCATCGTCCACGAGACCGTGTACGAGAATCGCTTTGGGTTCACCGAGGCGCTGCGCAAGATGGGCGCGAACATTCAGGTCTACCGCGAGTGTCTGGGCGGCACGCCCTGCCGTTTCGGGCAGAAGAACTACTACCACTCGGCGGTCATCTCGGGCCCGACCCCGCTGCACAGCGCGGATATCGAGGTCCCGGACCTGCGCGGTGGTTTCTCGCACTTGATCGCGGCGCTGGCCGCGTCGGGCACGTCCACCGTGTCGGGCATTGACGTGATTTCGCGCGGCTACGAGCACTTCACGCGCAAGCTCCACAAGCTGGATGCGCGCGTGCGTTACCTGGATAGCTGACGCGATGGGCGAGCGGGGAGTGCGACGGAGCATTCTGTTGCTGGTCTCGTCGATGTCGGCGGGTGGGCGCTCCGTGCGCCTGGGTCCGCGCATCGTGCGGATTCTGCGCGGCGGCGGCTGGGAGGTCGCGGTTCGCCTGACGACGCCCGGCGACGACCCGGCTGCCCTGGCCGCTCAGGTCGCCTCCGATTCGATCGTGGCCGCCCTGGGCGGGGACGGGTACCTCGGCGCGGTTGCGCGCGGGTGCCACGACTCCGGCGCACTGTTTGTCCCGTTTCCCGGCGGGCGCGGCAACGACCTGTGCCGCGCGCTCGGTATCGGCACGGATCCGCTGGCTCGTGCCCGTGATGTGGCGTCGTTGGGTTTCGTCTCCGGCACCGCGGGGGACGAGGCCGTGGCTGGCCGGGCGCGCAGGGCAACGGATGCGCTCGCTTCCCGGGTGCGTCCTGTGGATGGCATGTGGGTGCGCTCACGCGACGGGGTGCGCTTGGCGCTCGGCGTTGTGTCGGTGGGGTTGGATGCGCGGGCGAATATCTTGGCGAACGAGTCCTCGCTGACGTCGGGTCCGCTGGCGTATGGCTATGGGGCTTTCGCGGCCCTGGCCTCGCACGAACCCACCGAGATTATCGCGACCGTTGACGGTCGCGAGCGTGACATGAGCGGCTGGGTTGCGTCCGTGTCGAACTCGGGGCGTTTTGGCGGGGGGATCACGCTGGTGGAGTCCTCGGATATGAGCGACGGCATCTTGGAGGTGTGCCACGTGGGGCCCATGCCGGTGGCGCGCGCCCTGCCGGTGTTGGCCCAGGTTGTGGCCGGCCGCGCGAAGCGGCACCCGGCCATCGAGGTGGAGACTGCGCGCGTCGTGTCCTTCGCGGCGCCTGCGGGGATGGTCGCGATGGCGGACGGGGACCGGATCGCCTCGATTCCTTTCACGGTGGACGTCGCGCCGGGAGTTGTTTCTGTTCTCGTCTGAGCGCCCGCGTGCCTTGGCGGGGGCCGACGCGCCGACCGCACGTGTGACCTGCGCTCGGTTGCTGCGTAACGTGGCCCTCGGGTTTTGCGTTGCGGGGTCGTGGTCCCCCTAGAATGACACCATGAGTGCAGTCTCCGGCTTTTATTCCTTCGCGAAGGGCGTGTTGACGCCCATCATGACCCCATGGGTGAAGTTCTCCGTCACCGGCGAGGAGAACCTCCCCACGGAGGGTGGTTTCCTGTTGGTTTCCAACCACCTGTCGAACGTCGACCCCCTGTGTCTGTGCTGGTATTTCATGAAGCGCAACACCGCCGTGCGCTTCCTGGCGAAGAAGTCGATGTTTTCCGTCCCGGTGTTCGGCTGGATTATCAAGGGCATGGGTCTGATTCCCGTCAACCGTGATTCGAATCCCTCGGCTGTCCTGGCCCCCACGCGCGAGGCCTTGAAGGCAGGTGAGGTCGTCGGCATCTACCCTGAGGGAACGCTCACGCGCGACCCGGACCAGTGGCCGATGGAGTTCAAGTCGGGTGCCGCCCGCCTGGCCCTCGACACGGGCGTCACCGTCATCCCCCTGTCCCAGTGGGGTCCGCAGGACATCATGGCCCCCTACAACGCTAAGGGCATGGATATGCGCCCGGGTCGGCGCATCTCCTATCACTTCGGCGCGCCCGTCGACCTGTCGGACCTGATCGGCCCCGCCGGATCCGAGGACCACGACGCGGTCAACGCGGCGACGGCGCGCATCCTTGCTGCTGTCCGCGAAGGGGTCGGCCAGCTGCGTGGACTGCCCGTGCCCGACACCGTGTGGGACCCCGCCACGCAGGCTGGCCCCTGGTGGGAGGAAGAGCAGGCGCACAGGGCCAAGAAAGCGAAGAAGGCCGCGAAGAAAGGTTAGTCCCTGATATCGACGACCAGGCGCGACGGGTTCGACAGGAAGCCGACCTGGAATTGGCGCTCGGTGGGTGCCCCGATGACGACGTGCGTGTTGTCCTCGAAAGTCCCGTCCGAAACGATATCCAGGGCACCTGCGCGCACGTGCGACCCGCTCGGGTAGGTGCCTGCGGGTGAGGTAGCTGTCATGGGCGTGCCGTCCAGGATTAGCTCCAGGACGGCCGCGCCATCGACCTCGATGGGCTGGCCTCGGCCCTGTTCGATCGCCTGGTCGCTCCACTGCGCCAGGCGGATGCCCGGGGATCCCTCGCCGTCGAACTCCAATACGACGCGGGTGAAGCCCTCGTGGGAGGCCGCGCGAATGTCGGTGAGAACCAGCGCCCGATCCGGGTTCTGAGTGCGCACGGGCGGCAGCATCGACACCGAGGACGTCCAGTTGTCCGCGTTGATGGGCCTGGTCGTGTCCAGACCCGGCTCGCTTGCCGCGCTCTGCGTGCCTGACTGCGCGCTCGCGTTCGCCGTGGGGGAGGATCCCTGGCTGGACGAGGCCGTGGCAGGCTTCGTGGGCGGAGCTCCCGCCGGGGTGGCGGGGGAGCAGGCGGCGAGCGCGAGGATGCCGGCCGATGCCAGGACTGTTGTGGGGATCGCGCGGCGGTGAGACAAAGCCCCTCCTTGAAGTGTGACGGTTTTCCCATCCTAGTAGACTGTCGCTGACAGGGAGGTCTCGATGAGTATGACAACAGCAGCGGTCCTGGGAACGGGTGCTTGGGGAACGACGTTCGCGCAGGTGCTTGCAGACGCGGGCGTGGACGTGACGATGTGGGGGCGTAACGCCGACACGATTTCCTTTATCAACGGCCACGAAAACCCGACGTACCTGCCGGGCATCACTCTGTCCGAGCGCATTTGCGCCACGACCGACATCGCCAGCGCGGTGTCTGGCGAGCAGCTGGTGGTCGTCGCCGTCCCCGTCAAGGCCGTACGCGCGACGCTGGAGGCGGCTCGTGACGCTTTCGTGCCTGACGTCGCCCTACTGTCCTTGGCCAAGGGACTGGAGCTGGGGAGCCTGAAGCGGGTGGACGAGGTCATCGCCGACGCCTCGGGCGTGCCCGAGGAACGCATTGCCGTCCTGTCCGGGCCGAACCTCTCGCGCGAGATCGCCGAGCAGCAGCCGACCGCGACGGTCGTGGCCTCCACCGACGTCGAGCTGGCTAAGGAGATTGCCCGGGCCTGCCACAACTCCTATTTCCGCCCCTACGTCTCCACCGACGTCGTGGGCACCGAGATGGCGGGCGCGACCAAGAACGTCATCGCGGTCGCCATCGGCGCCGCTGAGGGCATGGGCCTGGGCATTAACACCCGCTCGACCCTCATCACACGCGGCCTGGCCGAGATGACGCGCCTGGGCACGGCCCTGGGCGCAGACCCCGCGACCTTCGCCGGTCTGTCGGGCATCGGTGACCTCGTGGCCACCTGCTCCTCGCGCCTGTCGCGCAACTTCTCGCTGGGCCACCGCCTCGGCTCCGGCATGAGCCTGGCCGAGGCCATGGCCCTGTCCCCGGGCGTCGTCGAGGGCGTCGCCTCGGCAGGACCGATCCTCCAGGTCGCCGCCTCCGTGGGCGTCGACATGCCGATCACCAGCGCCGTCGTCGAGGTCGTCGAGGGGCGCGCGAGTATCGCCGACATGGGCCGCATGCTGCTGTCGCGCCCGCAGAAGATGGATGGGTGGAAGATCGAGTTGGTCTAAACGCGCACACTCGGGCGGGAAAAGCCTGACGCGCGGTAGGCTTGGACCCATGACAGCAATTTCTCGTCCTCGCGTCCTCATCGTTTTCGGCGGGCGCTCCTCAGAACACGAAGTCTCTTGTGCGACGGCCGCCGGCATCCTCACGGCCATCGACCGCACGAAGTGGGACGTGATCCCGCTGGGTATCACGCGCGACGGCCAGTGGGTGCGTGTCGCCGACGACCCGTCGGCGCTGAGGTTCAAGGACGGCAAGGGGCAGTCGATCACCGCCGGAGCTACCCGCGTGGCCCTGACCCCGGGCGAGGGCAACCTCGTCGAGCTCACCTACGACGGCGACCCTTCGGACGATACCTCGCGCGTTGTGGGCGTGGAGGACCTGGGGCACGTCGACATCGTCTTCCCGCTCCTGCACGGCCCTTACGGCGAGGATGGCACCATTCAGGGCCTCTTCGAAATGGCGGACGTGCGTTACGTGGGTTGCGGTGTGACCTCCTCGGCGATTTCCATGGACAAGCACCTGACCAAGACGGTGCTCGCCGCCGCCGGTATCGACGTTGGCCGTTGGGTTTGCATCACCGCCCGTCAGTGGGAGAGCGACCCCGCCTCGTGCATGGACCGCATCGAGCGCCTCGGCTTCCCCGTCTTCGTCAAGCCCTGCCGCGCCGGCTCCTCCGTCGGTATCTCGCGCGTGACCTGCCGCGAAGATCTGCCCGTTGCCATTAAGGAAGCCGCAAACCACGACCCGCGCATCATCGTCGAGGCCTCGGTGACCGGCCGCGAGGTCGAGTGCGGCGTCCTCGGCTCGCGCCCCGACTGGCAAAGCGGCACCTCGCCCCTGGGCGAGATCGTTGTGCCCGAAGGCGAGTTCTACGACTACGAACACAAGTACGTGGACGACGTCGTCGGCCTGTCCTGCCCGGCCGACGTGCCCCCCGCCTACGCCCAGCGCATCCGCGAGACCGCGTGGCGTGCCTTTGACGCGCTCGAATGTGAGGGCCTGGCACGCGTCGACTTCTTCCTCAACGAAGCTACCGACACCGTGATCATCAACGAAGTGAACACGCTGCCCGGCTTCACGCCCATCTCGATGTACCCGCAGATGTGGGCCGCCGCCGGTGTGTCCTACCCGGATCTGCTCAGCGAACTGCTCACCGAAGCGTCGCAGCGCCCCCTGGGGCTGCGCTGAGAGAGCGGCCGCGGTGACCCGCATCTGCGCGTGTCCCGCGGCCGCACCCCGACCTCGTTCATTCCCGTCACACCTACCCTGAAGGACACACATGACGACCAACCCCAAAGTCACGCTGGTGACATGCAAGGCGCTGCCCAATCTCTTCCCCGGGGAGGAAGGCCTGCTTGACGAGCTGGCGTCGCGCGGATGCGACCCGCAGATCAAGGTCTGGAACGATCCCGACGTCGACTGGGCTGATGCTGGCATGGTCGTCGTGCGCTCCGTCTCCGACTACGCCGCGGATCGTCCCGCCTTCCTGGAGTGGACGCGCCAGCTGCACCGCGTGCAGAACTCGAAGGACGTGCTCAACTGGAACACAGACAAGCACTACCTGAAGGAACTCGCGGCGATGGGGCTGCCGACGATTCCGACGAACTGGCTTGAACCCTCCCAGAAGCTCACCAAGCACCAGATCCACACGCGCTTCCCGGCTTTCGGCGAGTTCGTCGTCAAGCCTGCCGTGTCTTCCGGCGTGCGTGATGTCGGCCGCTACACGACTGTGGACATCCGCCAACGTCAGGCCGCCATGCGCCAGGTGCAGGGCTTGCTGGGCGAGGGGCGCTCCGTCATGCTTCAGCGCTACGTTGAGGAAATCGACCTGCACGGCGAGATTTCGCTCGTGTTTTTCAATGGCCTGGTCTCCCACGCCGTTGAGAAGCGCTCGGCCCTGCACCCCGCCTCCGTCACCAACCCCAAGATGCACGAGGCCGTGCTGACCGCCGACTCTGCCGACTCCGTCGCGTGGACATGGGGTGAGCAGATCCGCCGCGTCCTGCACGACTACGTGCGAGCCCGCCTGGGCCACGACGAGCAGTTCCTGTTTAACCGCGTGGACCTGGTTCCCGACGGCAAGGGATCCTTCCTGGTCATGGAGGTCTCCCTCGTGGACGCAGACCTCTACCTCGGCTCGACGCCCGGTGCCCTGGGCAATTTCGCCGACGCGATCTCCGCGCGCGTTCACTGGTGACGCACGCCACCGCCGTGAAGGCACCTCTCGAGTTTTCAAGCTCGGTCGGGTAGTGCTAAGCTCTACCCGTTGCCTTCACGGCGACGCGATGGTGGCTGTAGTTCAGTTGGTAGAGCACCTGGTTGTGGTCCAGGACGTCGCGGGTTCGAGTCCCGTCAGCCACCCCATTGCCCCGGCGCTTACGCGCCGGGGTTTTTGTTTCTGGAGTAAGCTTGTAGCAGCCTCAATTGACCGGACAAAGGAGTTCTCATGCCCAGCGTGATTGCCTACGGATGCGACGATGCCACCACCCAGTTCCACCCCCTCCAGATCGACATTCGCGAGCCTGGCGAGGGCGAAATTTACTTCGACGTCGCCTACGCGGGCATCTGCCACTCCGACATCCACTCCGCGCGCGGTGAGTGGGGTCCCGTCGCCTACCCGCTGGTGCCCGGCCACGAGTTCGTCGGCACCGTCGCCAAGGTCGGCCCCGGCGTCACCACCTTCAAGGTGGGGGACCGCGTGGGCGTGGGCTGCATGGTCGGCTCGTGCGGCACGTGTGAGATGTGCGAATCCGACTATGAGCAGTGGTGCACCTCGACGCCTGGCACCCTGTGGACCTACCGCGCCGACGCCGCGGGCAACCCGACGACCGGCGGCTACTCACGCGGCTTCACCGTGCGTGAGGACTTCGCGCTGCATATCCCCTCTGAGCTGGATTTTGCTGCCTGCGCCCCCCTGTTGTGCGCAGGCATCACCACCTACTCGCCGCTCAAGCATTACAACGTGGGCCCCGGATCGCGCGTCGCGATCCTCGGTATGGGTGGCCTCGGACATGTGGGCGTGCAGATCGCCAAGGCCATGGGCGCAAACGTCTCCGTCATCTCCCATGGCCGTTCCAAGGAGGCCGATGCCCGCCGCTTCGGCGCCGACCACTTCTACGCGACCAGCGAGGAGGGCGTGCTCGAGTCCCTGCGCGGTACCTTCGACCTGATCCTGTGCACCGTGTCCGCCGAGGGCCTGGACTACGCAGGCTATATGGCCGCCCTGCGTCCCTACGGCGTCTTCGTCGACGTGGGCCTGCCCTCCGAGCCCGTCTCCCTGCCGCTGCGCGCCTTCGTCAACGGCGGCAAGTCGTTCGCGGGCTCCCAGATCGGCGGTATCGCCGAGACCCAGGAGATGCTCGACTTCTGCGCCGCGCACGGCGTCATCCCGCAGGTCGAGATGATCAGCGGCGAGGACATCACGCAGGCTTACGACAACATCGTGGATTCGCGCGTGCGCTACCGCTACGTCATCGACACCTCCACGTTCCCCCAGACCGCGTGAGGCGCGCGTGCCTCTGATGGGACATCCTCGGGTCGTTTGGTTCGAGGATGTCCCGTTTGTTGGAGACCAGTTGGGGATTTGGTGCTGCCTGGCGCGCTGAACCCGCGTGACCTCGTCATGTACGTGGGGTGTGTGGCGTTGTCTGGGCCCGTTTGTGCGCGCGTTAACCCACCTAGTGGAAGTTGGGCGGGTGTGCCCACGTTCCACCAGGTGGGTTTAGCTACGCATAGGTGGGCGAGGGGAGTAGCTGGGTGCTGTGTGGAGAGCGTAGATCCGTATTGGTGTGTTCATGGTACCGCTGTCGCAAGGGTGCGGGGGCATCTCAGTAGTAGCTCTGTCAAACGTTCGGCTCACCGTTCAGCTTGCAACGCCGCGTTCGATTCGCATCCTGCTGCTCAATCTCGGTAGGTGCATATCCAACCTTTGTCGACAAAGATTATGCGACTGGGAGTAGAGATGGTTATTGAGCCAGCTGGTCTTCGCATGGAGGGTGGAGCTCAGAAGGTGGCAAGTGTGACAGCCTCTTAGGTATATAAGTGGAGATCCTCGGTACTGACTTGCAGTGACGCCTTGATTCAAGGGGTTATGGTTGCTGGGAAACTGGTTGCATGTGAGAGATGTGTCATATATTATGAGGCTATTGTAAAACCTGGTGACAAAAGAAGGTGCGACATGTTGTAGATCCTTGGCAAGGTGGAGGAGAAGTATTTTGCTTCTAACGCCACTGTGGCCCAGGCGGCTGGTGTTGTTGGTGTTGGTGCTGCAACTCGGCTTCCGTCTGGGCATGATGTCATGAAACCGTGGGCGCGTCGATTACCTTCACCACCATACGACCGTGGCCTTGGGCGATTCAGCCCACAACCAGGGCACCCCGCCAGCTGGTTGCACGACTCAACATCAAGCACCAGCGCATCTGGGGTGCGAACCATGCTCATCAGATGGAAGCCCTCCAAACCGACGAGCAGATCACACCGATCAAGCGACGCGCAGCAGCAGGTAGGGTGAGACACCGCCCGAGGTCCTTTGAAGATCGCGGGGGTTGAAGTCCGCTCATCATCAAGGACCTCGACCTCTACCCGCAACCCCCAACCAACACCCACTCACCCACACTCAACTCGGAAGAGCTGGATTTGGCGTGATTGCGGAGTTCCTGAAAACCATATACGTCGGTCATTCAGCGACGAAACGGCGAGCCTACTTGGAATTAGGAGGAATGCATGAACGTTTTCGAAGCCCAAGGTATTCGTAAAACCTATGGGGAAACGAAGGCGGTGGATGGGGTTGATCTATCACTGTCAGCGGGAGAGATCGTGACGATCCTAGGCCACAACGGCTCTGGAAAGACTACTTTTCTTGAGTGCGTTGAAGGGCTGCGTAAACCAGATGCTGGCACCGTTACTCTGTGCGGTAAGGTGCACGCTTATGGTTCCCCACTACCTGAAGGAGTGGGCGTTCAGATGCAGCAAGAACAACTGCCACCCCGAATAAAGGTCCGCGAGGCGCTCAGCCTCTTCGCGAGCATTTACGGCGTTGACGGCCCACCCCCCGACCTGATGCAAGCAATGACAATTGAGACGATCGCAGGCAAGCGCTTCGATACGCTCAGTGGCGGACAGAAACGTCGTGTGAGCCTCGTACTGGCCTTCATGGGCGACCCGCGAATCGTCTTCCTCGATGAACCAACGGCGGGGCTGGACCCAGAGGCACGCTCAGCACTCGTCGCTGTGCTCAAGGACCGACGGGACCGGGGCCTCACGGTGTTGGCAACACTACATGAGGTTGACCACGCGGCAGACCTCGCGGACCGAATCTTAATCATGGCACGCGGTCGTGTTCGCCGTGAGGGCACGGTTGATAGCCTCATGTCAACTCTGGGTGCCGACGCGTGCGTCGTGCTACCCCGCGGAACAGATCAAGCGCCATGGCAGGCCGCCGGACATACCCAGCTCAGCCCGGAGGGGGCTCTGCTGGTGTTCGGAGATCGGTCGACCCTCGAACGGGCAGTTCAGAACATTCCCAGTGGCCGCACGGCAGTGTTGAGGCCCACCAATCTGGGGGACGTCGTGACGCGTGAAGCGCAGAAAGCTGAGGAGGAAAAATGAACGGTTGGCGATCAACATGGGCGCTATTCCGTGTGGAAACCCTTTTGTTCCTTCGGGAGCCATTCGCGGTTTTCTTCTCACTCGCGTTCCCACTAATTCTACTCCTCTTCGTAGGATCGATCGGTGGCACAGAAGAATTGCCGGAGGGCGGTCGTTTCATCGATGCGTATATGGCAACGATGATTGGTGTTACCGCCGCAAACGTAGGTCTCATGGGAATGTCGATTCATATTGCAGAGAATCGCGGTCAAGGTGTACTGAAGCGCTATCGCCTGTCACCAGTCCATTCCAGCGCATACTTCATCGCGCAGTTTTGCACAGCGGCGGTCGTCGTCGCAATCTCGATCGTCGCATTGGCAGTGGTTACCTTGGTTGTTTACGGACCGGCTCCGCATGCCAACTGGCCGATGCTGTTAGTGGTGTCAACTATTTCACTTTATGTCACCATGAGTCTCGGGCTCTTTTTAGGGGGTCTCGCAATGCCCGTCCGAAGTGTCCAAGTTGTGTCGGCTGCTATGTTCTTTCTGATGTTTTTCAGCAGTGGTGCTGCACTCCCACGTGAATCCTTCCCCGGCTGGCTGCAGACAGTTTCAGAGTTTAATCCCCTCACGATTCTTAACCAAGCACTCATGGATGCCTATCTTGGACAGCAATGTTCGTGGTGGCGTCTAATCATTTTGGTGGTTGTTACCATCATCTTGAATCTAATCACGGTTCGAACGTTCGACTGGGAAGGAAGCAACTCGTGATTTCTAGTTATCAGTTGCCCACCATTACTAGTGGGGTCAGGGATGATTCCATGATTGTGAGGATGTTCAATCGCCGTCGACCGATCGTCAAGCCCACTTTGAGTGATGATGAGTATCATGCGCTAGTGGAGACGGAGTCATTGTATACTCCGAGTACCTTCACTCGGCTCCTCACAACGTATTTTCGCTCGGCTTCTGGTGCAGGGCTACACGTCGGTCATAGTCAGTACTTTGACTATGGCCATATTTCAAGTAAGATACTCGGCGTTGCTGGGCTTAATTCATCCTATGCTAGCCAGGTCTACCGTGGCGGTAAGGGCATTAATCTGCACGACATGTACGTGCCCTCCATGGGTGAGTAAGCTGTCCGAATTGGATCGTGGAATCGGAAAGTCGGAATTCTACCTGCAGAACCTTGACTTTTTCGAATTCCCCGTGTTGACGGCCATCGAGTTTGATCACTGGTTGAAGGATTTGCGCTACAACGCTGGTGACGGGGTGGGAGCAAGTCCCGATGCGGCGATGCGTTCTGCGCTCGGTGAGTACTGTCAGTCAGAACGCTCCTTGCGCATTTGTCAGCTGGCTGACAAATGGCAGTTTGAAATTGCTTTCAAGCGGCTATTTGGAATACATGCCGATGCTAAGCCTTACGAATTCGACCGATTCGTCCAAGCGATCACGTTCTATGGGTATCAACAGAATCAGAAGAAGGCTGACTGGTACTTCAATGGTGGTGGTGAAGTGAAATTGAGTGAATTGTGTGCCCGATGTGACGCTGCGGAACCTGACCCGGTTAAGCGTATTCACCTAGCGATGCAGTCTCGTGGCATAGATCCGATTATGTTTGACTTCACTCCCCGTGCTTTTGCGCAGACTAAGGTATGGAAGGCTTTTATTCCTGAACTGTCCCAGCCCTACCCTCCGCAGGCGCCCGCGCTGGGACACCCTCGGTACTTGAATTGTCCCGTTGATGCAGGTTATCGCGATCATCCCATTGATCAGGCGGATCTCCTCCAAGATCCGCTTCCCTATCCGTAAGGAGTTTGCTCATGCTTGACCCAGTCGAAAACTCTATGACGACCTCTGCTCACAGTACAGCAAGTCCGCATGGTCAGATCGCGCCTCTCATGACGCTTGCATCAGCTACGGCAGCCGTTCGTGTGGGTACACTTGCGGCTCTCATCCCGGGGTTGGTAGCAGCTCATGTTGGAACTAGAACTTGGTTGATACTAGCCCTGCACATCGCTGGTGCGCTGGCAACAGTTGTTGTGATTCTCGTTCAATCCCGTACTGGTTTGCTGATGGCTGTCCTCTACACCGGCTACTCCACGGTGGTCCTGGCGCTGAATGCTCCCAATGGCGCTCTGAGTTCAGTGACGTGGATCATTGGTGGCTTGACTTTGCTGATGACCCTCGCATCCTCGCTAACAGTACGGCGAAAGCAGAATCTGTTATGGCCAGTCTGGACCGCACTATTAGGCGTGATCGTGGGATTCGTGGTGTTGTCAATCCTGCGTTGATAACCGGCTCTTCATACTTGAGGGTGTCGGGGTGGCGTTCGGGGTTGGGCGTGTCGTGGCCGGGTAGGGGAGGTCTTCCGCTGATGGGGGTTCCTACACCGTCCGTCTGAAAAACCTCGACATGCCCAATTCGAGCAGACTCAAGGCGGCGGCATCACGCTCCCCAAAGAGGTTGTGCAGTGTTCCTTGCCCCGTCGCTGGGTTGTACGTTTCTGGGTAGAAGTGGGATTCCCAGGTGTCATACGGCACAGCTGAGCAACCTCAGCCCTTCATGCTCTGAGACGTACGCCGGACCTCGGCGTATGAACGCCGAAAAAACTCATCATCATCAATGACACCCAGTAGGCAGTCGATCATGTTTTCGACGTGCTCACGGGTGGGTTCAAAGCCTTCATGCCATCCTGCGGCGAGTGACTGACGCACGGCGTTGCGCTGACGTGCGTCGAGGCGGTCGAAGAGTTCTGGCCAACGGTCTTCAAAATCAAAAATCTCAGACATGAGGGGTCTCCTGTGACGACGCCTCCCATTATACACCAGGCTAAGCTCAACTTATTACCAACCGGTCCAACTCAGGCATGCCCCTCTCCTAGGCGCACTCTCTTGACCTCCGCGCACCACAGCAGCTATCCTGGACACTAGGACAAGGGCTGAAACGGATACTTGGCAGCGCGAGCTGTTAGATGATGACCGCGAAACCCGGTGATCAAGTGCCCAAGGACTAATAGCCTTCGCGGCGGCAGACTGATACCACGTCCTGCAAACCCCCTTCCCTTTGGGTTGGGGGTTTTGTGTTGCCTGATTGTGCGCCCCCTGGCTAACTAGTGCACTAGCCACCTAGCACACTGGCTGACAAGTAGGCTAGGGTGCTAGCGCATTAGTGGATGGAGGGACCTCGGCGTTGAGGGGAGTCATCGCGTGGAAGCTGCGGGGGGCGTGTAGGAGCGGGGCGCGGTGATTATCTTTGTTGACGCGTGTTCATCATCTGTTCGAGCCGTGCACTCTTGTTACGTATGAGTTGGGTGGTAGTAGCATCTGGGGGCTATAGGCGCAAACGTGGTGCTTTAGACGGCGTGTCGTGGGTCTAGT
>QFCH01000988.1_pt1 | contig 14923 bp, 14 predicted proteins | sample 5346071 | NCBI WGS metagenome assembly QFCH01 (sample SAMN09062255, study PRJNA434731) | Human gut metagenome, whole genome shotgun sequencing project. | isolation source: stool timepoint B chromium assembly | host: Homo sapiens | collected 2015
AACACCAGGAGGGATTGCAATGATTGAGGCAACGAGCTGCGGCGGTGTGGTTATTTTTCGCGGGAAAATCCTTGTCCTGTACAAGAATTACAAGAACAAGTACGAGGGATGGGTTCTGCCCAAGGGAACAGTAGAAGCTGGCGAGGAGTATAAGGAGACTGCCCTGCGCGAGGTTAAGGAAGAAACCGGGGTCAGCGCCTCTATCATCAAGTATATCGGTAAGAGCCAATATTCATTCAATACCCCACAGGACGTGGTGGAAAAGGACGTCCACTGGTATCTGATGATGGCCGACAGCTATTACAGCAAACCACAGCGGGAAGAATACTTTCTGGACTCCGGGTACTATAAATTTTATGAAGCCTACCACCTGCTGAAATTTTCCAATGAAAAGCAGATTCTGGAAAAGGCGTACAACGAGTATCTGGACTTGAAGAAGAGTAATCTTTGGGGAAGCAAGAAATATTTTTAAATGAAATCAGATGGATTTGAAGGAGCGCTCCGGGGTGGCCGGGGCGTTCTTTTTTTGTTTGGGGCCGGTGGGGTGCAGGGAGAGAAATGGGTTATATCTTACGGTCATATCGTTATAATCGTATAATATAGATATCAAAAAGCGAGGTGAAATGTACATGGAAACAATCAGACCATCATCGGACCTGCGAAATAAATACCCTGAGATTTCCCGTTTGACGCGGGAGACAAGAGAGCCGGTTTTTATAACGGTAAATGGCCGGGAAGACACGGTTCTAATGGGTTACGCCCAGTATGGCCGGCTGAAATCCGAGCTGGATTTATTAAGAACCCTGGCGGAGGCGCAGGATGATGTGGACCGGGGAAGGACATCACCGATTGCCGATACATTCAGCGATATCCGCGAAAATCTGCTGGCGAGGAAGGAGATATGAGATACGAGGTACTCCGAACCGACCAGGCAGATGCGCAGATCAGGGACTTGATTTATTATATTGCGGATGATTCCGGGAGTGTGGAGATTGCGCTCGCTTACCTGGAAAAGCTGGAGCACGCGATCCGGCTGCTGGAGGATCAGCCCTATAACGGAGCGGAACCCAGATATTCGTTCCTGAGACGTATGAAGTTCCGGGTTTTAATTGTGGAAAGGCACTTGATTTTCTATAAAGTGAGGGAGCGTGATCATACGGTGATCGTGTATGCGGTTGTGGATTTACGGCGGGATTATCTGGAGCTGATTCGATGAATAATGGGAAGAGATGGTCTGCGGCGGAAGATCAGCTGCCGGCGGATGGGTGTGGAGTATTTAAGTAAAAATTGAGTCGTGGTCCTTTCCGGGCGGACGCGCGATATACCAGAAAACAGATAAAAACTTCGGCCACTGATGCGGCTTTGCCTGTAAGGCAAGCATCAGTGGCCGGGGTTTTATTTGTTTTCTGTTTACCGCGGCACGCTGCCGGCGGCTCACACCTCATTCTGCATCGTAGACACGGCCCAGTTGGCCTCGATCTCCGTCTGGGCGGTCTCCAGGTCGCCGGAGCGAAGGGCCTCGATGATCCGCTTGTGGCTGGCGTAGCTGACCTCCGGGGTGGTGTAGATTTTGAAAAAACGGTTCTCGTTGCGGCTCACGTGAATGGACAGCTGGTCCGAGTAGTTCACCAGGTATGGATTCCCGGACAGCTGGCAGAGGTAGCGGTGGAACTGGTAGTCCGCCTCTATGGTGGCGGGGACGGCTCCCATCTGGGCGCAGCGGAGAAAATTCTCGTTCAGGGAATTCAGATGTTCCAGGTCCTCTGCGGTCACGGAACCGATGGACAGCTTCAGCGCCAGGGCCTGAAGCCCGCCCAGGAGCTGGTACACGTGCTTGATATCCTCCTGGTTGATGGGCGCCACGAAGGTGCCGCTGGAGGGAACGATCTCCACCAGCTTCTGTTCGTTCAGCATCTGAATGGCCTCCCGCACGGGCGTGCGGGACACGCTGAAATACTTGGCCAGATCGGCGTCGTTTAAACGCTCCCCCGGCTCCAGCGTGCCGTCCACAATCCACTGCTGCAATATGGTATAAACCCGCTCTTTGGCGGTGGTGCGGTTGATGGTCTCTGTCTTTTTGGGTATTGGCATGTGCACCCCTCCCCTTCTTGATTTTAATATAATTCTACTTGATATCACCCAAATATGCAATATAATTTTTACCAAATAATGTTGAATTATAGAGAAAACTAACACTATTTTAGACGAAAAAATAAAATTAATATATTGCATATCGGTTGGAAGTGTGCTATGATCAAGTCAACCGATATATTGGATATTGCAAGAAGGAGGAGCGATATGGAAGAGATTTCAAACCGCTGGGTCCGGGCGGTTCGCAATGAAGGTCCGGCAGTGGGCCGCAGCGCAGTGGACCGCGCCGCGGATTTTCTGACCCGGAAGGCGGTTGAGCCGGCCCATCGGATCCACCGGGCCATGGAGGGTTACCGGCCCACGCCATTGGTGCGCCTGGACGGGCTGGCGGAGGCCCTGGGTGTGAAGGCGGTATTTGTGAAGGACGAGTCCAAACGGTTCGGCCTTAACGCCTTCAAGGGGCTGGGCGCGATTTACGCGTTCACCCGGGTGGTGTGCGGCGAGCTGGGACTGGACCCCGAGACCACCACATTTGCGGACCTTCAGTCCGAGCCGATGCGGGGGCGGCTCTCCGGGATGGTGTTTGTGACCGCCACCGATGGGAACCACGGCAAAGGGGTGGCCTGGGCTGCGGGCCAGCTGGGCTGCAGGGCGTATGTGTATATGCCCAAGGGATCCTCCGAGCTGCGCGCCCAGGCGATCCGGGACGTGGGCAGGGCAGAAGTCCAGATCATGGATGTGGGCTACGACGACGCTGTGCGCCACGCGGCCCGCATGGCGGAGGAGAACGGCTGGCACCTGGTGCAGGACACCAGCTGGGAGGGTTACCAGCAGATTCCCGCCTGGATTGTCCAGGGTTACACCACCATGGCGGCGGAAGCCGCAGAACAGCTGGAGGCGGAGGGATTTTCCAGGCCAAGCCACGTGTTTTTGCAGGCGGGCGTGGGAGCCATGGCGGGCGGCGTGACCGGATACCTGGCGGACCGCTACGCAGGGAACCGTCCGGTATTCAGCACGGTGGAGCCTGAGGACATGGCCTGTATTTACAAATCCATTCTGACTGCGGACGGGGAGCCCCACGCGGTGGATGGGGACTGTGCTACGATCATGGCCGGGCTGAACTGTGGGGAGCCCTGCACCGTCACCTGGCCGGTGTTGAGGACCTTTACCAGTTTCGCCTTCAGCTGCGCGGACCCGGTGGCCGCGCTGGGTATGCGGCTTCTAGCGGCTCCCCGCAAGGGGGATGAGCCCATCGTCTCCGGCGAGTCCGGGGCGGCGACCACCGGTCTGCTGGCGGTACTGGCGGCCAGCCCGGAGTTTGCCGGACTGCGCCGGGAGATGGGGCTGGACGGCGGCTCCGTGGTACTTTTGTTCAGCACGGAGGGGGATACGGACCCGGAGCAGTACAGGAGTATTGTTTACGCGGGGAAGTATGCGCTGCAATAATCCACAAAAAGGAGAAAACTAAGAGGAGGTAGGAGAAATGGAAGCGATTTTTGGCTTTATCAATGCAGTTACAGGTTGGATTTGGGGAATTCCGATTTTGGTGCTGCTGGTTGGAGGCGGACTGATTTTGACGGTTGTGATCGGAGGGATTCAATTCTCCCGGTTTGGCTTTATCATGAAAAATACAGCGGGAACCATGTTCGACAAGGAGGAGCAGGCCCGGAAAAAGGCCCTGGGCGTCTCTCCCTTCCAGGCGGTTACCGCGGCCCTGGGTTCCACCATCGGAACGGGAAATATCGCCGGAGTCGGCGCGGCGATTGCCACAGGAGGCCCGGGAGCGCTTTTGTGGATGTGGATCTGCGGCCTGGTGGCCATGGCTATTAAGTTTTCCGAGGTCACCATGTCGGTCCGTTACCGCCAGAAGAATCCCAAGGGTGAGGGATATCTGGCAGGTCCCTTCATGTATATGCGCGACGGCCTGCACTGCAAGCCTCTGGCCTACTGCTTTACGTTCATGTCCCTGCTGACCCTGTGCACCATCGGCGGCGTACACAGCGGAGCCATCGCGGATAACCTTGCGCCGGTCGGCGTTTCCCGAATTATCACCTGTGTGGTGGTAGTCGCCATTGTGGTGGCGGTCATGCTGGGTGGTATGAAACGACTGGTGAACATCACGGATAAAATGGTTCCGGCCATGAGCGCCCTCTATGTGGTCTGCGCGGTGATTATCGTGGGAGCCAACATCGGTCGTGTGGGTGAGGCACTCCGGGAAATCTTCATCGGAGCGTTTACCGGACAGGCGGCCATCGGCGGCTTTACCGGCGTAGCCGTAGCCTCCACCATCCGTTTCGGACTGGCGCGCGGCGTATTTTCCAACGACGCAGGTCTGGGCCTGCAGGCCACCATCCACGCTCAGGCGACAGGCATTGACCATCCGGCCCAGCAGGGAATGTGGGCGGTGTTTGAAACGTTTTTTGACACGATTGTCATCTGCTCCCTGACCGGATTCATGATCATTTTTTCCGGCGTGTGGCAGACCGGAGAGGCGGGCTCCACGCTGAGCTCCCTGGCATTTGAATCGGTACTGGGCAGCGCCGGGCGCTATCTGTGCCTGTTCTGTCTGACCCTGTTTGCAATCAGCTCCATCATTTCCAATTCCCAGGGGCTGCGTATCCAGGCAACCGCGGCGACCAACAGCCGTCTGGCGGTCAATGTTCTGCTGGTGATCTTTGTAATCATGATTATCGGCGGCTGTCTGACCGACATGGCGAGCGTGTTTGTCCTTACGGACTTTGGAAACGGCATCGTCATTTTCCTGAACGTGCCCAGTTTGATTCTGCTCAGCGGAGAACTGCGCAGGCTGACCAGAGAGTGGTTTGGCAATAACGGCGATTTAAAGGCGATCGAGGCGCAGCGAGCGGCGAAAGAGAAATAAGATCCAATAGAACGAGGTGAACAGATATGTCAGAATTAAATGAAATCTTAAAAGCATGGCGTCACGAACTCCACCGCCATCCGGAGACGGCGTTTGAGGAGACCCGCACCGCGGCCTTTGTGGCGGAGCGGCTGAGGGAGATGGGAATTGAGGTGCACACCGGCATCGGCGGCACGGGCGTGATCGGACGCCTGAAGGTCGGGGACGGCCCTAAGGTCGTGGCCCTGCGGGCGGATATGGATGCGATTGCGCTCACGGAGACGGGAACCGTTTCCTACAAATCCGAACATGAGGGGAAAATGCACGGCTGCGGCCATGACGGCCATGTGACGACGGTTCTGGGGGCTGCGAAGCTGCTGTCCGAGAGCCGGGACTTTAACGGTACGGTGCAGTTCCTGTTTCAGCCCGCGGAGGAGCCGGGAAAGGGCGCCCATGCCATGATCGACGATGGCCTTTTCGAGCGGTTCCCCATGGATGAAATTTACGGCCAGCACAACAATCCGGCCTACCCGGCGGGTACGGTCAATATCTGCAAGGGCGGCTTCGCCTCCTGCGAGGACAATTTCAAGATTGAGATTCACGGCCGCGGCGGCCATGCCTCCGCGCCGGAGAAAACCGTCGATCCGATGGTGATCGCCGCGCAGATCATTCTGGCGCTGCAGACGATTCCCTCCCGCAACGCCGGGGCCTTTCAGCCGGTGGTCGTCTCCTGCACGGAGCTGTTTACGGACGGAGCCCACAATGCGATTCCCAGCAACGTTACGATTCTGGGCGACTGCCGCAGCTACTCCAAGGAGATGCAGTCGCTGATCGAGACGAGAATGAGGGATATTGTGGAACACATCTGCCAGGCTTATGGGGCCACCTGGGATTTCCTGTACACCCACGAGTTTGCGCCCACTGTAAACTGGGACGAGCAGGTGGATGCGGTCATCCAGGCAGCCAGCCACGTGTTGGGAGAGGAAAAGGTCAACGGAAACTGCTCGCCGTTCATGGCGTCGGAAGATTTCGGCGCGTTCCTGGAAAAGGTGCCGGGCGCGTTCTTCTTTATGGGTGGCGCCGTGGGGGATGAGAGCCGGGATATGCCGCTGCACAATTCCTGTTTTGACTACAACGACGATACCCTGGAGGCCGGGGCGCAGGTATTTGCGCAGCTTGTCAGGGAACGGCTGGCGGGATAAATGATCGATGATTATATGTAAATGAGCTGATCAGGCTCCGGTTTTGCCGCTTGGGGAGCGGCGGGCCGGGGCCTGGTTTTTTGATGAGCTGGGCGTTTGGTTTCATATCTCCATGGCGGACATTGTGCAGCTGGAATTTGTAAAAAATTTACAAGCTGTAACTTCCATATTTTGATTGTGAATCCCTACGTTATTGATTATAATAAAAACAGAAAATGGAAAATAAAGGGCGGGGGAAATCATGTTCAATGAGGAAAACCGGGAGAACCGGACGGCATACATACTGTTTCTGACAGCGGCCATGTTGGCGTTTGTCATTTTATTGTGGTCCGGGAATCTCCGGTTTGAGGCCCGGACTGAAAGTCTGGTGGACGGGCCGTCGCCGGTAAATTTTTCGGAAGGATGGACGCTGACGCAGGAGGGCGTGGAGACCGGAATCATTTCTATGCCGCACAAGTCCGGCGCAGCTCCGAACGTGCCGGTCACTATGAGCAAAAAACTGCCGGATACCGGGTTTGACGATTATGCGATCTGTTTCCACACAGCCTTTTCCAGCGTGGAGGTGAGGGTGGGAGACCGTCTGCTGTACCGCTACAATTCCGACGGTATGCGCCCTTCCGGCAAGGCGACGCCCAACCACTGGAATATGGTGCAGATTCCGCCGGACTGCGCTGGACAGACCATCGCCGTGACCTTGCGCTCCCCGTACCGCGTGTCCTCAGGCGTGCTGTCACCGGTCTGGCTGGGGGCACCGCTGAAGCTGACTTCCTACCTGCTGCGGCAGTATATTCCGCAGATGATGGTTTGCGGGGTATTCATGATCCTGGGACTGGCCATCTTTGTCAGTTCATTTTACCTGCGCAGCCTGCTGGAGGACGTCTGTACAGTCCGCTGCCTGGGAATATTTGTGGTGCTGGCCTCCCTCTGGATGGTAAATGAGGTGGAATTTCCCGGATTCATATGGGATTTCGGCTATACCATGACCATGGCCCGCTATATTCTGTCCATGATCTGCCCGCTGCCCTACCTGTTTTACCTTATGCATCGGTTCCCCCGGGAGTACCAGCCGGCGCTGCGGCGGCTCAGCTACATGTTCTCCGCCAACTTTTTTATCCTGAACATCCTGCACTTGACAAATGTGGTGGATTTCATGGAAACGGCCTGGGTTACCCACACCTGTTACGCAGTTATGTTTCTGGCGCTGCTGTTGATCATTGTAAAGCGTTTCCGCAGGGAAAGGCCCCTGGACGCGTATTTCAAGCTGGAATGCGCCGGGATGGCGCTGATGGCTGTGAGTCTGGGAGCGGAGATCGTTCTGTACTATCAAATGGATTATATGCGGAACGGAAATTATCTGCGCAGCGGGCTGTTCGGCTACATCGCCTGTCTGTTTGCCGCGCTGCTCATGGACACCCGGCATAAGCGGGAGGAGACTGCGCGGATCGGGCGGGAGCTGCAGGACTCCAGGCTCAGGCTGATGATCAGCCAGATTCAGCCACATTTTATCTACAACACGCTCAGCTCCATTCGGACGCTGATCAAGCTGGACCCGGACCGGGCCTACAATCTGGTCTATGATTTCTCCAAATATCTCAGGGCCAACATCGATTCCATCGGCCAGGGAGGTATGATCCCGTTTGCCCAGGAATTGGAGCATATCCGCAATTACTGTAATATCGAAAAGGTGCGCTTCGGGGACAAGCTGGCTCTGGTGTATGAGATCGGCCCGGACGGATTCGAGGTCCCGCCCCTGACCGTGCAGCCCCTGGTGGAGAACGCCATCAAACACGGCATTCGCGGGAAAAATGGCGATGGCACGGTGAAGGTCAGCACCCTCGAGGACGAGCACAGCTACATGGTGGAGGTGCTGGACGACGGCGCCGGTTTTGATCCCGCCGCCGGTGTGCCCAAAACCTCGGCGGGCCTTGAAAATATCCGGCTGCGCCTGCAGGAGATCGCGGGCGCGTGCCTGGAGATCAACAGCATACCGGGTAAAGGAACCCGGGCCATTGTGCGGATTCCCAAACAGGGATAATCGAAATTTGAAACAGAGGGGAGGACGGAACATGCGGACGATTGTTGTGGATGATGAAGAGCTGTCCATGCGCCAGTTTGAGATCGAGTGCGCGCAGGTCAGGGAAATAGAACTGGTGGGGAGGTTTACCAATCCCCTGGAGGCGCTGGAGTACGCCAGGAACAACACGGTGGATTTCGCGTTGCTGGACATTGAGATGCCCCAGATGAACGGCATCGAGCTGGCCAGAAAGCTGCGGGAAATCAAGCGGGATATGATCATTATTTTTGTCAGCGGCTACAGTGATTACGTGCTGGACGCCCTGAAAATGAAATCGGATTACTATGTGTTCAAGCCCTACAGCCGGGAGGACATCATGGATGCGTTAAATCGCGCCAGGCTGCTGGCAAAGGGGCAGGCCAAGCGGGTATTTATCAGGACCTTCGGCCGGTTCGACGTGTTTATCGACGAGAAACTGGTAAAATTTTCCAATGCTAAGAGCAAGGAGCTGCTGGCCCTCTGCGTGGACCACATGGGCGGCGAGGTGACCATGGAGGAAGCCGTGGACAAGCTGTGGCCGGACAAGGACTATGACAGCCGGGTGAAGGCATTGTACCGGAAGGCGGTGATCGGGATTCACGGGGTGTTCGAGGAGTACGGGATCGAGGGTGTATTCTACAACCGCCGGGGAGGCTGCTATGTGAAGGGCGATGATCTGGAATGCGATTACTTTGAATATATGAAGGCATCCGGCGGGGGGCGATACCACTATGAGGACGAGTACATGTTCGACTATAGCTGGGCCGAGGAGACCAACGCCAGGTTGTCAAGTGGACGTACGGGCAGGGGGTGAGGAGAAAAATACGGAGTCAGAATTTTAAATTTAATAATTTTCAAAATACGCGGAAATAGTTGCACATCGGTTGCGCAGGCTGCGCTATACTGAGCCCATATCAACTACATACTTGGCAAAACTGATGAAAGTCAGCGACGCAAAGCTAAAGGGTCTAAATCATAGTATATGATATGACAGCCAGTTGCCCCTATATGGACGTTCCGGGTATGGTACGTTTATATTTGGTTCGCGTATTGCACGCCCAAGGTGTGTTTATGCAGATTTTTAGGCAATCCTGACTGGACTCAGGATTGCCTTTTTTGTGCTGAGAGTGCCCCTCCGGATTGGCTGGTCGGGAGAAACATTTGAAGAAAGGAGATGAGTGAGGGATGAAGGAAAAAAACGGTTTGCTGCAAAAGATCGTGGGAGCTGTGGGAATCGCGCTCTGTGTGGTGTTCGTTCCGCTGCTGTTGATCAACGTGACGCTGATCGTGAAGTCTTATACCAGTCCCGACAAGGTGCCTGATTTCCTGGGGTATAAGCCGTTTATCGTGCTGTCCGGTTCCATGGAGCCGAGTATCATGACCGGCGACATGGTATTTGTCAAGGAGACTGATCCTGACAGCCTGAAGGTGGGCGACGTGATCGCTTACAAGAGCGGAAGCGCGGTGGTGACCCATAGAATCGTGGAAGTGAAGTCGGAGAACGGCGAGACGCGGTATGTCACCCAGGGCGACGCCAACAACGCTGCCGACCAGGGAATGGTGAAACCGGCGGACGTGGAAGGCATTTACCAGAGAAGAGTCGCCGGAGCCGGGAATCTGGCGATGTTCATGCAGACGACCACGGGAATGATTCTGTTTGTGGTGTGCCCGCTGGTGCTGTTTGTGCTGTGGGATGTGATCCGCAGACAGCTTGAAAGCCGGAAGGAAGTGTCCAGGACGAAAGAGCTGGAGATGGAATTGGAACGGCTGAGAGCGGAGAAAGGGTGATGGCGGGGACGCGCGGAGCCTGAATGATGGTAGGTAGTAATTTTATAAAATAATAAAAATAAATAAAAGGAAAGAGGAAAAGACATGAAGAAAAGTATTTTTGGGAAAATTGGAGCAGCAGCAGTTGTGTTGACACTGGTTACCAGTAGTTTGGTGGGAGGGACGTTTGCAAAGTATGCTACGTCTGTGACTGGAAGTGCATCAGCAACAGTAGCGAAGTGGAATGTGACCTTTAAAAATGGAGAGGGCGCATTTACTAAAGACTCGAAAATAGCATTAACTAATAAAAATGAAAAGCTGTCAGTAGCTGCGGATACTATTGCACCAGGTTCTTATGGCGTAATGACCTTAAAAGTTGAAGGAAATGACTCACAAGTAGGATATTCTTATAAGATTACTGCGGATATGGCTGATGTTAATGTACCTGTTAAGTTTTATGAATACACGAACAGTACGAAGGGGAAGGAGTCCCCTAAGTCTGGCCACAGTTATACATTAGCAGATGGCAGTGTAAAAGTGACAGATGCAACAAAAGATGCAACAGTTGAGATTTATTGGGAGTGGACGGATGATGGCACACAAGACGTGGCTCATACAGAATTAGGTAGTGATCCGACAACAGTAAAGGGAGAGATTCCGCTGACAATAACGGCTGAACAGTTTGTTGATACAACAACAAATGAATCACAGCCGACGCAGTAACTCAAACAACAATTTAGGGCTAAACCGCATCTCGCGGTTCAGCCCTCGCCAGAGCGCAGCGATTCATCCGCTGCCTTTTGCCGAGGTCTGAACACAAAGTTTCTGATTACTACACAACACCTTGCACCTCAAAAAGGAGGCCCTGCCCATGCCCAACTCTGGCCCAAAATCACATAAGAACAGCCAGACCACCGGCAACAGCAAGACCATCTGGATCATCCTTCCCATTCTCCTGCTGTTCGTTTCCATCACCTCCTTCCTTGCGGGCACCCACATCGGAAGGGCGACGGATCACCGTTTGGGGCAGATGTTGGACACCATCGTGCTGTCCCCGGAGAACGAGGCTGTGAATCCGAACCGAATCGACTTCAGCGGACAGATCTTTTACACAGACGGTTCGCCCTGTGCAAACCGGGTAATAGAGCTACACAGCGACCCCAGGCGAACCACCACGGATTCGGAAGGGGTTTTTCATTTTAAAGACGTGGAGACCGGAACACACAACCTGGCCCTGCTGGACGATTCCGGGAGGCAGGAAAGTCAGGTTGAAATCCACATAGACCGCGAAAGCGGAATCCAGACCGGCAAGGTCACCGGCAACGCGGAGGCGTACCAACTGGCGGTGTCCGAGAATGTCATTGCAGTGCACATCCGCCTCCAACTGGATGAAAACGACGAAATCACAGTTGCCCCGGATATCTACACCCGGGACGCCGGAGCCGATCACTTCAAGGACACCTCCGGGAAAACGGCAGACCCGGTTGCGGCCCAGCCCGTAGCCAATGGTCAATCAGAAATTCCCGAGTCCGGCGAGGGCCTGATCGATCAGGAGAACACGACGGACCCGGCAGCTCAGGCCAGTCAGGCTGCCGGACAGACGCAGTCCCAGCTTCTCCCGCCATCCACACAGGATCAACGCAACAGCGCCGCCGCGTAAGCCGACCGCATAGCGGGGCATGAATCCACCGCTGAGAGCCTGGAACAGCCTTCTCAGCCCCCGGCGGAGACCAGCGCGGCAGCCGGAAATCAGACGCAGCCGAATTACTCGGGTTCTGACTCTGATTCCTCACACGACCACTCATCCAGACCGCCCACCCCGTCGACTGATCCCACGGAACCAACGGAGCCATCGAACCCCACTGATCCGACGGATCCAATCGATCCGACGGACCCAACCGATCCAACGGACCCAACTGATCCCACCGACCCCACCGAGCCAGACCAGCCCGCCGACGTGCAGGTACAGGAAAAGAACGGCCCTGTATGGCAGCAGAACACGGAGATCAGTCTGTTTGCGGATCGGACCGGAGCGGGAGAGGACCGAAAGCTGATGCCTGGTTCCAAAGGCAGTTACGAATTTCTGGTCAGCAACCGGAATTCCTATGAAATCCGGTATCAGATGAAGATTTCCGCGCCGGAAGGCCAGCTTTTTCTGCCCCTCCGTTACCGATTGAAATCGGACGGTCAATATCTCTGCGGGGATCAGGACACCTGGCTTACTGCGGAACAGCTCTCCGCCGAGTCCGTGAACCTGGATCCGGGAGAAGAGAAGGAATATCTTTTGGAATGGCAATGGCTGTTCGCCGGCGGAAATGACATATTGGACACCAAAATCGGCTCTGCCGCGGACCTGGAATACCGGGTGATCGTGATGATTCACGCGGAGCAAACCACATCATAGAGGAGACATGATCAATATGAAACAAATCGGACGTTGGCTGCAGCGTTTTGTCACTGCAATTCTCGTTGCAGTGATCTTGATGAACGGCATACTGCTGGTGAAGCGCTTTGTCTATCACGAAGAACTTCCCTCATTATTTGGCTACTCCATGGTGACCGTGCTTTCGGGCAGCATGGAACCTGCATTTTCACCGGGGGACAGCCTGATCATCCGTCAGCAGGCGGATTACGCGCCGGGGGAGATTGTGACCTTCGGAGATCAGGGGACATTTGTCACTCACAGAGTTATGGAAAAAGATGGAGAAACCTTTCAGACAAAAGGCGACGCCAATAACGCGCCGGACGGCGTGACGATCAACCGGGATAATATTTATGGAAGCGTCCGCCTGGTCATTCCGCGTTTGGGGAATCTGATTCTGTTCCTCAAATCGTCGCTGGGAATGTTGGTAATGGTTGTGGCGCTGATGCTCCTGGTGGAAGCGCCCCATTTGCGGAAACGGGAACTGGTGGGCTGAAGGCGTTTGGAATATTTGTGAAAGAATGGGTATGAAGGGAGGAAAGGAGGATGGCGTTTTTTTCTAGGAACAGCAGCGAAAAACCAGCGGATTCAAACGGAAAAAGACGGCATTCTCTTAACGCCTGGCTCTTGTATTTTGGTATTGCAAGCATGGGGCTGACCGGAGTTACATTTTCCAAATATTCTACAACCATTACCGGAACGATTACTGTGCAGGTGGCCCAGTCTTTTGCGCTGACATATTTGGATGACAACGGTGTGGAGCTTGGGGAAAGTGTGGTCTACGAGGGACAGTGCGCCACGGAGGTGCCGGAGATACCGGAACACGAGGTGACGGACTCCGTGCCTTTGGTTGGGACGTTTTCCTTGCTGTCACTGGACGATGATTCGGACGCGGAGATCCACCGGGTATTTCTGGGATGGACTTTGGATGGGGAAAGCCTTGTAGATCCTACGGAAATTGTGGTGGATCAAGATTTGGTTTTTGTTGCGGTTTACGAGTACACCCAAGAACCTGCTCCCGAGGCCGCCTCGCCCTCCGAGGCTGAAAAAGTGGAGGCAGGAACCGCGCCGGGCGGCGGTCCGGGCGGAGGAAGCGGTGCTGGCGGCCCGGAGGCGGGAGCGGAAAATGTCGGGCAAGCAGGCGGAGATGCGGGTGGTGAGAAAGACCCGATCTCTGACGGCACGCCGGGCGACCCAACTGAAAACGGCGGCCAGTCCACGGATACGGGCGATTCCACCACTGGCGGGGATACCGGCAGCGCCGGACAGAACGGCGGTTCCGGGAAGGATGAAAACAGCAGTTCCGGCGGCGAGACGGCTGGCGGAAGCGATCAAAATGGAGATAACGGAACTGGAAACGGCTCCACAGAATCCCCGGATGGAAGCGGAACCGGAGACATTTCCGGCGGAAGCACAACGGATCCGGCAGATCAGAACGGCTCCACCGGCGGCTCAGGCGAAATGCCGGACGACAGCGGCTCCACGGGAGGTACGCCGGATCACACTGAAGGTGGCGGAACTTCCGGCGGTACAGGCGGAGAAAACGATAACGGTGGGACCTCCGGCAGTACGGGAGGCGAAAATGACAACAGCGGAACCGCAGGCGGCACCAGCGGCGGAGCTGATAACAGCGGAACTTCAGGTGGTACCAGCGGCGGAACTGATAATAGCGGAACCTCCGGAGGTACAGGAGGCGGAAGCGGCAACAGCGGAACCGCAGAGGGCAACGGCGGAGGGAGTGACAATAGCGGAACCTCCGGCGGAAATGGAGGAGAAACTGATAACAGCGGAACCTCAGACAGCAACGGAGGAGGAACTGACAACAGCGGAACCTTAGACGACAACGTAGGAGGAACTGACAATAGCGGAACTTCCGGCAGCGGCGCATGAGATTCGGGAGGCAACGCCGGTTTCGATGGGAACTGAATGGGATTTAGCGTTACATGCTGGTTCCCACGGCAAACACAGTACAACCCAATCCAAATAAGTTTTAACCTAATCCAAAGCGGACGACAAGGCTGCCTCAGCCTTTCGCCCGCTTCCTTTTTGCGGCTATCATCCGACAACCGCCGTATAACAAAATTTCCGTTACGTTAAACCACCCAAAATCCTCCGTATTTTGTCACTTATAGTAGAAATATGGAAGAATATGGAGTAAGATTGTAATATCAGTGAATCGAGCAAAAAGTGCATTTTACAAGTAATGAGGACAGAATGTGTCCATTCAAAATGCTATAATGGATAAAACACAGCACTATGACGCGGACATTCAGGAAAATGGGGGAGGTGTGCGCCACGATGGAGAGACAAAACGGCAGCAAAAATCAGCGTATCTTGAAGCTCTACGCCAGTCTGATGGACGGCTCCGTGGTGAGCAAAGCGCAGGAGGCGGTCAGATACGGGGTCAGCGAGAAGAGTATTCAGCGGGACCTGGACGACATCAAGGAATTTATGGCGGATCAGGGCCTGCTAAACGGTGAATTTCGTCTCCGGCCGCCGTTCCAAACGGTATCCCCGCTCCCGGCGAT
>QFCH01000158.1_pt1 | contig 14859 bp, 10 predicted proteins | sample 5346071 | NCBI WGS metagenome assembly QFCH01 (sample SAMN09062255, study PRJNA434731) | Human gut metagenome, whole genome shotgun sequencing project. | isolation source: stool timepoint B chromium assembly | host: Homo sapiens | collected 2015
GGGCTTAAAGATACTTCCTCACGGCCCGCCAAAGACTTGGGGGGAACCCTGCGGCGCACGCTACGAACGACGCTGCGGAGTTATGACAGCCGCGCCAGCGGAGACCTGTTCTGTCCCCGGCGTCAGGGATGCGTGGCAAATATGACGAGTAATCCGAACAGAATAACAGTAGCCGCACCAGGTTTTTATCCGAAGATTTCTTTCAGACTGGTGCGGCTGTTTAAGTATTAAGATATTAAGGAGGCGAGAGTGATGTTTGAAAAATTCCATCGAGGTGACATATATTCGGCTGATTTAAGCCCTGGTATCGGCTCTGAACAAAGTGGCTCTCGTCCTGTACTCATTCTTCAAAACAATGTGGGAAATTGTTTCAGTCCTACGATTATTATTGCAGCAATTACCAGTGTAAGCAAAAAAAGCAGAAAGTTCCCCACGCATTACCACTTAAATGACAGATGTGGTTTGGTGAAACCATCTGTTGTTATGCTGGAACAGATCAGAACAATCGACAAGTCGAGGTTAAAAAACTATATTGGTCATCTAAACAAGGATGACATGGAAAACATAAACAAGACGCTCTTGTGCAGTCTGGGGATTACATAAAAGTGCCGAAAGGTCGTATCATTTTCAGGCTGTGCAAGTAGAGTTATAATTTCGTTAGGAATTGCGGAGGTGATTCTGAATGGAGAATATCCAGAATAAAAGCGCATTGATTCCTTCAGATGAAATCCGATCAGAAGAACTTCTGGCGGAACAAAAATTTGAAGCGTTTATCACTTCGCTGGCACATATCATCGAGAAATATGGTATGAGAGTGCTGGGCGAGGTTGACGGAGCTGCGTGAGAATCGCAGCTTTACATAGGATATTTTCCAAAAGTAAATTTTGGAGGTATGAATTATGAACCGATATGGAAAACGCTGTGTTTTGTATCCGAGGGTCAGCACAGAGATGCAAGTGGACGGATACAGCCTGGAAGGTCAAAAAAATATGCTGACACGATTTGCGGATCGTGAGGAAATGATCGTTGTTGATACTTATGAAGATGCCGGTAAATCCGGTAAATCCATTGAGGGACGGCCTGCCTTTCAAAAAATGCTCAGAGATATTGAGGATGGCTTGGACATTGACTATATTTTAGTGTATAAGCTGTCACGGTTTGGCCGTAATGCGGCAGATATACTTAACTCTTTGGAGTTGGTTCAATCTTACGGTGTAAATCTGATTTGCATAGAAGAAGGGATTGATTCCTCTCAGACAAGCGGAAAACTTTTGATTTCTGTACTATCTGCTGTGGCTGAGATTGAGCGTGAGAATATTATCGAGCAGACCATGAACGGGCGGCGCGAAAAGGCACGGCAAGGCGGATGGAATGGTGGCTTTGCTCCCTACGGATATACACTGGAAGATAACAAGTTGATGATTGAAGAAACAGAGGCTGTGGCAATACGGAAGATTTTTGAATTATATACTTCATCGGAAATCGGTTTGGGTGGTATTGCGAATCAGTTGAACTTACAAGGTATACGGAAAATTCCGAGGCAGAATGGCACATTAGAGGATTGGACAGGACATTTTATTAAACTGATATTGGATAACCCGGTTTATTGCGGTAAAATTGCCTATGGACGGAGAACAAAGGAAAAAGTCAAAGGCACAAAAAACGATTACCAGATGAAAAGAAATGACGATTACATTCTGACAGAGGGACAGCATAAAGGAATCGTTAGTGAGGAGGTATGGGAAAAGGCTCATGCCAAGCGTCTTAGAACCGGAGTAAAGCAACCGTCAAAAATTGGGCGGGATCGAGTTCATTTGTTATCAGGTCTGCTGAAATGCCCGGTTTGTGGAAGTCCCATGTATACGAATAAACACGCATGGACAAATAAAGATGGCACTTACAAAGAAATTTACTATTATGTATGTAGTCGGAATAGGATGGTCCGGGGTAAGCATTGTGAATATAAGGCAATGCTGAAAAAGACCGATATTGAACCGATGGTCATTGAGGCAATTCGTGAGATCGTAAGGAATGAGGAATATGCCCAAGCCATTAAAAAACGGATTGGCGTTCAGATTGACACGAAAGCAGTGGATAAGGAACTGGAGGGTTATCAGGCAAAGCTGAAGGAAGTTGATCTGAATAAAACAAGATTGGAACGGGAAATTGACAGTCTCCCTGCTGATGCAAAATACCGGGAACGAAAGCTCCATGATATGACCTTGCGGTTAGATTCCCTATATGATGTCATTGTTGAGCTGGAGGAAAAAATCGAAGATGCCAGACTTAGGCGAGATGCAATTAAGCAGCAGGCAATTACTCTTGAGAATATTTACAAAATCATGGTGAATTTCGACTGTGTTTATAATATAATAAATGACGAAGAAAAGAGAAATGTGGTCACAGCCTTGATTAAGGAAATTGAAATTTACAGGAATGACGAATCTGAATATCCGCTAAAGCGGATTGGTCTGAATTTTCCGGTGTTCAAGGATGGCGGGGAAGTTACGGAGCTTTTGTGGGACAAAGGGAATACCGTTGAGACGGTTGTCTTGATGTCTCGTGCGAAGGAATAAGTGACAGAACATATCCACGGCTCTTGTCGGATAGTTGAGTAGTTGGTTTGAATGGAAATAGGCTGAGTGGGCTGTTTGGCTGTTTTTGGCGTAGAGTTGAGTTCGTGGTTTGGATAACACAGAATTGTGGATGCGGGTTGAATATTAAAAAAGACTCTGGAAATATAGAATACCAAAAAGAGATAAAATATCAAAAAAAGAGATAAAATCTCAAGTGAATCCTAAGGAGACATTATCATAAGTTAATAATAACTTTGACAGATTATGATTGAGGATACAGCCTTTTTCTGCACAGACTGCCTCAGACAAAAAGAAGGATGATTTTATGAAGGGAAAAATTGATATTCATGCACACTATTTCCCACCGGCATATAATCAGATGCTGGAAAGAAGGGGGATGAAATTACTGGATGGTGGATTCCCGAAACCGGACTGGAACGAAGAAATCCAGCTGATGTCTATGGAAAAATTGGAAATCAGTTACAGTGTGCTGTCTATTTCGTCTCCACATTTACATATGGGAGATGCAAAAGAGGCTATTGATGTAGCAAGAGCCTCAAACGAATATGGAGCCGGATTCATGAAAAAATATCCAGATAAAATCGGTGTTCTGGCCAGTCTTCCGCTGCCCGAGATTGATGCGGCAGTTGAAGAAGTGAATTATTGTAAACATAAGTTACAGGTGACAGGTTTTACATTACAGACCAACTCCTGTGGGGTGTATCTGGGTGATTCCAGGCTGGACCCGGTGATGGATGTCTTAAATCAGGAAAAAGCACTGGTTCTGATTCATCCGACAGAACCGGGCGTTATTCCGCATAGAGTCAATGAGCAGCTTCCTTATCCGATGATGGAGTTTTTCTTTGATACCTGTCGTGCTGTTATGAACCTGATTCTGACAGGGACATTAAACAAATATCCGGATATTCGTTTTATTATTCCACACGCAGGGGCATATCTGCCAATCATTAGTGATCGTGTGGCACCGATGTCAAGAATATTGTGCCCGGATGGCAGCGTTGACATAGCAAAATGTCTGACCGGACTATATTACGATCTGGGAGGAACCGTTATGCCCAAACAATATGGTAACCTTTGCCAGATGACGACAAAAGATCATATTTTGTATGGCAGCGATACGCCATTTACTTCATTACCATTGGGCTGCAAACTGAAAGAAGCTATGGATCAGGGCCTGACCGAAGAAATGAAGGAATTGGTTTATCGGGAAAATCCTAAGAAGTTGCTTGCGGAAACACTGCAGAAATCTTAGAAAGAATAGCGTACGCTTAACAATTTTATAATAAATGTAAGGTGCTTAAAAATGAAAATATTGATTGATGCAGATGCCTGTCCTGTTGTAAGGATTACAGAACAGGTTGCAAAGGAAAAGAAAATACCGGTTACACTTCTGTGTGATACAAATCATATTTTGCACTCCGATTACAGTGAAGTGATTACGGTGGGAGCAGGGGCCGATGCGGTTGATTTTAAACTGGTAAGCATTTGCCGGAAGGGGGATATTGTGGTGACACAGGATTATGGTGTTGCTGCTATGATACTGGGCAAGGGGGCCTATGGAATTCACCAGAATGGGAAATGGTATACCAATGAGAATATTGAAGGGATGCTGATGGAACGACACATGGCAAAGAAAGCAAGAAATGCAAAAAAGAAGCATCATTTGAAGGGACCGTCTAAAAGAACTGTGGAAGATGATCGGTATTTTGAAGCATCTATAAGACGGTTGCTTGATCGCGCTGTATTGATCGATATGGAAAATGACAACGGCAGCAAATAAATAGCTTTGAACAATAGTCAAGTTTTTGCTCTTTGACTTCATATATCATTTTACTGTGAGTGGATGACACGGGGAGCCTATGAAATGTGATAAACTACTTGCTATTAATCATCGGTATTCAGTTTTAGAACAGTAAGGGATAACAAAAAAATCCACTGCAGCTTTTCCCTATATACTTGGGAAGCTGCAGTGGATTTTACGCCTACACGCTGCTTCGATAGCTGCCCGGTGTTTGTGTTTCCCATTTTTTGAAAGCAGAGCAAAAACTGCTTACATTGGAAAAACCGCACATGTATCCGATTTCTTTGATTGAGAAGCTGGTTGATTTAAGCATAAATTTTGCGGCGGATATTCTTGTGGAGATTAAATACTGGTAGGGCGTCATGCCGGTCTCTCTGGAAAAGATTCGGGTAAAGTAAAAGGGGCTGAGACAGGCTTTTTCTGCCAGATTATTTAAAGTCAAAGGCTCTGCAAAATGTTCATTCATATAGGCAATGGCTGCTTTAACCGGTGCACTGGAGATCAGCGCTGGCTCGGGTCCGCTGTCGATTAATTTGTTCAGGATATAGTTAAGTTTTTGGGATATATAGATTTCGTTAATTTTACTGCCTGATTTAAATATTTCTAAAATCTCTTTCATTTCATGATAGATTGTATAAAATTCTGATGATATCATCATATTTCCATATTTTTGGGATAAGTAGTTATAATATTTTCTTGCCATGGGACCGTTAAAGTGGAGCCAGAGGGCCTTCCAGCCACAAGAACTGCCATATTGATGGGGGGCATAACAGTCTATGAGTGTGATGCATCCTTTTTTTGCATGTAATCGTTGGCCGTTAAGATTCAGATCACATTCGCCGTCTAAAATCAGCATGATCAGGAAATTGTGAAAATTGCTGCGCTTTAAAAGATAATTTGCCTGGTATTGGAAGTATCCGATCTGTGTTGGATAAAAAAACAGATCTTGGGCAGTTGCACTTGGGGTGTATACATAATATTCGGAAATGGGATCAACAAACTGTTCCTGGGTTTTCAAATTTCGCACCTCCATTTATCCTTAAATTCTTGCAGATATTATATCATGAAGCTCAAGAAAAAGAAATAAAACATAGAGCAATTTTTATAAATATATAAGCAAGAAATAGGATTGAAAAATCCTTTTATTACAGATATTATGATGATTATAAACATGATATTTAAAAGCAATAAATTAAAAAGGAGATGCGTATGAGTCAGGTCAGAATCTGGGAAGAAGCGGTTGTAATTCCCACATATGAGGTGGGAGCGGCGGATAAAAATCCGATGTTTTTGGAGAAAAGAGTTTATCAGGGCAGTTCGGGAAAAATATATCCTTATCCCACAACAGAAAAAATAAGCAGGGAAAAAAAGGATAAAACTTATCAGGCTGTTTATCTGGAAAATGAATATCTTAAAATTATGATCCTCCCTCAGCTGGGCGGGAGGGTTCAAAGGGCCTATGATAAAACGAATGGATATGATTTTGTGTACTATAACCATGTGATTAAGCCGGCCCTGGTAGGACTTACAGGACCGTGGATTTCCGGTGGAATCGAATTTAACTGGCCTCAGCATCACCGCCCCACAACATTTATGCCTGTGGATTATGTGATCCAGGACAATAAGGACGGAAGCAAAACTTTATTTGTGAATGATGTGGATCAGATGTATGGGACAAAGGGAATTGCCGGTTTTACTCTGTATCCCGGAAAGGCATATCTTGAAATTCGCGGACAGCTGTATAACAGAACCGCTTTGCCGCAGACGTTTTTATGGTGGGCGAATCCGGCGGTTCCTGCCAATGATTATACGCAGTCCATATTTCCGCCGGATGTTCATAATGTCTATGATCATGGCAAACGGGATGTTTCCAGATTCCCCATTGCTACTGGTGAATATTATAAACATGATTATAGCGAGGGTGTGGATATTTCCAGGTATAAAAATATTCCTGTGCCCACGTCCTATATGGCAGAAAAATCTCAGTATGATTTTATAGGCGGCTACGATTATCAGAAAAAAGCCGGCATTCTTCATGTGGCAGATCATCATATATCTCCCGGTAAAAAGCAGTGGACCTGGGGATGTAAAGCATTTGGACAGGCCTGGGATCGAAATCTTACAGATGAGGATGGCCCATATGTGGAGCTGATGACAGGGGTTTATACGGATAATCAGCCGGATTTTACATGGCTTAAGCCCTTTGAGGAAAAAACATTTAAGCAGTATTTTATGCCTTATAAAGCCGTAGGCCAGGTGAAAAATGCCACGATTCATGGTGTTTTAAATGTGGAACAAAATGTAGAAGGCCTTTATATATGCGTTTATGGAACCGAAAAATATGAAATGGCAGAGATCCGGATTTCTGTTTCCGGCAGAGAAGTTGTCAGAGAGAAGATTTTACTGTCACCTGAGGATATTTTTGAGAAAACCTATCCTCAGTTTGCAAAAGAATCGTTGAATAAAATCAAAGTAAGTGTTGTTTATAAGGACCAAATTTTGGTGGAATATGAGCCGCAGGAAGAAGGGATTCCTCAGCTGGCTCAGCCGGCAGCCGCGGCCCGCAGTCCGGAGGAAATCATGACCAATGAGGAACTTTATCTTACAGGACAGCATATTGAACAATACCGCCATGCAACTTATTTGCCGGATCCGTATTATATTGAGGGACTTAAAAGAGACCAAGGCGATATTCGGATCAATAACGCTTATGGAATGTTATTCATGCGGCGGGGACAATTTGAGAAGGCGGAGGGATACTTTCAGACAGCCTTAAAGCGACTGGTATCTTTAAATCCTAATCCGTATAACAGTGAGGTTTACTATAATCTGGGGCTTAGTCTGTTTTTCCAGGAAAAATATAAGGATGCCTATGATGCATTTTTTAAGGCGACATGGACAAATGAGCAGCAGGAGATGGCCTATTATTTTCTTGGGGTGCTTGCCGCCAGAACAAAAGACTGGGATTTAGCCCTGGAGTTTGTGGATAAGTCGCTTATTAAAAATGCACATAACATAAAAGCAAGAGGCTTGAAGGCGGCTATTTTGCGTCACATGGGTCAAATAGACCAGGCTCAAAGCTGGATTAAGGAAAACCTGGAAATAGATCCTTTTGATTTTGTTTCTTTGTTTGAACAAATGTTTTTAACAGGAAATGAGGCGCAAAGCGCATATATTGAACGTTTGTCCAGAGGATTTCATGAAACTTATATTCAGACGGCCAGAGATTATGGAGAAGCCGGTTTTTATATGGAAGCAGTGGAAGTTCTCAGAAGCTGTCCAAAACAAAAACCCATGGTGGCTTATTATGAAGGATATTATTTATATAAGCAGGGAAAATTATTGGATGCAAAAGCCAGTTTTATAGAAGCAGAAACCTGCTGTCCGGATTACTGTTTTCCAAATAAGCTGGAAGATATTAAGGTGCTCAGCCATGCCATACATTGTTATCCACAGGGGGCAAAGGCTTATTATTATTTAGGTTGTCTGTACTATGATAAGCTTCAGTTTGAATCTGCCATTGAGTTATGGGAGATGTCGGAAAAACTGGATCATGAATTTCCAACAGTATTGCGAAACCTGGCCATTGGGTACTATAATAAGTTAAATGATCCTGCAAAGGCAGTGGAAAAGCTTGAACGGGCATTTGCGCTGAATCGTAAAGATGCAAGGGTGTTTCTTGAGCTGGATCAGCTTTATAAGAAAACCGGAATGGCTCCGGAAAAACGTCTGTCAAATTTTGAACAGTCCATTGATCTTATCCAGGAGCGGGATGATTTATATATTGAATATGTAACACTGCTCAACCTTTGCGGAAAGCACTGTCAGGCGTATGAAGCCATCATGGCCCATACGTTCAGGGCATGGGAAGGCGGTGAAGGAAAGATTTCCGCTCAATATAAAACCGCTCTTTTGGAGATTGCCCGAACAAATATCCAGGAAAATCATATTGGAGAAGCCGAAAAAAATTTAAGAAAAGCACTTGAATATCCGGAAAATTTAGGCGAAGGAAGATTGGAAGGCACCAAAGACAATCATATCTACTATACGCTGGGCTGTGTTCTGGAAATGCTGAACCGGACCGGGCAGGCACAGGAATGTTATCGTAAGGCCTGTGAAGGAAAAGGTCAGGTGGCCGGTATGCTTTATTACAATGATCAGCCGGCAGATATGATTCTTTACCAGGGGTTGGCAGCGGCGCGTCTTGGACGAAACAGGGAGGCAGCGGCCTGCTTTCATCGGCTGATTGATTATGGAGAGCGCCATATCAGAGATGATGTGAGGCTGGATTATTTTGCGGTATCACTTCCGGATTTCCTGATTTTTGAGGAGGATTTGAAGGTTAGAAATCAGGCCCATTGTTATTATTTATTAGGGCTGGGAAATTTAGGACTGAAAAATTACGAACAGGCAGTTCAATGTTTTGATCAGGCGCTGAATTTGGATCCCAGTCATCAAAATGCACTGAATTACAAAAAACGAATTTTATTAAAAGATATGGGAGGCAGTCACAATGTCGGAATTACGTTTTGAAAGCATGAAAATACGAGGGGCCGATTTAGGCCCTCAGGCCTGTGTGCCGGATTTGATCGGAGAACATATACTTCAGAATCATTTAGAGTTCAGACTGGATGAGGACGATGAGATTTATGAGGGATATGGACGCAGAAAAAATGCCTATCCTTATCGACAGTATAACAGTTATACAAGAGAACTCAAAGAAATGCAGGTAAAGACGGTTGTATTGGAAAATCAGCATTTAAAGGCTGTATTTTTGCCTGAATATGGTGGGCGACTCTGGGAGCTTTGGGACAAGCATTCAGGGGAAAATTTGCTTTATACGAATGATGTTTTACGGTTCAGCAATCTTGCTATACGAAATGCATGGTTTAGCGGCGGCGTAGAGTGGAATGTGGGGATCATCGGGCATAATCCGTATACAACACTTCCCCTTTATACAGCGGTCACCCAAACCCAAACCGGGGCGCCGGTGCTTAGAATGTATGAATATGAGCGGGTCAGAAAAGTCCCATATCAGATGGATTTCTGGCTGGAAGATGAAGATCGTTTCCTGAACTGCAGAATACGGGTTGTGAACGAAAGTGATCAGGTTATTCCTATGTACTGGTGGAGCAATATTGCGGTTCCAGAGTATGAAGACGGAGGCATTACCATACCGGCTCAAAAAGCTTTTACCTTTGCAGATGGCGCGATATCTAAAGTAGATATCCCCATTGTAGATGGTATTGATATTACGGATTATAAGAAAATTCCCAAATCAGTGGATTACTTTTTCGATATTGATGACCAAAAGCCTAAATATATTGCAAACTTAAATAAACACGGTTACGGACTTTTACATATATCCACATCGAGATTAAGAAGCAGAAAGCTTTTTTCCTGGGGCAATCATCAGGCATCTGACCACTGGCAGGAATTTTTGACAGATCGGGCAGGCAGATATGTGGAAATTCAGGCAGGGCTTGGGAAGACTCAGTATGGCTGTATTCCTATGGCACCTCATACGGCCTGGGAGTGGATGGAGCAGTATGGCGCGGTAAAATTGTCCGGAGATCTGACGTCACTTGCGTCAAGGGAAAGACAGTTAACAAGCCTGGTTTTGGCGGGCGATTATACAGTACGTATGGAGAAAATACTGAAAGAAACCAGTGCTATGGCCAAAAGCAGGGCAAAACTTGTATGGCCCGGCAGCGGTTATGGTGCATTGAAAAAACCTGGGAAATGGTCCGCGCATCTGGAGTTTGTGATGACATCGGATGCTTTAAAAAATTGGAAAAACTTTTTTGAAACCGGAGTGTTACATCAGCCTTCCCCTGCAGATGTGCCGGATGAATTTTTGATTGACAGCGAAAATTTGAAGTTTCTCACAGATTCACTGAATGATGCAAATAAAGAAAACTGGTATGCATTTTATCAGGCCGGTATCGGTTCTATTTGTGCGGAAGACTATAAACAAGCGGAGACATATTTGCTTCACTCCTGGGATTTGGAGCAAAGTGCCTGGGCCTGCCATGGCTTGGCATGCGTATACCTTCTTACAGGCCGTAATGCCCAGGCTGTCCGGTGGGTACTTTCCGGGTTAAAACTGGAAGATGCACATATTTCCTACTTTAAAGAAAGCCTGAAAATATTAGATTTGTGTAAGGCTTATGAAGAAATCGTTGATTTCTTTGAAAAACAGACACCTAAGGTACAGCAGGTGGGAAAACTGAAATATTATTATATTGCTGCGCTCCATGGTCTGGGAAAAGATGAAAAAGCTTATGAAACTTTAGAAAAGGATGGCGGACTTGTCATTGATGACATCCGAGAAGGCGAAGATTCGGTTGCACAGCTTTGGAGTGAATTACATGAAAATTTATATTCTGAAAAGGCGCGGGTTCCATATCGATATGATTTTAAAGCATTTTAATTTTGCATGAAATTGTCCTGATCAGGAAACACTACCCTCAGTATATGGCATATGCTTGCCCTTATACTGAGGGTATATTTATGCCAAAAATCAGGAGCTGAAAGAATGGAATCTATGAAAACAGAATTAAAATCAATAAAGACGGTATTGTCAAAGCGTGAATTAAAGACAGAATCCATATGGAGAAAAACCTGTCCGATTCAGAGCTATCCTGTATTGGATCAGCACATAGAAACAGATGTGGCCATTATCGGCGGGGGAATGACAGGAATACTTACGGCCTGGCATCTTTGGCAGGCCGGAGTGAGGACGGTGGTTTTGGAGGCCGGTCAGATTGGAAACGGACAAACTCAAAATACAACCGCAAAAATTACATCACAGCACGGAATGCTTTGTCATAAATTGATTGAGAAAAAAGGGGAAGAACGGGCCGCAAAATATTTTCAGGCCAATCAGGCTGCGGTTGAAATGTATAAAAAAATTATTGGAGAACAAGGCATTTCCTGCGATTTGGAAGAATGTAATTCTTATGTTTATTCTTCGGATGATGAAAAACTAAAAAAGGAAACAGCGGCGGCCTGCCGTCTGGGAATTAATGCATCGTTGGTAAGAACGCTTGAGATTCCCGTTGCCTGTGCCGGAGCTGTATGTTTTCACGGTCAGGCCAGGTTTCATCCTCTGAAATTTATGAAAGCTTTGGCAGAAGATCTGACGATTTATGAAAATTCCCGGGCCATACACATCGAAGATCATTTGGTAAAAACGGCGTTTGGGAGTGTAAAAGCCGGGAAAATTGTTTTTGCCGCTCATTTTCCTTTTATTAATTTTCCTGGGATGTATTTTGCCAGAATGTATCAGGAACGCTCTTATGTGGTGGCCCTTGAACATGCGGGACAAATAGAGGGTATGTATATCGGAGACGATAAAGCGGCACTTTCTTTCAGGCAATATGGGAAGTATCTTTTGCTTGGCGGACAGGGCCACCGCACGGGAGAAAATGAAAGTGGTCAGTGCTGGGAGCGTTTGATCAAAACGGGAAAACAACTGTATCCTGAATGTTCTGTGGCAGCTCTGTGGGCGGCTCAGGATTGCATGACCACAGATGACATGCCCTTCATCGGTGCCTATGCGCACCGCCGGCCAGACTGGTTCGTAGCAACCGGATTCCAAAAATGGGGAATGACTTCTTCTATGGCTGCTGCAATGCTGATTCGGGATATGATTTGTGAAGATACAAATGCATATGGACATGTAAACCCATATACAAATATAAATGCATATAAAGATGTATTCGCCCCGTCACGATTTTCGGCAGAAGAAATTCCACGGCTTGTGAAGGCAGGCACAATGGCAGTAAAGGGATTGGCAAGACGTTTTTTTTCTTTGCCTGACCGTGTGATTGCTGATCTTAAGCCTGGGATGGGGGCCATTGTGGACACACAACAGGGGAAGGCGGGAGTCTATAAAACAGAGCAGGGAGAAATTTATCAGGTTGATATTGTCTGTCCCCATATGGGATGTCAACTGACATGGAATCCAGATGAACATACATGGGACTGTCCGTGTCATGGTTCCCGTTTTGATTATAAAGGCAATTTACTTGATGGACCGGCGCAGGAGGGGGTGTGAAAATTTAGGGGGAAATAGTGAACAATTTAAGGAAGTATTGTATAATGGGATAAAAAGATATTTACTTTTATTAAGAATATATTTTGGGGGATTTCGAAAGATGATTGGAGGCGTGTATATGGAATATTTAGCACATATTGATGAAAGTGATAAAGACAGGAAACAAACGCTGAAGGCGCATTTGGAAGGGACGGCTCATCTGGCGGAGAATTTTGCGGAGAAATTTGGAAAAAAAGACTGGGGTTATTGCTGTGGTCTGCTTCATGATTTAGGAAAATATTCGGATGCTTTTCAGAAGAAGATCAGAGGCGAAAATATACGTGTGGATCATTCTACGGCAGGCGCTCAGTTGTGCATGAAAATGGGAGGGCTGTTTCCTTTTGTAAGTTATTGTATTGCCGGTCATCATGCCGGACTTCCGGATACAGGAAGTGGAAGTGATACCGGAAATGATTCAACATTGATGGGACGAAAACGGAAAAAGATTGAGGATTATCAGGCTTATAAGTCAGAAATTAAAATTCCTGATTTGAAAACACAGCCTTTTGATCCCAGAGAGACAAATAATTTTGATTTTTCCTTAAGTGTATTTATTCGGATGCTGTATTCGTGCCTGGTAGACGCAGATTATCTGGATACGGAAAATTTTATGAAAGCTCAAAGTGTTTGGCGTGATTCGGGAGAATCTATGGAAATACTTTTGGAAAAACTGGAGAAATATATTTCAGGATGGCTTTCTAATTCAGATATAAATACGGTGAATGGACGAAGAACAGAAATTTTAAGACATTGTTTGCAAATGGGAAATCGTCAGAGTGGTATTTTTCGTCTGACGGTTCCCACTGGCGGAGGTAAAACCATTGCATCACTGGCTTTTGCTTTGCGTCATGCCGTAGAAAATCATATGGACCGGATTATTTATGTGATTCCTTATACGAGCATTATTGAGCAGAATGCCCAGGTGTTTCGAGATATTTTAGGTGAAGCAAATGTGTTGGAAAACCATAGTAATGTGGACTATGACGCTGGGGATGATAAAGCCTCAGAAGATTTAAGGCTTATGCAGTTGGCAGCAGAAAATTGGGATAAGCCTGTGGTAGTGACAACTAATGTGCAGTTTTTTGAGTCTTTGTTTGGATATAAATCATCTAAATGCAGGAAATTACATAATATAGCCAACAGTGTGATTATTTTTGATGAAGCTCAGATGTTGCCTAATGACTATTTGAAACCTTGTATTGCAATGATGGAAGAATTAGTTCGTAATTACAGAGCAAGTCTTGTTTTGTGTACGGCGACACAGCCGGCGTTAACAACCTTGTTTGAAAGCGACAGAAAAATAGTGGAACTTTGTCCAAGATTGGAAGAACAATTTCGTTTTTTTGAGAGAGTAACATTTCAGAATTTAGGAGTAATCACGGAGGATTGTTTGATTGAAAAACTGTCCCGGGAAAGCCAGGCATTATGTATTTTAAATACAAAAAAGCGGGCTCAGCGTCTTTATGGGCATTTAAAAGGCGACGGGGTGTATCATTTATCCACAACAATGTATCCGTGTCACAGACGTCGTGTTCTGGAAATGATCAGAAATCGTCTTTCACGAAATGAACGGTGTATTTTAATTTCCACAAGTCTTGTTGAGGCTGGTGTGGATTTGGATTTTAAAACCGTATATAGACAGATGGCTGGTGTGGATTCCATGATCCAGGCCGCAGGCAGATGTAACCGGGAGGGAAAGAAAAATCCCGGGGAAAGTATAGCTTTTATTTTTCAATTTGATGAAAAAGAGTATGTTCCAGGACAAAGACAACAAATCGATGTGACAAAGGCTTTGCTGAAGGAGGGAACAGATATTTTTTCTCTGGAGGGCATCGAAATGTATTTTTCAGTATTATATCATTTGCGAGGAGAGCATTTGGATCAAAAGAAGATTATGGAGGAATTCAAAAAGTTTACCTATAATTTTGCAAAAGTGGGGAGAACATTTAAATTGATTGAGGAAAATACAAAAACTATATTTATTCCTATAGAGGAAGATGCACGCAGCCTCTTGGATCATATGAAAAATTGTGGGTATACAAAAACTCAAATTCGTAAGGCAGGGCAATACAGTGTACAGGTTTATGACAGAGAGTTTAATATTTTATATGGCAATGGCATGCTGAATGCTATTTCAGAAGATATTAAAGATTTTTATGAATTAAAGGACTGTACTCAATATACAGATGAAATGGGGCTGGACTTGAGCGTGGATTCAGGCAATGCCGTGATCATGTAAAAATCATAAAAGATGTACAAAGGAGCTATCGGTAAATACCGTTTTTTAGCTTCCCAATCTTAAAATAGAGACTGTGAGAAAAAGTCTGTAAATAAGATTCTTCTATGATAATGAAGGGCGA
>QFCH01000304.1_pt1 | contig 14832 bp, 16 predicted proteins | sample 5346071 | NCBI WGS metagenome assembly QFCH01 (sample SAMN09062255, study PRJNA434731) | Human gut metagenome, whole genome shotgun sequencing project. | isolation source: stool timepoint B chromium assembly | host: Homo sapiens | collected 2015
CCTTGAGGAGGGCCCAGCCGGAGCTGTCAGTGATCACCGCCGTGCCCCCCGCCTCCGCCACCAGCTTCGCCGCCGCAGCAGCCACCGCCGGGTGGGTGCAGATGGCGCTCTCCGGCGGCGCGGCCCGGAGCAGGTTGGCCTTGAGCAGGATGCGCTCCCCCGGCCGGACGAAGCGCTCCATCCCGCCCAAGGCGGCCACCGCCTCACGCAGCTTTGCCTCCGCCTGTCCGTAGTCCGGACAGGCGGCCAGATAGACCCGGTTGCCCTCCATGAAACCCCTCCTAGGAATCCAAACTCTGTTCAGTATACCCGCCGGAGGGGGCTTCGTCAAGGGCGGGGAGGCGGCCCAGGGCCCGGACGGAGGAAAAGGTCACCAGCAGGCTGGCCCCCATGCCCAGCGCCACAACCACCCAGACGTGGGCCTGAAGGGCATCGAACAGCAGGCCGTACAAGGCCTGCCCAAGAGGCATGGCACAAGTGGAAATAGCTGCCACAAAGGAGGCCACCTTGCCCAGCAGGTGGGGCGGCGTGGCCCGCTGAAGATAGGTCTGGGCGGAGACGGTAAACAGCATGGCGCAGGCCATGCCCAGCAAAACAGAGACCAGGATGACTCCATAGGCGGCCAGGGACGGAATTCCCAGCGCCAGAGCCAGGGCCATGGGGAGCAGCAGCAGGGAGGTGCCCAGCAGAAACCGCCAGGCCCGGCGGATATCCGCGCCGCGGAGCACCAGCCCAGAGAGAAGCCCGCCCACGATGGAGCCCAGGCTGAGGGCGGCCTCGGCAAAGCTGTAGTGCAGGGAGGACAGGCCCAGGCTGATTTTCACCAGATAGGGCAGACCCACCACCAGCAGGGCGGAGAGGAAGAGGTTGAGCAGGGCCACCAGGGCCAGCACCCGCAGCAGGCCGGGCTGCTCCCGGGTCAGGAACCGGCCCGCGTCCCGGAGATCCCTCCACAGGGCGGCCAGCGGCGGGCCGGCGAGGGTTCGTCGCTGGAAGGGGATGCGGAGAAAGAGCTCCATCACAGCCGAGCAGAAGAAGCAGGCCCCGCCCACCGCCACCATGGGGAGCAGGCCAACCCAGCCGTAGAGCATACCGCCCAGGATGGGGCCCAGCAGATTGGCCAGGGCCTGTACCTGGGCCACCACGCCGTTGGCGGCGGGCAGGTGCTCCTCCGACGCCAGGGCGGGTATGCTGGCCTGCACCGAGGGCTGGTAGAGGGCCTGAATGGCTGCCAGGAGCACCATCAGCACCCCGACGGCCAGAACCGTGCCCCGGCTGGCAAAGAACAGGCCGTACCCCAGCACCAGGGCGGCGGTGAAGAAGTCCAGTCCCCACATGATGCGCTGCCGGGGGACGCGGTCGGCCAGGACGCCCCCCAGGGGGGAGCAGAGGATGGTGGGCACCATGGACACGGCCAGGATGCCGCCGAAGGCGGCGGCGGAGCCGGTGGTGTCCAGCACATAGAGGGACAGGGCGAAGCGGAGGATGGCGTTGCCGAACAGGGAGATGATCTGGCCGAGGATCATGAGGGTGAAGTCGCGGGAAAACAGGCGGTCAGAGCGCATAGGGCGGCTCCTTTCGGGCGGCGGGCGCGCCGTCTGAGCGACGTGCCCGGAGCAGAACGCAGGCGGCGAGGGCCGCCAGGGCCAGGGCGGGGAGAAGCCATGTTTTCTTCATAGAGATCCACCTTTCTTTTTAATACCGACGGTTGGTATGTATCTTGCCCGGAAAAACCGCCCCCGCAGGGGCGGTGGAGGAGCGGGCGGCTCAATCGTCCTGGAGCACCTGATCATAGTAGTTCAGCGCGTCGGCCTGGAGGGCCTCGTCCAGCACGGGCAGGCCGAAGCGGTCCAGAAATTCCCCGCAGAAGCGCAGCTTGGCGGCGAATTCCTCCCGGCTGCCGGGGAACATACCCGTCCACACGTTGGTCAGAAGCATGAGCACCTCCGCGATCTCGTGGGGGTGGGTCACGCCGGGCAGGGACCCGTCGGCCATGCCCAGCCGGATCATCCCCTCCACATAGGGAGCGGCGTCCCGAAAGGTGGATTCCAGCGTGAGCAGGGCAATCTTGGGGTTCTTTACAATGTGGTGGATCGCCAGCCGGTCTACCTCCCGCTTGGCCGGGTCGGTGAGAAAGTGGCGGAAGGCGTGGCGCAGTTTTTCCAAGCCGTTCCGGCCGGGGAGCTTGGCGGGGTCGGAGAACCACTCCAGGTTTTCGTAGTAGCGGTCGTTGATCCGGTCCAGGATGTCCTCCTTGGACTTGAAGTGGTGGTAGATGGCCCCCTTGGACATGCCCAGGGCGTCCACAATGTCCTGGATGGTGGTGTGCTCGTAGCCCTGCTCGGTGAACAGGCGCATGGACACGTCCAGAATTTTGGCCACGGTCTCCTCTGGATGCTTGTTGCGGGCCATGGGGCCCCCTCCTTTGCATACATACCGTCGGTATGTTTAAAATAGCACAGCCGCGCCCCTCTGTCAAGAGGGGCGCGGAACTTACCCCAGAGACTTGGGGCCGAAGCCGTGGGTCAGCAGCTCCGACAGGGGCAGCTTCACGAAGCTGTGATCCCTCTGCGCCACCAGTACGGTGAGTCCGGGGGCGAACTCATAGAGCATCTGGCGGCATGCGCCGCAGGGCCAGCAGGGCTCCGTGGAGTTGCCTACCACGGCGATGCGGGTGAAATCGTCCCGGTGCCCCTCGCTCACCGCCTTCACCAAGGCGGTGCGCTCAGCGCAGATGGAGGAGCCGTAGGCCGCGTTTTCCACATTGCAGCCGGTGAACACCGTCCCGTCGGCGCACTCCAGGGCTGCGCCCACCGGGAAATGGGAGTAGGGGACATAGGAGCGCTCCAGCATGGTAAAGGCCAGCTCCACCAGTTCCTGGTCGGTCATAGGGAAACCTCCTTATCAAAACGTGGTATAAAAGGTGTAAGCCATTATACCACGTTTTCCGTGTCAGCGCAATCAGGGACGGCCGCAGGTGCGCACCGACGGGAGCAGGAGCATCAGCCCGCCGCAGGTCAGAGTGATTGCCCCGGCCAGCAGGAACCAGAGGGGAACGCCGGTGGCATCGGCGAACAGGGCGGTGAGTCCCAGCCCCAGGGGGGAGGCCAGTGTCATGATGGCCCCGGTGAGGCCCAGCACACGGCCCAGGTACTTCGGCTCCACCTTGGTTTGGATCAGGGCCATGAACACCGAGTTGAAAAAGGGAGCGGACAGGCCCATCAGCAGGGACAGGCCAGCAAACGCCCGGAAGCCGGAGGGGGGCAGCAAGCCGGCCAGCACCAGGGTGAGCCCCAGTCCCAGCACTGCCGCCGTCATGGTGATGATTTTGTTCCGGGTACCTCCCCACAGGCCCAGGAGCACCGATCCGGCCAGCATTCCGGCAGAAAACAGGGTTTCCACCAGAGCGGCAGCGGCGGAGTCCCCTCCGAAATACTCCATGCTCATTAGGGGAAACAGGGCGGATACCGGCAGGAAGGCCACTGAGAACAGGGCACAGATGAGGGACAGCTCCCACAGCCAGCGGTGAGAACGCAGCACAGCGAGCCCCTCGCGGGTGTCCTGCCAGAGCCGGAGCGGCCGGCCCTGTGCTTCGGCCCGCAGGGCGGGCAGCCGGGCCAATTGTACTCCGGCGATGGCAAAGGCGGCCCCCAGGGTGTCCAGCAGGAGGCTCCAAGCCAGGGGGATGCGGGCATAAAGAACGGCGGCCAGCGCGGGGGAGAGGAGCATGGAGACGGTCTGGATGCCCTGGCTCCAACCGGCGCACCGGGTCAGGGCATCGGGAGGGGCCAACAGGGGCGTGATGGCCTGGATGCAGGGGGCATGAAAGGCGCCGCCCACACTGCGCAGCGCGGCCACCGCCAGGATAGGGGCCACCGGAAGAGGAGCGGCAAAGGCGGCGGCCGCCAGCATCAGGGACACCAGCCCGATGGCCCCGTCAGAGATTATCATGATCCAGCGCCGGTCGAAGCGGTCGGCAAAGGTTCCGGTGAAGAGGGACAGGATTCCCTGTGGGACCAGCGCCGCCATGGTGGCCAGGGAGAGGACCGCGGGGGAGCCGGTCAGGTCGGTCAGGTACCAAATGAGGGCGTACTGCGAAATCATGCTGCTGAGGATGGACAGGGCCTGCCCTGTCCAGAGGAGGGCGAATTTTTGCTTCCAGTGTGGTATCATAGCGTTCCATTCCTTTCCCAGCCGCGGTAAAGGGGAATTATACTACCACGGTATCTGGGGAAAGTCAAGCCGAAGAAACGCCCCCGTCCGGCCGATGCCGGACGGGGGCGCTGCTGTAGGTTCCCTTACCAGGTAACGCCCAGGTCGGGGCGCACATCGAGATCAATGATCTCCCGCGCGTCGTAGAACTGGCTGTACCACTCCAGGGCCTTGCCGTTGCGCAGGGTGGTGCCGTCGGGGTGGAGCCGGTCGCAGATGACGGCGGAAATGTCCTTCTTGATGTAGGAGAAGGAGTTGATGCCCACGCTGGCGAAGATGCGGAAGCCCTGGCTCTGGAGATACTGGAACACCGGGCCGGTGGAGTGCCAGTCGTCCCCGTCGGGGCGGCCGCCGTGGGGGTAGAACAGGATGTTGGTGGGGCCCACCAGGGAGCCCACCTCCTCCGCCCAGCGGACGGTGTCCCGCTGCACGGACTCCAGAGGGCGGCTGTCCAGGCGGATGTGGCCCCAGGTGTGGGAGCCGAAGGTCCAGCCCGTCTCCTTGAGCCGCTCGATGACCGGCTTGACGGCCTCGATCTCCGCCTGACGATTGGCGTCAAAGGCGGGGCGGCGGGGATCGTCGGCGGCGATGTCGATGTCGTTCTGGGTACGGTAGCCCAGGATGCCCTGGTAGCCGGTGAGGGAGAAGATGGCCTTGGCCCCGTTGAGGGAGAAGTCGGGGTGCTCCAGCACGAACTGGTCCAGGATCGGGGTAGCGTCCAGATCCTGGGTGAGGAAGGTCTCGCCGGTGTTGGGATCGGTGCACTGGGCCCAGATCTGGCCGTCGTCCCCCAGCACCAGCTTGGAGGTGAAGCCCTCAGCCAGCATGTAGTCGTAATAGTTCACATCATCAAAAGAGATGATGAGGGGCTTTTTTCCCTCGGGGAGCATGAGGGTGTTCCGCTCCATGCGGGTGACGCCGTCCTCGCCGGTGACTTCACTCCACACGTCCCCCATGTTGACCAGAATGTAGCCCTTGTCGTAGACGCTCTGAAGGATCTTTTTGTACTCGTCCGCGGTCACCATCCACTCGTCCAGCCCCACCTGGCGGTCGTAGGGCACTGCGTCGGAAAAGGCATACTCAGGATAGGCGATGACGGGGTGGAAAAACAGGTGCTCCACCGCCTGGTCGGGGCCCCAGGCCTGGGTGAGCTGGTCCGCGCTCCAGTAGGTGCGCACCGCGTCGTAGGGGTCGGCTGCGGGGGTGGGGGTGGGCTCCGGTGTGGCCGCGGCTACAGGGGTAGTGTCCGGGGACGGCTGGTTGGTTTTGTCCCCGCCGCAGGCGGCCAGGGGGAGCGTCAGGGCGCAGGCCAGCGCCAGGGCAACGGCTTTTGGCATGATATGGTTCATTGGTATGGTTCCTCCCACATAATATCTCTATAGCTGTTATCTTACGACACCGGGCGGCAAAAGGAAACAACAAAAGGATGACAAAATCCTTACGATTTTATGTCACCCGGAAGGGGAATCCGGTGAACCAGCAGCATGGACGCGCCGCCGGTGACGGCCCCGGTGACCAGGGAGCAGAGCAGCAGGGGCGGCAGGTACACCAGCGGGGCCCGGCTGCCCAGTACTGCCATGGCGGCCAGAATCTGGCCGGTGTTGTGGGCGGCGGCCCCGGCGATGGACACCCCAAAGAGGGAGAGAAAGCTGCACCGCAGCAGCAGGGCCATGACGCCAAAGGCCAGCAGCCCGCCGGTGAGGGAAAAGGCCAGGGCCATCAGATTGCCCCCCAGCAGGGCGCCCAGAAGGCAGCGGGCGGCCAGAATCAGCAGGGCCTCCCGCCCGGACAGGCGGCAAAAGGCATAAACGGTGACCAGATTGGCCAGTCCCAGCCGCAGGCCGGGCAGGGGGAAGAGAATGGTCAGCGGAACCAGCCCCTCCGCCACCGAGAGGGCCAGCGCCAGGGCGGTAAGCACCGCGCAGCGGGTCAGCCGCCGCAGGGATGAGGACAAGGGGGAGCGCCTCCTTTCAGAATGAGAAAACAGCGGGAACTTTTCAGCCGCTGATTGCGTCAAACTCCTGGCTGCCGCTGCCGGACAGGGAGATCACCAGCTTGTCGGGCAGGCAGATGATCTGCTGTCCGGCCCGGCTGATCCACCCGGTGTGAACGCAGTCCTGGCTGGGACACGCACTCTCCGCGATGCGGATGCGCCCCGGCTCGGCCTGGATCGTCAGGGGATAGGGGGCCTCGTCCACCACCAGGGTGACGGGACCGGTGAGGGTGCTTAGCTCATACTCCGCGATGGTCTCACCCTCTAAGACGACGGAGGCGGTCAAAAAGTTGCTCTCCTCCGGCTGAAGAAAAAAAAGCAGCGCCACGGCGGCGGCGGCCACCAGCAGGGCCGCCGCGCCGTCCAGCAGCGTGGGCCGGCGGCGCTCAGCGGCGGGCGATCTCATAGGTATACCCCCTGTCTGCCCCGGCAAAGGTAAAAACGTCCTCCAGCCCCTCGGTTACCAGGAGCTCTCCCTGGCCGGTGCAAAGCACCAGCTCGAAGTCGTCCCGGCTCCGCCAGAAGTCCAGCGCCTCCTCCGGCCCCGCCACAAACAGGGCGGTGGAGAGGGCGTCGGCCAGCAGGTGGTCGGCGGAGACAACGGTGACAGACAGCAGGCCGGAATCCGCCGGATAGCCCGTCTCAGGGTCAATGATATGGTGGTAGCGCACCCCGTCCTCCTCGAAATAGCGCTCGTAGCCGCCGGAGGTGGAGAGGGTCACGTCAGTCAGGGCGAGGACGCAGAGGTAGCTGCCGGTGTCCCGGGGGTCCTTCACCGCCACCCGCCAGGGGGAGCCGTCCTCCTTGGCGCCGATGACCGTGACGTTGCCGCCCAGATCCAGCATGGCGGAGGTCCCTCCCGCATCCCGGATGGCCGCCTCGGCCTCCCGGGCCGCAAAGCCCTTGGCCACGGCGCCCAGATCCACCTCCATGCCAGCACGGGCCAGTGAGGCGGCAGAGGCTTCCGTGTCCACGGAGAGCTCCTCGCGTCCACCAGGGCCATGGCGGCGGCCAGCGCATCCGGCGCGGGTACGTGCCGCTCCTCGGTGGTGAAGCCCCAGGCGTCCATCACCGGGGCGATGGTGATGTCAAAGTCGCCTGGGAGCTGCCGGGCGATTTCCTGGGAAAAGGCCAGCAGTTCCGCCACGTCGGGGTCCACCGCCACGGCCGCGCCGTCCCCGGCGGCGGTGTTGAGCCGGGCGATCTGGCTGTCTGAGTCGGTGCGGGAGAGCAGGCCGTCCAGCCGCTCCACCGCTTCCCGGGCGGCCGCCACGGCCTGGGGTCCGCGGCGGCCGGACACCTGGACGGACATCACGGTGTCCATGGCGAAAAAGGTCTGCTCCGCCCCGGAGGCGCGGCAGCCGGTCAAGCACAGAAAAACACAGGCAAGGAGGAAAGAAATACGCTGTTTCATGGTATACTCCTAATAATCATGATGTTGATTAAGGACAGTTTACCACAGTTCCGCGCCGCTGGAAAGAGGAAAGGGATTCTTCACTTGCAATGCGGCGAATTTTCTGCTAGAATATAGAAGATTGATGACTCTGAGGCGCTCAGCCCCAGCGGAGGGGCACTTTTATAGAAACCGGGCGCCCGGCCACAGGAGATGGATACATGAACAAGAAAGAACAACAAGCCCAGCGCGCAAAGCAGGAAGACGTGGTTTTGAACAAGGTCCTCTGGTGGATCGTGGGGGCCGTGGTGTTGGAGGCGCTGCTTCTCCTTCTGAACAAGGTATATGCCAATTACACTGTCGAGCAGATTGAACTGGCCAAGTCCCTGCGGGATGTCTTTTCCGTGCTGATGATCGCCCTGCCCATCTGCTTTGTCGTTTTGCTGATCTGGGCGGTCGCGGCCCGCAAGTCCGGTAAATTCACCCGCCTGTCCTCCGTGCTGGCCGGCGTGATGCTGGCCCTGGCGGTCTGCGCCGTGGTAATCCGCGTCTTTGACGAGAGCGGTATCCGGCTGCTGTATGTGGCTGTGCCCGCCGTGGCGGTGCTGGCGCTGATCTACTACCTCTACCAGCGGGAGTTCTTCTTCGCCGCCGTGCTCAGCGCCCTGGGCCTGCTGGGTGTGAAGGTGGTGCCCTACCACTTCGGCTTCCCGGCCATTGCCTATGGCTACGCCGTCGTCCTGGGCGTTGCCCTGGTGGGGGCCGTGGTGGTGTTCCGCGTGATGCAGGCCGCCGGGGGCAAGCTGCGCCTGAAGGGGAACTGGGTGGAGGTGCTGCCCAAGAGCGCCAACTACGCCCTGCTCTACGTCACCTGCGGCGTGGTGGCCGCGGTGGTGATCGCCGCGTTGCTGCTGGGCGGGCTGGCCGTGCTGTACGGTGTGCTGGTGGCCTGGCTGCTGATCCTGGCGGTATACTATACCGTGCGCCTCATGTAATGATAAGCCCAAGAGACAAAGGGGCAAGCCGCCGGACGGCTTGCCCCTTCTTTTTTGACCGGAGGTATTGCAATGAATGAAAAAGAGGTGGGGGAGCTGCGCCGGCGGCTCCGCCCGGAGAAAAACAGTATTACCCACATCCGGGGGTGCTATGTCAACGAGATGGGGGAGAGCGTGGCCCAGTTTGACCAGTCTCTGGCCCTCATGACCCAGGAGGAGACCGAGACCCTGCTGGCCCTGCTGCGCCGCACCCTGTCGGGAACTCTGGGAAAGAACCTGCTGGACCTCTCCTTCGAGACCCGGCAGGTGGTGGAGGGGGAGGAGCACCGCCGGCTCATGCGCCTGCGGGACACCGCCCTGAAGGACGAGGAGGCGGTGGAGGAATTCTTCCAACTGGTGCGCCAGTCCCTTACCCTGGAGGGCAACTACCTGATCCTCCTGGTGTACGACCGCTACGACGTGCCCTACCGCGCCAAGGACGGGGAGCGGCAGGAGGACGCCGCCGAGGTGTACTCCTACCTGCTGTGCTCCATCTGCCCGGTGAAGCAGACCAAGCCCGCCCTGAGCTACCACGTGCGGGAGAACGAGTTCCACAACCGGCGGGCCGACTGGCTGGTGTCCCCGCCGGAGCTGGGCTTCCTCTTTCCCGCCTTTGACGACCGCAGCACCAACCTGTATAACGCCCTCTACTACACCAGGGACAGCGGCGAGAACCACCCGGAGCTGGTGGAGGCGGTGTTCCGGCGGGAGGCACCCATGCCCGCCGCCGCGCAAAAGGAGACGTTCCAGACCCTGTTGAGCGACACCCTGGCCGACGAGTGTAGCTGTGAGGTGGTACAGGCGGTCCACGACCAGCTCTGCGAGCTGGTGGAGGAGCACAGGGAGCGGAAGGAGGCGGAGCCCCTGACCCTCTCCAAAGGGGCGGTCAAGTGCGTCCTCAAGTCCTGCGGCGTGTCCGACTCCCATGTGGAGGAGTTCGCCCTCCGCTATGACGACGCCTTCGGCGCCGATATGGCCCTCAGCCCCCGCAATCTGGTGGAGAAGCAGATCGAGGTGTGTACTCCTGACGTGGTGATCAAGGTCAGCCCGGAGCGGAGCGATCTGGTGGACACACGGGTGATCGACGGGGTCAAGTACATCCTCATCCGCGCCGACGAGGGCGTGGAGGTCAATGGCGTCCCGGTTCATATCGCGGAATAGCGGAACGCCCCGCGCCTCTTTGGGAGGCGCGGGGCGTTTGGTATCTGCTCAGATCTCGCCGGCGGCCTTCTTGGGAGCCTTGGCAAACTCCTCGCCGTGGACGATGTACTTGGACACAGACTTGTAGACCAAGAAGGTGACAACAGAGTTGATACCAGCCTTGAGCAGATTGAACGGGAGAATGACGGTTACCAGCATGGCATCCACCATCTCAGTGGGGGCCCCCATATAAAATGGAGTAATGAAATGGTTGGCGATCATCATGCCTACGCCCATAGCAAATGTGCCCAGCAGCAAACCGATTATCGCACCGGTTCTGGTATGGAACTTCCGGTAGAGTGTACTGGCTACGGTGACCAGAATACCGGTGGCAATAACATGCATTAAAAATCCGTATATACCATCGCCGCCCAAAAAGAAAGCCTGAATAAACGAGGCCAGCACGGTCACAAGAATGCCCGCTACTGGGCCGAAGGCGAAAGCGGCGATCAGGATGGGGACATCGGCAGGATCATACTGGAGAAAGGGAGCGGCAGGGAAAAGGGGGAAGTGCACCAGCGTGATGAGCACAGCACCGATGGCGGTGAACATGGCTAACAGGGCCAGCTTCTTGACGCGGGCGGATTTGGCGGACATAATAAAACACTCCTCTTTGATTTGGTAACACCCGAAAGACGTATGCCTTCCAGGTGTTAAAATCAAAAGGAGCGTGCCCAATTTCAACACATCTTCTTTCATCCAGACTTCGCGCCCTGGGATATGCGCGTCACTGTCGGTCCCGGAGTTGCACCGGGTCTGCCGTTTCCGGCTCGCGGACTGTACCGCCGATCGGGATTTTCACCCTGCCCTGAAGACATCTCATTCAGTTGTTCCAATCCCTATTATACACACGAAGTGGAAAAATGCAAGCCCCAATTTAAAAAACAAATGTTCGATAAACATTGACTTGCCGTTCTGGATATACTACAATGGGAACAACATTCAGAGGACGGAGGGGCGGAATGAACCGAGAGACAACCTGCTGCTTTACCGGCCACAGGCCGGAGAAGCTGCCCTGGCGGGAGGACGAGGGGGATCCCCGGTGCCTGGAGCTGAAGGCCAGGCTGGCCGGGGCGGTGGAGGCCGCCTACGAAAAAGGGATGCGGCATTTCCTGTGCGGTATGGCCCGGGGAGCGGATTTTTACTGTTGCGAGGCGGCGCTGGCCCTGCGGGAGCGGCGCCCCGGCGTGACGGTGGAGGCGGTCATCCCCTGCGAGGAGCAGGCCGCCCGCTGGCGGGAGCGGGACCGGGAACGGTGGTTCTCCTTGGTGGAGCGCTGCGACAATGAGACCATGCTCCAGCACCACTACGACCGGGGGTGCATGCTCCGGCGGAATCGCTACCTGGTGGACCACTCGGGCATGCTGATTGCGGTGTACGACGGCATGCTGGGGGGAACCATGTATACCATCTCCTATGCCATGAAGCGGGGGCTGGACGTGGTGACGCTGGACATTCCATAGGGCGGCCGGAGGCCGCCCCTTTTTTGAATTTATTTTCTGCAAATGCAAAATAATGCTTGACAGAGCTTTGCCCTGATCCTACAATGGAAACAGGAAGATTTGCAAATGCAGAAAAGGAGGAGCAGCGATGAAGTGGAATGGACGCTTGCCGGAGTCGGAGCTGGAACTCATGCTGGCGGTGTGGGAGGCCGGGGAGGAGGGGACCACGGCCCCCGGCATCCTGGCGCGGCTGGAGCGGCCCCTGACTGCCAGCGCCCTGCACAGCTACCTCAAGCGCCTGGAGGAAAAGGGCTTTCTGAGCTGCGGCAAGGAGGGAAAGACCAACCGTTACCGGGCCAGAGTGTCCCGGGCGGAGTATGAGCAGCAGGAGAGCCGGACGGTGCTGGACAGACTGTATGCGGGCTCCCTCCGGCGGTTTGCCGCCGCCCTCCACGACGGCGGGAGCCTGACGGAAGAGGAGGTGCGGGAGCTGGAGGAGTACCTCCGCACGCTGAGGCGGGAGGAGTAGGATGGAGTCGCTGTTTGTACGGGTGCTCACCCTGTCGCTGACGGGCTCGGCGGTGCTGCTGCCCCTCCTGCTGCTGGCGCCCCGCCTGCGGGGCCGCTATGCTGCGGGGACCCTTTCGGTGCTCTGGCTGGTACTGGCCCTGCGGATGGCCCTGCCCGTCCCGCTTTCCCTGCCGTGGACGGCGGTGACGGTGGATGTGTCCGCCCTCTCGTCTGTGACCCTGCCGGCCGCCCCTCGGGCGCCGGCGGAAGTGCCTGAGCCCGCCGGGCCGGAGAGCGTGGAACCGCCCCGGGCGGTACCCCCGGCAGCCGCGCCGGAGGGGAGGCCCCTGCCGCTCCTGGAGCTGGCCGCCTGGGTGTGGCTGGCCGGCGGGCTGGCCCTGGCGGGCTATCAGGGGGCGGCCTATCTCCTGACGCGCCGCCGTCTGCTCCGGGGCGCGCAGCCGGGCACGGAGGAGGAGAGGGCCCAACTGGCGGCCCTGGCGGCGGAGCTGGGACTCCGCCGTACGCCCCGCCTGCTAAGGACAGGGGAGGCGGACGCCCCTCTGGTGGTGGGACTTGGGAGGCCGGTGCTTCTGCTGCCGGGCAGGCCCCTCCCGGCGGACGAGCGGGAGGTGGTGCTCCTCCACGAGCTGACCCACCTGCGGCGGCATGATCTGGCCCACAAGGCCCTGCTGTTTGTGCCCTGCGCAGTCCACTGGTTTAATCCCCTGGTGTGGTGGATGGCCCGGGAGGCGGGGCGCACCCTGGAGCTGTGCTGCGACGCCCGTGTGGTGCGGGGGAGGGACGAAGCGTTCCGCCGCCGCTACGGCACCGCCCTCCTGCATCTGGCCGCAGGAGGGCGGGGGCCGGTCCTGTCCACCCGCTTCGGCGGGGGAGGACGGTTGCTGCGGGCGCGGCTGGCGAATCTGTTCCAGCACAGGCGAAGGGGGGCGGCGGCGGCCGGCCTCGTGCTGGCTGCCGCCCTGGCCGTCACCTCACTGGCGGCCTGTGAACAGCGGCTCCTCACGGCGGAGGAGGCCATGGACGCACTGGAGGAGAGCATCGAGGTGCGGGAGTATGACATAGGTCCCGGCGAGTTGGAATACTGCATTTCCTTTCGCCTGCCGGAGCACAGCGGCCCGGAGGAGGAGTGGAACCTTCACATCGCCGGCCGGGCGGAGACAGAGGCGCTGGGGGGAATCAGCCTCCACTACTTTGACGGGGAGGACTGGACGGCGGAAAAGACCTATGGCATCTATCTGTCGTCGGGACAGGCGGCGGATCTCACCGAGCTGACCATGGAGGTGTGGCCGCCCCACGGCGGCCGGACAGGAACCTATGACGCCGCCCTGCACGGCAGGAGCATCGACCTGCGGGCCCTGCTCCGGGAGCACTTCTATGTGGACGCCAGGGGCTTTTCCCTGGCCCTGCCGGAGCCCTGGCCGGACCTCGGGGCGGTGCAGGCGCTGGATGGCGGCGGTCTGCTGCTCTATTGCCGGGCCTTGGGGCCGGAGTGCGGCGGCATCGCGCAGCTGCACATTGAGACGGAACCCCTGGAGGCGCTCACAGGCCGGGATACCCTGCTGGGCGGACAGGAGGGCTGCTGGCTCTATCTCTATGGCCTCCAGGCCCCGCTGCCCAGCCTGCGGGAGGCGGGAGAGGGGGTACAGGAGCAGTACCATGCGCTGTATCAGGCCCTGTACGCCGACCCGGAGGAGCTGCTGTCCCTCTGGGCGGAGGGCTGACCACCGCCAGCAGCTCCCCGCGCCTCACCCCCGCAGAAGGCGGGCGAGCTCCTCCGCAGTAATGCCGCTCATATAGTGCTCCACATGGAGCGGGGCCAGGGCCTCCGCCAGTTGTGCGTCCAGGGGCAGGCCGGCCATGGCCGCCTCCAGCTCCTCCAGAGGCCCGCTGCCGAAAAAGTCGCCGTAGAACCGGACGGCCTGAATGCATCCCTGCTTCACACGCAGGTGGGCGGTGACCAGCCCGGCGGGAAACCTGGCCTCCCGCCGCATGTCATAAGGGGGTGAGAAGCCGTAGTTCCACGCCCATGTGACATACTTCCCGTCCCGCAGCTTCTGTACGGCCAGCATATCCTCTGCGGTCAGAGTATAGGGCTCCAGTGCTCCACCGGCCATGGCGCACGCCCGCAGCGCCGACTTGAAGTCCTCCATAGCGATGGGGGTGGGGGCGTGGGTGTTGATGGTGGTCACCCGGCTGCGCACCGACTTCACGGCCTTCGAGTCGAACTTGGCCTGCTTCACCCGCAGAGCGTCGGCCACGTCGGTCAGGTTGGAGTCCAGCATGATGCATCCGTGGTGGAGCAGGCGCCCGTGTTTGGCGTACTGGGAATTTCCGGAGAATTTCATGCCACCGATGGTCAGGTCGTTGCGGCCGGTGAATTCGGCGTGGACGCCGAAGCGGGCCAGGGCCTCCACCACAGGGCGGACAAAAATCTTGAAGTTGAGGCCAGGGGCGGTGTCCTGGTCCACGATAAAGGTAAAATTCAGGTTGCCTGTATCGTGGTACACCGCCCCGCCGCCGGACAGGCGCCGCACAACCCGAATCCCGTGGGCATCCACAAAAGCCTGATTAATCTCCTCGGCGGTGTTCTGATATTTGCCCACCACAATGGTGTTGCTGTTCTGCCAGAGCATAAAATAGGCCCTGCTCCGGTCCATCTGCTCAAAGACATATTCCTCCAGCGCCAGATTAAAATAGGGGTCCGTACCGGGCGGTTCGAGATAGATCATTGCGGCGCCTTCCTTTCTCCCGCGTTTCCCGCCGGACGCCATTAAAAAGGCCGGCAGGCTATGGTTAAGACTTTTTTCCACAGACTGCAAAAAAGAAGCACCTGCAAAGCAGGTGCTTCTTTTTTGGAGGCGACACCCAGATTTGAACTGGGGGTGGAGCTTTTGCAGAGCTCTGCCTTACCACTTGGCTATGTCGCCGTATGGATAACAGGAGCAAGATTTGCTCCTGTTATCTTTTGTATGGAGCAGGTGACGAGGCTCGAACTCGCTACCTCCACCTTGGCAAGGTGGCGCT
>QFCH01000688.1_pt1 | contig 14826 bp, 9 predicted proteins | sample 5346071 | NCBI WGS metagenome assembly QFCH01 (sample SAMN09062255, study PRJNA434731) | Human gut metagenome, whole genome shotgun sequencing project. | isolation source: stool timepoint B chromium assembly | host: Homo sapiens | collected 2015
TTTGTTTTCCCCGCTCCGTTTCTTCCAAGCAGCCCATAAATCCTTCCTTTCTGCACATGGATATTCAAGTCAGCCACGCTTTTTTGTGATCCATATTTCTTCGTAAGATTTTTTGTTTCAATAATGTACTTGTTCATATTCAAACCTCCTGTTCTGTGAAGTATTCTATCACACCAATCTTGCATGAACCTTGCAAAGCTCTTGCATTAACCTTGCATTTCGTTCTCTCTTTTACACAATGATAACAATCCGTATAAAATAAAGGCTCCCGCCACAAAAGCGAGAGTCCTAAAGCAGCGGAAATGTAACAGTAAATACTGTCCCTTTTCCTTCTTCACTTTCTACTGTTATCCTACCATTCATTTTCTCTACAAGCTGATATACGATGGATAATCCAAGTCCGCTTCCCTTTTCAGACCTTCCCTTATCACACTTATAGAGTCGATCAAAAATATACTTCAGATCATCCTTCCCAATCCCAATACCATTATCTTCTAAAAGAATCTGTACCGTTCCACTCTGCTTTTGCATGATTATTCCGATTCTGTCTGCCTGACTATGAGCAAGCACATTCTGAATCAAATTGTTTAATATCCGCATATAACTGTCTGCATCAAGTTTTACTCGGAATGGCTGTTCCGGAATATCAATATTATACTCTATCTGTTTATCTTCAAATACTGGTATCCAATCGATCAAAATATTTCTTGTCAGTTCTGCAACTTCAACTTCCTCGATTTCCATAGCAAATTCATCAGAGTTTAATTTAAACCAGTCAAAAAGCACATCAATATATTCTTTTAAATCATACGCTTTCCTTCGGGCAGTTTCCATGTACTCATCACGGTCTTTCCCTGTAACAAGTCCTTTATGTGCTGCATCCAGATAACCAATCAGCGTCGTGAGAGGCGTTCTTACATCATGGGAAAGGCTGGTCATAAGCTGGCGATTTGTTTCTTCTGACTGTCTTACTTTAGAAAGTCTGTTTTCATAAGATACAATGATTTCATTCATTTCATAAGCAAGCGGAGCAACTAACTCATTCGCTGCTGATAAAATTCGCCGGTTTCCATTTCCTTCTTTTACATCCTGCAATGCCTCTGTCATTTCCATAATCTGCTTTTTTACACGACGAAGAATAAAGCAGACTGATAATATAGCTATGATAGATACTCCAACTAATAAACCAATCATCACCTGCATATACTCATACCTCCTTATTAAACCGGTATCCGATCCCCTTTATCGTCTGAATATATTTCGGTTTTCCCGGAGTTACCTCTAGTTTCTTCCGAAGCCGGCTGATAATTGCCATAATATTGCTGTCATCATAAACATACTCTTCTCCCCAAACAGATTCATAGATCTGCTGTTTCGTCAATATCTTGCCTTGATTTTTCGCGCAAAACAACAACAAATCAAACTCTTTAGGCGGAAGTTCAAATATTCCATTCTCCGTTGTAATACAACGGTTATCAATATCAATTTTCAGACCTTCAAAAGTAAGCTGCTGTATGTCTTCCTGCTGATTAAAACGTGTATAGCGGCGGATAAGAGACACAATCCTTGCAATCAATTCATCCATATCAAATGGTTTTGTCAGATAATCATCTGCACCTGCTCGTAATCCCTTTACTTTAGATGCACTGTCATTTTTCGCTGTAAACATCAAAATCGGCAAACTATATTCCTTTCGGATTTCTTCTAATGTTTCAAATCCGTCCATCCCCGGCATCATCACATCTAAAATTACAAGCTGATACGTCTGTTCTTTTAACTGTTGAATTCCTTCTCTTCCTGAATTACAAATATCTGCTTCGATTTCCTCTGAAAGCACACTCCGTTTAATTAACGTACACAATTCTTTATCGTCATCTATGATTAAAATCTTATTCATAGCACAATTCCACTCCCAACTGTTCTTATATCAATCCACATTTCTATCATCGATCATTCTTTTTAGTAACATTATAGTCAGATATGCCCTCAATAACAAGTTTATCACAATCTTTATTTTTCAAACTCAAAAGCGGTACTGCCCAATTCCCAGTACCGCTTTCTCCTTACATTCCCTGATTGAATTTATATCCCACACCCCAAACCGTCTCGATATAGGGCGTTCCTTTGGGATTATTCCCCAGCTTCTTCCGAAGCTGTTTTATCTGACAGGTCACTGCATTATCCACATTGACCGGGTGCTCATCTCTCCAAATCGACACATAGATCTGCTCCTTTGTGTACACCCAGCCCGGATGTTCTGCCAGAAATGATAAAATATCAAATTCTTTTCTTCGCAAAACAATCAACTTTGTATCAATGTGTACCTGTCTGCTTTTTAAATCAATCCGTATTCTTTCAAATTTGAAAATTGCATCATCCCCGTCTTCCGTTTTTTCTCTTGTCTACTGCGCTGTCCGCAACCGTTCTACCACACTTCCTTTATTAAAGAAATGTAAGACAACCACTGGAATTACCGCCGCCAAGATCAAATAGATCACTGCGATAAAAAATGCCGGAACCAGTGTAAACCGCAGGGTAAAATACCACATAGATGGGGAATTGAGTACGTTCTTTAATACTGTCATTCCTAAAATTGCTGCAAGCAGACCGCCGATTACATCTGCACCTGCCGCATAATATAAGCCCTCATCCACAATCAGTCTGCGAAGCTGGCGGTTTGTCATGCCGATACTCTGCATGGCTGCAAATTCATGGCGGCGGGTAATGATATTGGTGACCATCATATTGGTAAAGTTAATCAATCCGGCAAATGCCAGAATCACTCCGATCATACCGCCTACCAGCAGAACAATGTTCCGATTGGACGCAAGCTGCTCCTGTAACAGCTTGATGGATGTATAGGCAACAGAAGTATTTTCTCCCGTAAAGTCCGCTAAAAATCCTTCCAGATTCTCTTTTTCCCCTTCTTCTGCATTAAAGCTGTAACTGAAAATCGTCGGCTCTTCATAAAGTTCCTTGAACTTTGTGTCACTCATATAAAGAAATGGCGCATCGCCGCCAATGTAGGCTGCTCCATTTGCACCCGCATAGGTTTCGTATTCCGTTGCTACAACCGTTGCTTTTGCTAAAATCGTACAAGTCTTTTCTTCTTTTCCATCTTTGGAAAACGTAATGGAATCTCCTACTTGAAGCTGTTGCTGCAGCTGCGTCTCTTCTTCCGCCTCTCCGGTCAGTCGGTCTATGATCGTTCCGACAATCACATAATCTCCGGTTTCCATTTTCTCTTTCAAAACATCCGGATTGTTCTCACCTTCATAAATCGTGACATCCTCCCAGAATGCTTCCGAAACGCCAAACACATTTCCAAAATAGCCATCTTCTGTTCCCGGAACTACCCGCAGAGACAATCCGTTTTCATACGCTTTGCTGACAGAATCTTCTTCTGCCTCCTCCGCGATGCAAACCAGATCTTCAAACTTATAATCTATCGTCACATCACTATCATCTCGTGTATTCCGGTACAGAATTCTTTCCTCTTCCACACCTTTTTGCTGATCGATCAGATCTACTACCGAAACCGGGAGTCCGTCTTCTCGATACTGAAATGGAGAAACTCCATTGACTGCCACGGAATTGTAAACGGTAAAGTCTGTTTTCGTAGAACGGGAAATCCATTTTTCTTCATCCATACTCTGTGTGATCACAATAATCGAATTAAATAAAACAATGCACAACAGCATGGATAGGACAATAAAAACGGATCTCCGTTTGTTCCTGCCAAGATTGGAAAATGCCATATAGGACAGCTTTGTTCCATGTGTCCGTTTTGTCTCTTTCATTTTCTTCTTTTCCTGCCCGGTATAACGGATAGCTTCCAGAGGGGATATCCGCGCCGCCTTTCTTGCCGGTTTCCGTGTACTGATCATTACGGTAAAAATCGTAAACACTGCCGCAATCAGAAAGATAAGCGGAGACACGGACACTTTCATGGCATTCAAAGCATTTGCCTGAAAAAACTTCATCACAACCGGAAGAAGCATCCTGCTTACCAGAAATCCAAAGAGTAATCCCAGCGGAAGACCGATCAACGTCAGCCAAAGTGCCTGCCGGTTCACAATCTTTTTGATCTGCCTTGTGGTCGTTCCGATGGTTCGGAGCAGACCGTATTGTCTTACGTCCTGCATCACGGAAATATCGAAAATATTATAAATCAGCAGATACCCGCTCACGACAAACAACAGTACAAATACAACCACTGACAGCATCATGCCCGGCTGAAGCATGGCATTCCCTACCTGATTTTGTGAACAGGCAATATAATTGTCTGCATTCATCTGTTCCGGTTCTCCGCCCACGGAAAGTGCAAATTCCTGTAACTGCTTCTGTATGTGTCGCTTATCCTTCAGTACCACATCTGCCATATACGTTCCTGCAATCTCCCGGTCCTCTGCATAAGTATTTACAAATATTTCCGGATTGTCTTTCACAAACTGCTCGGAAACAATCAGCAGGCTTCCGGTATCATTGGCAGCTTCCCACCAGCCGGAAACAACCATTTCATACTGATAGGTTTCTCCACGTAAGGTAAATTCCACCGGAACGGTTTCCCCCACCTTTGCCTCTACTCCCAACGCCTCCAGCGCCTGATCTGTTGTAGCAATCTCATTTGCTTTCTTTGGATCCTTTCCATGTGTCGGCGTACAGAAGGTCAGTTCCTGCTGTACCGGATCTGCATAGTTTATCTCAACCATATGCCCGGAAGCGTTGGATGCAAAGCCAACAAACCGCCTGCATCCTGCCTCCTTGATAAAATCACTATTTTGTAACTCTTCATATTGTTCTTCCGTCAGATACCGGATGTCCCCGTCCGCCTTACTTCCTTTCTGCATCTGCATGGAAAGCTGAATGGAGGAGGACATGCTAAATACTAACGAAGTAATGGAAGTAAACAGAAACGCGGTCAACATAATCGCCAGTATCGCCGCAAGATTCCGGATTCTGTTTCTCTTAAAATACCGCTTGGATAACCGCTTGATTACTTCTGTATTGTTGTTGCCAAATAATATATCATTCAAGTGATCCCTCCTGTTCTTTCAACTCCTTTAATTCTCAAAATTACGCAGTCGTTCAATCACCGTTTCATCTGAAATTGCCTTATAGACAATCGCCGGAACACTCAGACAGATTACAAAGATTGCTGCAATCAAGCCGATCACAAGAGCAACCGAGTATTCAAATACCGCATAGTTTGCCAGATGGGGAACAGCATCCGCCACCAGCAGCAGAAACGCATTACCAAAGGTCATAATCAGCAGCGTAGAAATCAGAGCGTAAATGCCGCCTTCTAAGGTCAGGATCTTCACAATCTGTTTTTTCGTGGTACCGATACTTTCCATAATGGCAAATTCATTTTTTCTTGCCACCACACCGGTCAGCATCACATTAACGAAATTAACCAAGCCGATGACAATGAGCAATACTGCCGCACCATTTCCCAGCAAACTCAAAGAATAGTTCGTCTGTTCAAATAGTTCTTTCTGATTAACAGCTGATTTCATCTGCCACTCCGATGTAGTTAAGGTACTGTTGATTTCCTGTAATTCTCTATCCATTCGCTCTAAATCGTTGAAATCCTTAATGTCAACGCCGATAGCCGAAATGATTGGCTCTTTTGTCAGGCGTTCCATACCCGCTTCGCTGACAAAGATAACATCTGGCACCATATTTATTTCTTTGCGTCTGCCAATACCTTCTGAAAGAGTATTATCATAATCGTCATAGTAAAAAGCTCCGCCAATTTTGAAATCAGTTGCCTTGCCGTCTGTACTGTCGGCAGTTAGTGTCAATGTTTCACCCACCAAAGCGGTATTAGGAGCGTTATATTCGGTATCTTTTCCTGCAATCGCTGTTTCGCCACGCTTAAATGCTTCCATGTCAATAGGCGTATCAGGATGCTCTGCATTGTATTCTTCCAGTACCCTGTCGTCTGGAAGCGTTGTAATATAGCAGCCATAGTCACCAGCTTCAGCGTACCCTTTCAGTGTTTCTATCGTCTGTTCATAGGACTGCCCCTTTGCTTTATATTTGCTGTCCTCATATTTGATTTTCATAAAGCCTTCTAAATCGGTTTCATTAAAGTCAATACCTGCCCAGACTGTTTTTTGAACATCTATATTTTTAATACCGTCAAGCTGCTTGATTTGTTCTACAAAGTGTTCGTCAAACTGCGGTACTTCTTTATTGAGCTGTTCATACTGCTCAAACTGAATATCGTTGTATTCAAAGGAATAGTCCATATATTCTTTAATAAAGTTTTCGGCAGTCATACTTTTTATGACTCCGTTGGTGCCTAAAATCATGGTGATACCCATAAACAGAGACATAAATACAAGAATTGCACGTTTCTTATCCCGGAAGACATTATGGAACGCCATCACATGTAACTTACCACCATTGGTGGAATTTCTGCTTTTCATTTTCTTTGGTGCGAAGTTTTGAAATTTCAGAGCCTCTACCGGTGAAATTTTCGCAGCCGCTTTTGCAGGGGCATGACAGGCAATCCAAACTGTTACCGCTGAAAAGATTACAGACAAAATGTAGATAAATGGATGGAAAATACTTCGGCATCCATTATCGACTTGCCCTGTTCAAAGCCCTCGCTCAAAACAAAAGGAATAATTCCAAAGGAAACAACAGTCGCTAACAAAATACCAATAGGAATCCCGATGCAGGCAAACTTCACTGCCTGACTTTTCACCAACGATTTGATCTGCGCCTGCGTTGTCCCCATCGTTTTCATCAAGCCATAAAAACGGGTATCCTTTGAAATAGAGATATACAGGACATTATAAATAAGCAGGTAGCCGCTGCCAATGATAAAGAATACCAATAGAATGACCATTGCAATAACAGAACCGCTTGATGATTTCATGGAAACCGCACCGCTAAAAGATTGATTTTCATTTAACTTTACATCTCTTTGAATGCGCATAAAATCATCTGGCATTTTCTTCAGCGATAAAGAAAGGACACCATCCTCTGCCATTGTATAGCCTGCATTTTTGCAGTACGCCTCGGAAACAAATCCCATTCCTGTGCCTGTGTAGGAATGAAACCATCCACTCAAGGTGAATGTTCTCTCCTGCTGACCGTTTTTATCTAAGTAGGACAGAGGAACTTCCGTATTCAACTTCGGTTCTGTAATTCCTAACTGTGAAAGGACATCCTCTGACAGCATGATTTCATTTTCCTCGGAAGGATATTTCCCTTCCAAATCTTTGATTGCTTCTTGATAATGTTCTTCCCATTCCGTCTTGTCGTAATATTGAAGCGCGATGGAAAGTTCCCGTCCCTCGTCATTCTTCTCTGCAACAGAGCCGACCATGTACTGTGTCCCCACCGTTTTGACGTATTCCAAGTCCCGAATCTGCTGTTCCTGGGCTTTGGTCGGCATCGCAAGGGAAACATCTGCGGTTGTCCCTGCGGTGCGGACCTGCATTAACTTCATGTTCTCCCCATAGTTAATACCCAAGCTGAATACGGTGGTAATCATAAATGTGGTGAGGATGATGGCATATACCGCAAACAAGTTCCGAATGCGGTTTGCTTTCATCATTCCTCTTTCCACACGCTTTACTGCTTTTTCATTCCGGTTAGCGTGCATACCTCACACCTCCCGAAACGACTTTGCCGTCTTCAATGCGAATGATACGGTCTGCCATCCTCGCAATCTCTTCATTATGAGTAATCATCAGAATCGTCTGGTCAAACTCATGACTGAGTGACTGCATCAGCAGAATCACGTCCATACTCGTTTTAGAGTCTAGGTTGCCTGTAGGTTCGTCAGTAAACTGTACCCCTATTCCCTTATGCCTTGAAAATAGGGGCTTTAACGGTATGTACATTTGTGTACTGTGTACACTTCTATTCAGAAAAAGGCAGGGCTTTTATACCCTACCTTGATCTCCCTTAAATACTATGAAAAATTTTTTATCCTTTGATTGCTTTTATCCAACACACAAAAGTACTCTTTTTCTTTTTTGTTTCCGTAACTGAATCATAGACATCTTTTTCTTGTAATTTGTAACTTGTAATGTACGATACTTCTTGTAATCGTTTAGCAAGCCTTTGGCTTTCTTCGTTATTAGGTAATTCAACGCTATGTTTTTTACTTCTATCGCAAAATCCTGAATACCATTGTGAAAGTTCAGAAAAACAATTTTCAAAATCAGCCGCTTCTAAAATCGAAAGGTATTTAAACATCAACGTCTTTTTCCCTTTTTCATCTACATATTCCCAGGCTGCTGTAAATATGGATTTGTTAATCGTCATATTTGAATCAACTAAGTTTTCAGCAATTTTTGCAGTCATATAATTTTCTCCAAAAGCATCCAACAGAACTTCTGCATTAGAAAAATCGAGAATAGGCGAAAGCAATAGTGTTTCTAATAATGTTTCTCCCATTGGAATCTTTTCCATTACTTCCATATATTCCGCTTGATTATACAAAATAAAATCTGGACATAAATCAGGATAGACATCTTTAATTTCACCATATTTATTAACATCAAAAGGAATATATTTTTTCTTAATCAAAATTCCCACTTTCTGTCTCTCAACCTTCTCTATTGGAATATCAAATTCTAATTCCAACTGAGGTAATAGTTTTTCAAAAGCAGAATCATCAATTGTACTTGTAATAAGTTCTTCGGCAAACACTTCATTTAAACACTGATTCTCTAAAAATGTAAGTTGATCACTATTTGTTTCAATGTATTGAAGTAGTTCTGGCGTAATCTTATATCTGTCCCAATAACATTTGATATTCTCCCATTTCAAGCTTACTTTTCCTTTATCCAATAACTCATCCCAAAGAATTTTCACGTCCTTATCAAAATCAGAATCGAACTTTCCACAGCATTCAGAAATATCATCTACACAAAATTCTTCATGATTCACTAATTCCAAACAGATTTTGGTCTCTTCTGGAGCATTTTCCAACATTCTTTCTAACAAATCCATAATCTGTTCAACATCTTCCTTAGTATTATTAGGTGCTAATATAATTTCCTTTACATACTGTTTCAAATTTTCTTGTATGTATTTAATTAACGGTTCATATCCTAGTGAAATAATTGTTGTATAATTTCGAGTATCTAAACCGGAAAGCATTGTATCATTTTCAAATTCCACAATCCTACGTATCATCGTATCATTTAACTCATAGCACCTATTTTCAAAAACATATCTCAAAATTTCCTCCGAAACATTTGCAATAGAAACATTCGTAAAAACAATTCCAAGTGTTTCAATTAAGGAAATCACCTTTTGATCTTGAATAGATGATAGCTGCTGTAATATATCTGGATTTTCCTCTATAAAGTCACTCATCTTATTATTGTCATTTAATTCAAATAAGCGTTCTGTATCCACGTTATCAATAAGTAACTGTAAATAAAAAATTTTCCTTTCGTATGTTATCGATATATCCTGGACAATATCATTCCACATATCAGGCCAACGCATTGCTAATAATTGAATCAATCTCTCTTTATATTGAGTTTGCTCAATAAATTCATCTATAAACTCCCAGCTTTCCACTGTTCTATCAGATAATTGATCGATTAATATCATACGTTTTTCATCCTCATTCTCTTCAGACAATAAATATTCCAAAAGAATAAAATTGAAAATACTTTTTTGTTCAAATTCATACGGTTGTAAACGCTGTATAACCATTCCAACTTTTGTCAGGTTATAATTGTATGGTAGCTTTTCCATATTTTTTACTGCCAGTATATAATTCATATCTTCTTTTGTAACGCTTGTCCCCTTAAAATAATTGATATAATTTGCGTATTTTTCATCAATGTATCCTCTTCGAAGCATAAATACAAGCAATTTATTTTCAGTAACTTTTTCAGATAGTACATTATGGACTCCAAATTCTTCTATCAGCTTTTTAAGTGACCAACCTGAAAGTTCATGTACATTCTTCTTCAAATCTTCAATTTCATTTTTTATCGAACTAACACCTTTTTCTTTGACAAATTGAAAATTTTTAATTCTTTCATAATATCGTTGAAAAACTTCTTGGAAATCACTCACAGATTTTTCCGATTTGTAATTCTCCCATGTATAATACTCAATTCTAACCTCCTTTAATTCTTCTAGTTCCGATAATTCAAACGAATCTTCCATTATTCTACTCACTGAATACTTGTTCCAATTTTTATTAATACTGTATGGAATACCTTCCCAATTCACCATAGCACCAAGCATAGCTGTTTTAAGTTCTTTAACTTGTTCTAAACGGTCCTCTTGATATTTTTCTAATTCCTGTGTAAGCTCATCAACCTCATTTTGCCATTGCATACATTGTACAGAGATATATCTTCGTTTATCCTCAAAGGCTTGTTTCACAACTCCCCTCTCCATTTGAAGTTCTGCAAACTCTCGTGGATATAAATTTTTAAAAATAATCAATGCCATCATTGTTTCATCTGACAATTTGAGATCCTGATCAGTACGAATTGTTTCCTTATATACGACAAACTCATTATATATATTCTGTAAGATTCGCATATCTTCAACATATGGAGATACGTCTAATATAAATTCCTGTGAGATTTCATGAACAATCCCTTTCTTTTCAGATTCCTCAAGTTTTTGTAAAAAGATTTCCCCTGAATTCGTAGAATTTATAATTGGGATTACAGGAATAATAAATTCAAAGAACTTTGTTCTGTCTGTGTCCGTAAATATATCATCTCTAATAGCATAAACAAAAACGATGCGCCCCTTAATCCCATCGTAATTATTCAATAATGTATTCAATTCCCGAAGATGGATAAAAATAGATGGATCTTCTAAACGATCTAGATCTTCAAAAAACACAATTCTATACTTTGTCTCTTCAAAGAAATATACAATTTCATCCATATTTTTATTAAATACAGTTTCCGCTGCAGTTTCAGAATTTTTCACAACTGTCTCTGTTGGCAATTTTACTTCATTTACTTTAAAACGAAACAGCACCAAACGATATGTTCGGGCAATAATTGCCAATATTCCCACACAAAAAGCAAGGAAAATAATATCCGAAACCATTCCTTTTAATCCAAATTTTCCACCTGCCTCTTCTATTTTTTCGATTATCATTTGAAAAGTATCTGGAAAAAATATAAATTCCATCACTCCCAAAATTAAAAATATCAAAACCAAATATCCCCAGACACGTTTCCAATTAATTTTGTGCAGCTTCCGATATCTGCTCTGCGGTATCTTTTTATAATTGACTTTATAAAATAATTGCTTCAAAATTCCTAATTCTATTTCATCTTGTCCCAATGAAATTTTCTTAGGATTCCCGTTCTCATCAGTTTCATTTTCAACAAAAGTTGCCATTGAAACACGAAGAGATTTATTTCTAATAATTCTATGTTTTTTCAAATATGTATCAATGATACTACTCTTTCCTGCACCATATGGACCTGCCAGTGCAATATTTTTAACTTTCTTTTTCTTTATCGCCCAATGTAATGCTTTTAAATATTCAGCTCCATTTTCAATATCATCAATGGGCGCCAAGTCTGTAAATTCAAATTTCTTTTTCTCTTGTATTCTTTTATTTATTACTTCACGAATTTTTTCCAAAAGTGCTATCGTAGAAATCCCTCCCTCAAATTTAACTTATAGCACTATTGTATCATGAAATATCTAAATAACAAAATGAAAAGTCTTACTTCTCTTTCACCTATATTTTATCCCCACAACCACCAGCAGGCACGTTCTTCTCGCCCCTGCCAGCCGCTGATTATTTTCTTCTTCATTAAAAATTCTTGATCAGATTCAAATCTCTTTTATTTAATGCCTTTCGCATTGCTTCATTTTCTTTCCTTAATGTCTCGTTCTCTCTTTTTAGTTTTGCTACCTGCTGTTCTAATTGCAGGATACGGCTGTCCATCGCCATATCTAAAATCTTTCTTCTTTTATCTACCATACCTGCTTGTACCTGCAAGGCATGATCTACTGCTTTTCGTACTTCCGGATTCTTGTAGAAAAATCCTCTGGACAACCCGGTCTTTTGTATCAACTTGGGGACTGTCACTTTATCCTCTTCTTCAATCATCTCCTGAATTGCCAATTTTGCCCGCTGGATTTTCTCCACACTCTGCTTATGATTGATCTCCAGCATCTTATCATATTTGCTCATACTCTTTCCCCCATCCTGCCAGGTTCGCCCGAATCATCCGGCTCATCTCTGCTCTGATTTCTCTTGTTTCATCTGCGATGATCTGAAGACTCATCTTTCGGTAAAATTTCACATTCTTTACCGATGTATGCCCCAGTAGTTTTGCGATAGTCCAATCATCCAGATGCATCTCTGTCAAGCGGATTCCATACACATGGCGGAACATATGCGTTCCAAAGCCGAATAATTCGCCGTTATCATCCCGCAGGTCTTTTTTCTGAATGATGGCCATCACTCTATTTTGAACGGTATTGTACTGCAAAGGTTTCCGGGTATTTTTCTCATCTACAAAAATGTAAATCGTATCCCCATACATTTTCTCAGTGTACTCAATTGCTTTTTCGATCAGCAGTTCCAATTCTGCACTAATGGGTTTCACAAATGTGTGTGTTTTCATCTGCCTGATTTGAATCATGGGATGCCCATTCTGGCGATACAAGCAGTCCCTCTGAAGAGTTAACGTATCGGAGATTCTTGTCCCCAACATTTGGTGAATGACCATGAGTCGCTCAATCTGTTCATCCAGTTCTGCAAGCGCTGCATTAAAACGAATAAGCTCACTGTCTGAATAAGATTTCAATTTAGGTTGCACCTGTTTTGGAAAATCACTGGTCAGGAATAAACTTTCCAGATGTGGATATCCATATAACTTCCCGATGGTTTCCAATATCCTCCGAAGTCTTGTCAGATCCATGCGGTAATTGTTCACGCCCTCCGCTTCTGTTGCAAGGTACGTCAGATATTCTTCCAACAGTTCCCGATCCAATTCTTCTGCGGAATGAATGTCGGGATATTTTTCTTTCAGATATTTGGATAACCTCCGGATGGCTGTCATTTCTTTGCTGATCGTTGTAATCGCTTCATGATGTAAATGCTCATAAACTGCTTTTTTCGTTTCTTCCCGCAAATCCGTTTGAATAATCGTTGTAAAATTCAAAGTCTGATAGTTTTTAATCAGGTTCTTTTTATAAGGAATATCCAGATTCTCTAATGTCCAGATATCTTTTTCAATTTCATCCTGTTCCTCTTCCTCTTCTGTAAATTGATATGCCTTACGCACATAAGCGATGAGGCTTGATGGAACTATCTTTTCTTTCCCATATACGCTGACTTTCTGCATTGTCAATTTCTGTCCATGTTCCAGGAGCCAGCTTCGGATTTTTAACAGCCATTGTTCCCACTCCAGTTCATGCAGCCCGAAATCAAAGCAATGGGATTCCTTTACCTTCTTTTTCTGTTTTTCATCTGCTCTTGCATAGCAGTCCAAATCGATTAGATATAATTTTTTATCCATGGAACTCTCCTTTCATCAGTTCCGCTGCAAAGCTGTGGGTTTCTTCCTGGAAGTATGCTTCACTGGCTTTTTCCAGTTTCTTTGGCATATAGTCCACATACTGTCTGGTCATTTCTTCATATTCATGCCCCAGATAATCCCGCACTGCCTGGAGGGAAATTCCGCTATCATAATACAGCGTAGCCAGATTATGGCGGTAATCATGGGATTTGAAAATATATTCCCCGTTTGCAATCTGATATTTCTCACAGTATTTCAGCATCTGGTACCGGAAGGTTCCATAACGGAAAGCGCCTCCTGTCTGATTCTGAAACAGATATTCTTCCGGTCCAATCTGATATTTCTTTTTATACACCTGTACCAGTTTGTATAATGCTTCCGGAATGGGAATCCGCTTATAAGTTTTCATTTTTACCTGATAGACCTTCAGCCAGTAATCTCCATCCTTTTCTTCATAACCATCACCTGTCAGGGTACACACTTCGCTTCCCCGGATTCCAGTACACCATAGATGAAGGAACATCAGTCGAAGATGTTCTGGGAATTCTGCCAGCTTAGACAAAATTTCCGTATATACTCCTTCTGGTACGCTGCGGTCATTGTGGACATGCACTTCTTTCTGAAGATAATATTCATACCGGAAGGGAATCTTTTTCAGATATCTTTTTACTACGAGGAAGTTGTAAAACTGCAGGATCATAAAAATTCTTCCATTTGCTGTTTTTTCACGAGTATCCTGTCTTTGAATAGATTCCAGATATCTCTGAATTTTCTCTGCCTCCACTTCATAGATTGGCTTTTCTTCTCCATTAAAATATACCAGAAATGTACGAAGTTCCAGTAGCTTGATTCGGATGGTGCTGATACATAAATCTGTGATTCCAAACAGATACCGCAAATATTTTTGCAAAATCTTTTGATTCTCCAAATTTGTCACTTCTTTAAAAGACACCAGCTCTACAGGTTTGCTGGGGTTTATCCGTTCTTTAGAAAAATGGAAGCGTTCTAAAAACCACACATTCGCATTCCAATTGATTTCCGGAGCCTGTAAAAACAGAATTTTTCTGCTCATCCGCAAAATACCAAACACAGCATTTTTCTTTTTTTCACCCAAATCTTCCGAGAGTTTCAAAGCAAACTTCTGTTCTTCCTCCAGCGTCATGGTTTCAATGTCAGACACTTGATTCACTACACAAAATTGATATAATCTTTGCAGTGCCAGCAATTTTTCTTTTCGTGTCCAGCCTTCATAGGTGTGGATCACCGCTTTCAATACCGTAAAAATCTGCATTTTCAACTTTCTCGGACACTCCAAAGT
>QFCH01000183.1_pt1 | contig 14757 bp, 13 predicted proteins | sample 5346071 | NCBI WGS metagenome assembly QFCH01 (sample SAMN09062255, study PRJNA434731) | Human gut metagenome, whole genome shotgun sequencing project. | isolation source: stool timepoint B chromium assembly | host: Homo sapiens | collected 2015
CAGTGAAGCATTCTCTGTTTTTGAACTTTCAAATATTTAAACTTTCAAATATTTAATTAAAATGGAAAATCAACATTTCCTGTCTTCTTCAGGCGGATATGTTCAAGTTCCATTCCGCTCATGGAGAAGAACAGTTTAATATAGTGATTCTTTCCAAAGATAACACCAAGATCCATGGCCTGCTCTGTCCATTCTTTGTTTGTTCCGTTAATGGTAAAGATACCTTTTAACTGATTATCATAAAATACAGATATCGACATCTGAGCCAAATCGGCTACATTTTGTCCGGCCCGCATTTTTGCGGAAATATCGTAAATACCCATATCATTAACTGTAATACCAAAAACTTCACTGTGGCCCAATTCTGTGCTGACATGACTCATGTCAATAACTGTATCCCCGGAAACCTCATAGTATACACAGTCTGCACCAACACCGGCGCCGTCTGTATCCTCACCGATAACTTCCAGGTCATCCTGATCCATTCTTTCAAGATAACGATCCATTACCGGAGAGCGCATAAGGACACGGCAAATATTGGCAGCACTTCTCTGGAACTCACCTCTTGTTGTACGCCCGGACTGAAGATATTCCATAGAATTATCGCCCATGGAATTACTCTGTGAATCCTGAACAACCATAAACAGATCGTTTTGTGCCCGAACCATAACACCGGTATTTTTTGTGGACGGCGCTTCACCTTCCTCATTCATGTCAGCCCACCAGTCTGTCATGGCGATTCCGTCAAATCCCCATTCATCTCTTAAAATTGCGGTTACAAGATCATAGCTTCCTGCAGTCCAGATGCCATTAACTGCACCATAGGTTGTCATTACAGAATAGGCTTTGCCCTGTCTTACTGCCATCTCAAAGCCCTTAAGATAAATCTCTCTCAGCGCACGCTCAGAAACAACAGAATCAATAAGGCGACGATGGAATTCCTGATTATTACCTGCAAAATGCTTAATCGTACCTGTAACACCGGCAAAGCCCATCCCTTTAATCTGGGCCACAGCCATTGTACCTGTCAGATAGGGATCTTCAGAAATATATTCAAAATTTCGGCCATTTAACGGATTTCTGTGAATATTAATTCCTGGTCCTAAAAGGGTATCAATCTTATTTTTACGCAGTTCCATACCAGCCATCTCATACAGCTGCTCTACGAGCGCCTTATTAAATGTACAACCCAATGCTGTACCGTTAGGCATAGAAAAGGCCTGTGTCCCGCAATCCATACGGATACCGGAAGGACCGTCTGCACAGCAGCCTACCGGAATACCAAAATGGGCCAGACGCTGTGTCACACCACCAAAGGCACCTGCCGTACCGGCTGTAACCTTGGGGCTGCACATACCTTCCCCGCGGACAATACATGTTAAATCTTCATCATCCAGCTGAGCAATAAAGGTGTCCATATCGATTTTCTTATCATAAACATCTGCCAGCTTATAGCCCTGATCTCCCGTATAAGTCAGTTCTTTTGGCATATGAGCCGCCCGTTTATCCATCGGGGAAATACCTCTTAAAGGAACAGCCTCATAGCCAACCGTAAAGTCTTCGCCCTCAGCAACAGGTTTAAACCGATCAAAGGCGCGAACAGGTGCCAATGCTTCTTCCAGCTGCTGAGTCACAATTGTGGACTCAACCTCAAAAATACCGGCTAAAGCGGCGCTGCGCACATCGCTTCCCACATAAATTTCATAGTCGCCGGCCTCAAGCACATAGCAGGATTTATGGCCTGTACATCCGCTGTCATCATAGGAAGCAAAAGCTGCCTTAGGTACTGTAAAGCTGATCAGTTCCTCATGTCCCGGTGCCAGATCGTCTGTCTTTTCGTAAGCCTTCAGCTCTCTGGATGGTTTACCTAAAGCCCCCTGTGGTGCACCTACATAAAGCTGGATAACTTCCTTACCATGATATGTACCTGTATTTCTTACAGAAACATCCACACAGATTTCATCCGCTTCCACACTAAAAGAGATGATCTGTGTATCAAAAGTTGTATAGGATAATCCGTAGCCAAAGGGATATAAAACCTTATCTTTGGCAAAGGTTTCAAAATAACGGTAACCTACATAAATGTCTTCCTGATAGATATCTTCCTTTTCTCCGCCAAAGTTTTTTGTAGACGGATAATCTTCAATATTTCTTGCAATTGTATCGGCCAGCTTACCGCAGGGACTTACGTTACCCAGCAATACATCCAGCACACCGTTTCCGCCTTCCTGTCCGCCCTGCCATGCATAAAGCACTGCAGTTGGACGATAGGCTTCCACCCACTTCATATCAATAATATTGCCCACATTTAAAATGACAGCAACCTTATCAAACGCCTTGCAAACCTTAGAAAGCATGTCTTCCTCAATCTCTGTCAGAAGGTAACTGCCTGCCTCAGCTTTGGCATCCTGATCTTCTCCGGCTGTACGTCCAATGACAACAACCGCCAGTTCAGAGTCTGCAGCCGCTGCCTTTACAATTTCATCTGTCAAAGGCATTTCTTCCTGGCACCATGGTTCCTGCCCCCATCCGGCGCCTTTATTAAAAGGATGCGCCTTAATCCATGCAGCATAAATTTCTTCCAGTTCTGTATTCAGACAAACATCTTCGCAACCCTTTAAGGCATCCAAAATACCTGTGACATATTTTGTATTGACCAGTCCGCCTGAACCGGTTCCGCTTTTATAATAACTAAAGGCAATACGTCCGAAAACCGAAACCTTTGTGCCCTTTACAATCGGCAATGTCTCCCGATCATTTTTTAAAAGTACACAGCCTTCTGCCGCTGCTTGTCTGGCCAGCGCCGCATATTTATCCATATCCAGTGTATACCTTGCCATACTCTTCCTCCATAAAATCATAGTTTTTCTTCAGACCGTCTGCTTCAGGTTTTTACGAAACAGAGGACCTACGATACCTTAGTATAACATATTTCAGACACTTTGGGCTAGAAATATTTAGAGATAAAATATCAGTAATACGACTTCATCAGGCAGGCCGTCCGCTTCCCCTGAACCGGTCTTCACTCTGTCTGATCCCAGAGCTGACGGTCTGCCAAAAAATCGCATAAAAATCACATGAATATTACTTTGAAAATTAGCCTTACATCACACTGATTTCGGTTAATATATAATAAAGGCTGCCAAAAAATGCAGATGTTACAATGCCATATACAATAACCGGCCCTGCAATATTAAAGATTTTACAGCCAACACCAAAAACCCATCCTTCCTGTTTATATTCAATGGCACAGGCGGCCACTGAGTTGGCAAAGCCGGTAATCGGTACAAGATACCCGGCCCCTGCAAATTTTACAATAGGCACAACAAGATTAAAGCCCGTAAGAAGAACACTGGCCGTAATCAGACACAGTGTTGTATAGGCGGATGCCGTTGTCTGGGACATTCCCCCATGCACAAACCAATTGGTCACCCCCTGCCCAATGACACAGACCATTCCACCAAAAATAAAGGCTTTTACCGTATTGAGGAGACAGCTGTGCTTTGGCGTAATCTGTTCTACATAGGTATTATACGCACTTTGCTGTTTTTTCTTTTTCTTCTGCTGATCATCCATAACCATTTTACCTTTCTTAATTTACCTTTCCTGAACTCATTTTTTCTAAATTTATTTTCCTAACCAAAAAACTGTAAAAAAATCCCAAGCAGCTTCCCGGCTGCCAACGCTGCCACCACTAACGCTGTCCCTGTTTTTAAATTCAGTCTTCTGAAAAAAATAGGAAACGCATTGAGAATTTCTGCAATAGATCCTATAAGGCAGCCAGTGAAAATGCCGCCAAACAAGCCGAAGGCACCAAGAATAAGGGCGGCTGATATTTTGCTTTCCGGCAGCAAAGAAAACCATTCCCTGTATATCCACAGCAAATTGCCCACAATGCCACCGACAATAAAGCTATTTTCATACCAGTGGATAAAGGCCGCACTTTTGGTCACCTGAGACAGCCGGGTCACAATTCCCAGAGTCACAATAAACGTAAACAGCCCGGCTGCCACCGTACATCCTGCACATAGGCCAAAAATCAGCTGCCACAAAATTTCAGCGGCCTTCATCCTTTTCTCCTTCCTGATCCGGCATATGTCCCGACATAGGCGCTGGCGCATATCCCGACACAGGATCCGGTGTATGCCATTTTTCCATCATGGCATTTTTACGGCCCTGTTCCTTCACAAACGTATCTTCAATATCTGCCTCATATTTTTCCATCTCAATTTCCATGGGCGTCGGATCTTTTGTCAGCTTATATCTGCCAAAGTGATTAAAAAAAATAATAATCCCCAGCGCTACCCCAACACCGTAGGCAGCCTCCAGTATCCCCGGAGTATCCCGCGCCTCTCCCTCAACAACCGTATAGATTTTATCAAAAACACCTGTAACATCCACATCTTCATTGTAAGTCATAATCGCAAATATACTTCCAAAAAAAGTAATCAGTGTCACCAAGGCCACTTTGATCCCAACTGTCCCTTTTTTCGGCGCATCTGCTTTGACTGAAATCAAAAATTCACTTTCTCCCATGTTTTCCACCACCACAGGCCATGGGCAATTCTGGTCAATCGCCTGAATCAGCGCCATAACAGAAACAGAAAACTTTTGCTTATTATTTGGATTCACCCGGCATAGTTGTATATCTTCGATGTAACGGCAAATGTCTGACCTGGAGCAGTAAACCTGTGCGACCTGACCGATTTTGACTTTAGATGACCGAATTTGGGTATGACGTTCTGCCTTAATATAAACCGGATAAACGATGGTATCACAGGTCTTTTTTTCCTCAGACAAGGGTTGCTCCCACATAGCCGGTCTGCTGACCAACACCGGAAGATAAGCCGCCATAAATCAGAAGAATCACCGCGGCAGCAAGAATACACAGCAACGCTGCCTTCAGCCATATGGATGTTTTCGTTGATTTCATAATATCCAGCTCCTTTTATCGTTTTGAATTTTATTTTCATCCTTATTATTCCTTGAAAAACATTGTTTATTCTTTTTAGTCCTATATTTTAACCATAACTGTGATTTTACTTTAAAGCCTGTCTCTGATTCAGTTATTAAGCCTATCTTTGATTTCGCATTGTTTCCAGGATACGTTTTTCCATTCTTGAAACCTGAACCTGAGAAACCCCCAGCTTTCTGGCGATCTGAGACTGGGTTTTCTGCTGAAAATAACGCCAGATAATCAGTTTCTTCTCATCCTCCCCAAGGCTGTCCAACATATGACGTATAAAAAAGCGATTCACGATATCCTCACAGGCATCTTTATTATCCTCCAGCTTATCCATCAGCAAAATACTGTTGCCATCTCCCTGGTAAATTACTTTATGCAGGGATTCTACTTCAGCCCCGGCATCCATGGCGGTCAGTACATCTTCTCTGGTAAGCCCGGTTTCCTCCGCGATTTCCCCAATCGTAGCGTCCCGTCCATACTGGGCGGACAGGGCTGCGGCTGCCTTGTGAACGTGGCAGGCATTATCTTTTATGGAACGGCTGACCTTAATCATACCATCGTCTCTCAGAAAACGTTTAATCTCACCTGTAATCATTGGAACAGCATATGTTGAAAATTTAACATCATAATCTGTATTAAAATAATCAATCGCCTTCATCAGACCAATGGCACCAATCTGAAACAGGTCTTCCGGGTCATAGCCCCGCCCGCCAAACCGTCTGACAATACTCCATACAAGTCCTACATTTTCTTCAACCAGCGTATTTCTTGCCTCTTTATCTCCCTGCTTTGCCCGATTTAACAGATCAAGAATACGTTCCATAGGCCATTACCTATAATGCTTCGTCACAGGCAGCTTCCTGCCCGATCAGTTTGTCCATCACAATCCGTGTACCCTTTCCCGGCGTACTCTCCACACTCAACCCATCCATAAATGCTTCCATAAACGCAAACCCCATTCCAGACCGCTCCAATTCAGGACGTGTGGTATAAAGAGGCTCCATTGCTTTTTCGATGTTATCAATCCCCCGACCATAATCAATAATTTCAATCTGAATAGCTGTGCCTTCTTTTTTACAATTCATATAAATTTTTCCCTCTCCCCCGTTATAACCGTGGATCACACAATTGGTTACAGCTTCAGAAACTGCGGTTTTTACATCCGCCAGCTCCTCCATGGTGGGATCCATGTCTACCATAAAGGCACCTATGACCATTCTGGCAAAGCTTTCATTTTCCGAACAGCTGTCAAACACAAGGTTTACCTCATTTTTCTTTAATTTTTCCATATAATGCCTCCCTTAAAGATTGCAGAGAGCTTCATTCAGATCTCTGTATTCATACACAAGCTTATAAAGACCTGAAATTTCAATCAGTTTCTGTACACTCTGTCCGGCATGGATAATGCAGATTTTCCCGCCTCTTAAATTTGCCTCCTTATAACGCCCGATAATCATGCCAATACCGGCACTGTCCATAAATTCTGTCTGGGTAAAATCCAGAATAATATTTTTGGCCTTGCTCCTTCGCAGCTGTTCATCCGTAATCTTTTTAATTTTTCCTGCCTCATGATGATCCAACTCAGGACCAATTGCCAAAATCAAACTCCTCTGAATCACCTTATACTCTGTCTGCATAAAAAGCCCCTTTCCCGAAAATACAAAAACCTGCCAAAAACATCTGCACTCTATGTATTCATACATCTTTTGTGCAAATATCTTTCGCAGGTTTTATAAACTACCCTTTTATTAATTTGATATCCAATCCGTAGATTCTTAATTTTCAGCAGAAACATCGGCTCCGGTATGACTCGCATCTCCGGCCTGAGCATCATCCCCGGGCGAAGCACTGTCTCCGGATGGATTTTGTCCAGCCGCGCTGTGTATTTTATCAAGGGCCTCCTGGGATTTTCCGGCCAGTTCACTGTCAGGAAAATCTGTAATAATTTTATTATAATAAACTTCCGCGTTTGTCAAATCAGCCAGACTCTGGTAACTGCTGGCAATATAATAAAGTGCATTTACATTGGAAGCGTTAAGCTTAAGCACTTTTTCATAGTAATCAATGGCGTCCTGATACTCTCCGGCCTGATAAGCACTCAATCCCTGAGCAGCCAGAGAACTTTCTGTCTGTCCTTTGGTTGCCTGATAAATCGTATCATAAATCTCTTTGGCCGTCTGAGTTGTCAAATTCTCCTGACTGATTTCCGCCAGCAAAACACCGGCCTCACTCTGATCCCCGCCCATATAGGCTTTAACTGCTTCAAGGAGCTTTTCATCACTGGTGGTATCACTCTGAGACGAGTTGGCCACATCCAGCTGACTCTGCAGCAGATCCCGCTCCGCCTGTAAATCTTCCACTTCTTTATTAAGGGATGAAAGCAGTTTATTTTTCTCTGTAATCTGACTTCCATACTCCACAATAGCCTGATTATACTGGGTCGCCTGTGACCGCTTCACCGATGGCACCACCAAAAGCCATATCACAGCAGCTCCGATCACAACCCCGATAATTACATTGACAATGGATAAAAGTCCTGTATTAAAATCCGTATATTTACTGTCTTTTTTTTCTTCAATGACGACCGGGTTAGGGTCATTAATCTGGGTAAATCCATCTCTTTTTTTCACCTTGACCTTAGCCTTTTCCCCGGCAATCCGATTGATTTCTTCCAGATACCTAAGGCTTGTGATATTGTTACGGTCAATTTTTAAGGCCCGAAGCAAAACCTTTCGGGCAGCGGCATATTGTTTTGTTTTCAGATATAAAAGTCCCATCAGCTGATAGGCCTTAATGTAATTGGGATTAAGATTAATCACCTTTTTCAGTTCAATAATTGCCACATCCATATTGCCCTGATGCAAATATTCCAGCGCTGTATTGTACTTTTGAATAGTCTTATTGGCAAACTGAAGCTTTCCGGGATTATTCTGCACAGCTCTGATATATGTACCGGCAATATTGTTTTTCTTCTGAAAATGCATACTGATGACCCATTCTCCCAGCGCCGCCACAAGTTCGCCGGTCTGATAATACACAAGCCCCAGCAAATTCCTTGCCTGAGTATTGCGCTTATTGTATTTTAAGCTCATCAACAATGAATTGGTTGCCCCTGTCAGGTCCCTGACCTTTGCTTTTGAAAGTCCTTGATTGTAGTGCCAGTTAGAGGCAAAAATAATTTTACGGGCCAGTTCATCTTTATGACCGCATTTGGGACAGACATAGGTATTAAGCAGAGGCGTATTACAATTCGGACAATTCATCCATATCCCTCCTAGCTTCTGCGGTATGTCTGGTTTTCCTGTTTCATTTCCTTAAGCATGTCCTCCACAATATCCATAACATCCCTTAAGTCATTTTTGTAAATCGCATCCTCGGCCTGTTCGATTTCCAGGCTGGGCTGAAATTTTTTCAGTTCTTCTTCAAAGTTAATCAAAAGATTTTCCTCCTAGTATCTCCTTTACGCTTCCTACAAGATAAAGGGAACCTACACAACATACAATCCCGTTATTTTGTCTCAGCATCAGTCCCTGCTTCAGGGCCTCTCTAATATTATATGTCTCACAAACAAATCCATTCCAGTTTTTACGGAAGATTCCGGCAATCACGGACGAACTGCAGCGCCTTCCGTTTTCGAGTTCCGTCACCACAACCGCCCTGAGGTTTTCAAGGCTGCACAATCTCTGAATCATAGGCTCATAATCTTTATCTCCGGCCACGGCAAAAACAAGAATAAGGGGGCGATCTGCAAACCCCTGGGCAATCGTTGCCGCAAAGGCTTCAATCCCTGCCTCATTATGGGCACCATCTACAAAAAGATCCGTGTCCACAGCCTCCATACGGCCTGGCCAATATGCACTTTTAAGACCCTTTTTAATCAATAACTCAAACTGGCTGTCTGCATCCTTTGCCGCACAAAGACCGGGCCAAAGCAAACGCAGCCCCATAACGGCCAGACTGCTGTTAATTGTCTGATAGACTGCAGCTGTATTCAGTGTCAGAATATAATTAACATCATAACCGTATTTAAGGGAAAAATCAATGGTACAGCCGTGATCTTCCAAAATCTTTATATTTTCATCGGTAAGCTTCACCGCCTGTACATGATGTCTGGCGGCCTGAGCCCTTATAATCTCAGAAACCCGTTCATCCTGATCATAATAAACAAGGGGCGTACCCGCCTTAATAATACCGGCTTTTTCCATAGCAATGGCTTCAATAGAATTTCCGAGTACCTCCGTATGATCCAGACCAATCGATGTAATCACCGTCAGTATCGGCTCACGAACAACATTGGTAAAGTCCATGCGTCCGCCAAGGCCTGTTTCAATCACACCGTAATCAATCTTTTGCTCTCTGAAATACAGCATAGCCATCACATATATATACTCAAAAAATGTGGGTTCCATCAGATCCCGGGCCTTCATATGCTCCACCTTGGAGCGCACCGTTAAAAACAGACGTACAAAATCCTCATTTGAAATCTCTTTGCCGTTAATTTTCATGCGCTCATTCACCCTGACAAGATGAGGAGATGTAAAAAGGCCTGTCCGTTGATGACAAAGCCTTAAACACTGTTCCATATAAGCGCAGACGGAACCTTTCCCGTTTGTTCCGGCCACATGAATATATCTGAAGCTGTCCTGAGGGCAGTCAAAGGCCTCCAGCAGCATCCTGACATTTTCCATATGGCCGCCCTTTGTAAACCTGGGAATGTTATATAAATAGTCAACGACTTCCTGATACTTCATCGTCAAAACCTCCATTCAATTGAACATTCCCCATTATAATACATCTTTTGCCTGCAAACAAGCCTGCTTTTAGCGGTCTGTTTTTATCGGTCAGGCACTTTACGCTTATAGCAAGCACCCCCGCTTTTTAGCAATTAAACAAATCTGTAGACAAATACCGATCTCCGGTATCCGGCAAAAGTACTACAATCAGTTTGCCCCTGTTTTCCTGGCGTCTGGCCAGATGAAGCGCAGCCCACATGGCTGCCCCGGAAGATATTCCCACAAGAATACCTTCGCACTTTGCCAGTTCTCTGGCCGTTTCCATAGCAGCTTCGTCATCTACAGTGATGATCTCATCATAAATCCGCGGGTTAAGGATTTTGGGAATAAAGCCCGCCCCGATTCCCTGGATTCTATGCGGGCCGGCCTCACCGCCGGATAAAACCGGAGACTGTGCCGGTTCCATGGCCACAATTTTGATGTGGGAATTTTTAGATTTAAGAAATTCCCCCACCCCTGTAATCGTTCCGCCTGTTCCCACGCCGGCCACAAAAAGATCCACCTTGCCGTCTGTATCTCTCCAGATTTCCGGCCCTGTTGTTTTCTGGTGAGCCGCCGGATTTGCCGGATTTTCAAACTGACCGGCTACAATGCTGCCGGGAATCTCTCTGGCCAATTCATGAGCCTTTTCAATGGCGCCGTTCATTCCTTTTTTTCCGTCTGTCAAAACAACTTTGGCACCATAAGCGGCCAAGAGCAGCCGCCGCTCCCGGCTCATCGTATCCGGCATTGTCAAAATCGCCTTATAGCCTCTGGATGCCGCCACACTGGCAATGCCAATCCCCGTATTTCCCGACGTTGGCTCAATAATCGTTGCCCCTGGTTTTAAAAGTCCCTTTTGTTCTGCAGATACAATCATTTCCAGGGCCACCCTGTCTTTCACGCTGCCTGCGGGATTTAAATATTCCAATTTCGCCGCAATTTTAGCCTTAAGTTCATACTTTTCTTCCAGATGCACCATTTCAAGTAATGGTGTATTTCCAATCAACTGATCTGCACTTGTATAAATCATCCTCATTCCCCCTAATTTTTCAACAATTCCAGCAGCTGCCCCCTGAGCTTATTATACTACGATTGCTCTGCAATCGCGGTGCCTCCAGCGGATGCGCTTTGTGCAATCATTATACCATATTCAGCATATGCGAACAATCGGCAGTACTTACTTCATTTTAAATTTACGGTTTTTTAATTGACAAGCCTTTGTTCCTGGGCTAAAATCAAGTTATTATACTTTTTAACAGGAGATGATTTTATTTGGACGCAGACGCGGTCACGCAATTAATTGTACTATTTATTCTATTAATTTTATCCGCCTTTTTCTCCTCCGCGGAAACAGCCCTGACAACAGTCAACAAAATCCGCATGAGAAATCTTGAAGACGAGGGAAATAAACGGGCCAAAACAGTTAACCGGCTCATTTCCAAACCGGAAAAACTGTTAAGTGCTGTTCTGATCGGCAATAACATTGTCAATCTGACAGCCTCCTCCATTACAACCATGCTGGCCACCAAACTGGCCACAGCCTTTGGTGCCGGTCATAACGTGGCCACCGGTGTCGGTCTGGCCACCGGTATACTGACTGTTTTGATCCTGATTTTTGGTGAAATTGTACCTAAAACAACGGCTTCCCTTCATGCGGATAAGATGGCACTGCTCTATTCAAAACCAATTTACCTGATCACGGTTGTTTTAACACCTGTAATCTTTATCATGAATAAGCTGTCCCATTTCTTTTTATTCATTCTGGGCATGAAGTTCGATGACTCCGGCAAGACAATGACAGAGGATGATCTGCTGACAATTATCGATGTCAGCCATGAAGACGGTGTTATCGAAAGCGAAGAAAAAGAAATGATTAATAATGTAGTGGATTTTGGAGATGCCCTGGCCAAGGATGTTATGGTTCCAAGAATCGATGTTATTTTCACCTCCATCGATACAACCTATGATGAGTTGCTCCGGCTTTTCCGTGAAGAAAAGTATTCCCGTATTCCGGTTTACGAAGAATCCAAAGATAACGTCATTGGTATCGTAAACCTGAAAGATGTGTTCTGCTATCAGGGGGATACCAAAAACTTTGTTTTAAAAGATATTCTCAGAGAACCTTTCTTTACCTATGAATATCAGAAAACCTCTGATCTTTTGCTACAGCTGAAAAATCAGTCCATAAATATTGCCATTGTATTGGATGAATACGGCGCCACAGCCGGCTTGATCACACTGGAAGATCTGCTGGAAGAAATTGTCGGTGAAATCCGGGACGAATATGATGAAGAGGAGGAAGATCTGATTCAGAAAATATCTGACAGAGAATACATCGTTGATGGTTCTACCAAACTGGAGGATATTAACGAACTTCTGGATACGGATTTTGAATCCGATGACTACGATTCAATTGCAGGGCATGTCATTAATCTGATGGAGCACATTCCATCGGAAGGCGAAGAAATTATCATTGATCATCAGATCCGTCTTGTTGTAGATCAAATGGACAAAAACAGAATCGATAAAATTCATATTTATTTGCCAGAGGCCGCCACGCCCGCCGATGGCCATGAAACCTTGTCTGACCAATAAAATACGCAGCATAACGCAAGTGAAGGAACCGCTTCCATTTGATGGTGGATAACGATTCCTTCACTGCTGCTCAACTGGTTCAATCATACTTTTTTAAACCTCTTTTTATTTTATTGTACATTTTGATTCAACCTTATTCAAAGATTAACCAACTTTCCCGGAAAACATTCTGCTTTCTGTAAGTTTCAATGTACTTTAATTAATCTTTTCCCTATTCAGTTTTTTGTATTATATACCTTTCTCGTCAGTATATAAATCTCTCGCTTTTATACTCTCTGATTAAATAATTTTTTCTCTCATAACTTACGTGCCGTTTTTTTATCCTATGGGTTTTATCATTTGATAAATGAATAACAGCTTTCAAATTATTGTGATCTTCAAGTATCATCTATATAATTTTATCCTGTGTGAATTCTTCATATTTTGCATTAAATAATTTTTCGTTCCTATGATGATATAACTCAGGATGAATCTCCTACTGTTCCACATCTTATTATTTTAAATAATAAATCCAATTCCGGTGAATTTATTATCTGAAAAAACTATCGTCCTGCTGATATGAGGATCAACACTTTTCTTATGTTGCCAATGGAATCAACCTCCTTCTTGTATAACCCCTTTTCTTTGATTTGTTTTCTTGTTTCTTTTGATGATTTTATTATAGCCCATCGCCCCAAATATGTCAATACAATTTTTAAATATTTTTATTATTTTTTGTTTTTATTTATTTCAAATTATTCTTAACTATTATTGATTCGTTTATGCAAATATTATCTGTGTTATTGTTTATATTTTCAGTTTTTTTCTGTTAATTTCAAAAAATGGCTGTCCACAGCACCTAGTGCTGTGAACAGCCATTCATAAGATTTTCGTTATTTCGTTTCATTAGAACCAATTTAATAGAGATCCAGTTATTATGATTTATTTAAAATATTCCACACCGGATTCAAAGATCATCTGGTTCTGATTACCCGTAATATTCATGGCAACAGCCTCACCGATTCTCTCGGAATGGGCCATTTTACCAAGAATACGGCCATCCATACTGGTGATACCCTCGATGGCGTAATAGGAACCGTTTGGATTGAAGTCTTCATCCATCGTCGGCTGTCCGTTGACATCCACATACTGAGTTGCCACACAGCCAGACTCAAACAGCTTCTTAATCCACGCCTCGCTGGCTACAAAGCGACCTTCACCATGAGAAGCCGGAATCGCATAAACATCACCGACAGTGGCTTTGGAAAGCCATGGGGACTTATTGGAAACAACCTTTGTATAAACCATCTTGGAAATATGACGGCCAATATGGTTGGTTGTCAGTGTAGGTGAATCCGGTTTCTGAGCCGTAATCTCACCATAAGGTACCAGCCCCAGTTTAATAAGTGCCTGGAAACCGTTACAGATTCCTAAAGCCAATCCGTCTCTTTCATTTAATAGCTTCATTACAGCTTCACGAATCCGTTCATTTCTAAAGGCTGTGGCAATAAATTTTCCGGAACCGTCCGGTTCATCACCGGCCGAGAAACCACCTGGGAACATAATAATCTGAGCTTTTGCAATCCCCTTCTCAAAAGCGTCCACAGATTCTCTGATATTTTGGGCATCCAGGTTCTTGAATACACAGGTCTGCACATTAGCTCCGGCGCGCTCAAAAGCCTTCATGGTATCGTACTCACAGTTTGTTCCAGGAAATACAGGAATGAATACCGATGGACGAGCCACTTTATGCTTACATACATAAACATTGCCACCGGTATAAATCGGTGTTTCAATCTTCTTTTCCCGGACGCCTGAGCTTGTCGGGAATACCGGTTCCAGGGTGCCTGTCCATGCCTTCAGTGCCTCATCCATGGAAACTGTCATATTGCCACAGACAAAGCAGGAATCCTCGGTCACTTCACCAAGAATTTTATAAACAACACCGGCTGCATCCAGCCCTTCAAGATCCTGAGCCTTAACCTCTGCAATAATATTTCCATAGGATGGTTTAAACACATTCACAGGTGCAATGGCTTCATCAATTTTTACGCCCAGCTTATTTCCAAATGCCATCTTGCTCACAGCAGCCGCAACACCGCCATAGCCCAGGGCATAGGCTGCGCAGATGGTTTTATTTACTGCCAGCTCATGAACTTTAGCATACAGATCCATCATCTGACTGTAAACAGGCAGGTCATTGGCATCTCTTTCAATAGGGAATACAACAAGCTTATGGCCAGCTTCTTTTAATTCCGGCGTAATAACCTCCCCATATCTGGCCACATCCACAGCAAAAGAAACAAGTGTCGGCGGAACATCGATTTCATTAAAGCTTCCGGACATAGAATCTTTACCGCCAATGGAAGGCAGACCAAAGCCGATCTGGGCACTGTAAGCACTTACAAGAGCAGCAAAAGGAACGCCCCAACGGGCAGGATC
>QFCH01002038.1_pt1 | contig 14719 bp, 8 predicted proteins | sample 5346071 | NCBI WGS metagenome assembly QFCH01 (sample SAMN09062255, study PRJNA434731) | Human gut metagenome, whole genome shotgun sequencing project. | isolation source: stool timepoint B chromium assembly | host: Homo sapiens | collected 2015
CTTCTGATCGAGCTTTGGCGTGTGAAGCAGCCGTTGGGAATCAGTTACCGATCCTCTTGATAGACTTCCGGGATTCCCGCGGATGCTCTTTGAGTCGTTGGGAATCAGTTACCGATCCTCTTGATAGACTTCGAGGAACTTAACGACTTCTGCTTCTTTCGTTGGGAATCAGTTACCGATCCTCTTGATAGACTTCCGCTACCCAGTTTGTGCAATTCCTTAACGTTGGGAATCAGTTACCGATCCTCTTGATAGACTTCCGCTGTCTTCGTACATCGACGTGTATTAGTTGGGAATCAGTTACCGATCCTCTTGATAGACTTCAAGGTCGTTGGTGCGTTCTATTCGTCGCGTTGGGAATCAGTTACCGATCCTCTTGATAGACTTCCCGTCGCTCAGTCCCTTGGCCCCGGCACGTTGGGAATCAGTTACCGATCCTCTTGATAGACTTCTGGCCTAAGGCTTCGGGCGGGGAGAATGGTTGGGAATCAGTTACCGATCCTCTTGATAGACTTCCCTTCTCACACCGGATCGTGTAATCCGGGTTGGGAATCAGTTACCGATCCTCTTGATAGACTTCCGCCGAACCACGGTAAACAGAATCCTTTGTTGGGAATCAGTTACCGATCCTCTTGATAGACTTCCAGAGCGTCGAGCGCCTGGTAAACACGGGTTGGGAATCAGTTACCGATCCTCTTGATAGACTTCCGAGCGACTAATGGGCGCGCCGATTAGCGTTGGGAATCAGTTACCGATCCTCTTGATAGACTTCCCTATCAACGTGACCGGCGCTCTCACGCGTTGGGAATCAGTTACCGATCCTCTTGATAGACTTCAAAATGCGTATCTACCTCGCCAAGGCGAGTTGGGAATCAGTTACCGATCCTCTTGATAGACTTCACCTTCGTGTCAGTGGCTTCGGGCGTGGGTTGGGAATCAGTTACCGATCCTCTTGATAGACTTCTCCGCAAAGAAGTGCGCTGTCACCGTTGGTTGGGAATCAGTTACCGATCCTCTTGATAGACTTCTGTTCAGGGGGCTTGTTCCTCCTGATGAGTTGGGAATCAGTTACCGATCCTCTTGATAGACTTCCTGCGCCCCTGCTAACCGTCTGCCCTGGGTTGGGAATCAGTTACCGATCCTCTTGATAGACTTCTTAGAATGATGCTAGTTGAAGTAGGAGAGTTGGGAATCAGTTACCGATCCTCTTGATAGACTTCTCTGCCCACCCAGCCTCACCACCAACTGGTTGGGAATCAGTTACCGATCCTCTTGATAGACTCCAAAATGGCCGCAAACCGCATCACCCTAGGTTGGGAATCAGTTACCGATCCTCTTGATAGACTTCCTAGAAAACGGCCGCGTAATCTGCCGACGTTGGGAATCAGTTACCGATCCTCTTGATAGACTTCACGACCGCGCCTGGCATGACGTACGGAAGTTGGGAATCAGTTACCGATCCTCTTGATAGACTTCCAGAGGATCGGTTTTCCCTTGGAATAGCAAGGTTTTCGGGGCTTCGAACGATTAAAATTCGGAGCCCCGAACGCTATTTTTGGCACTTTTCGGCATCTACGAAAGAAAAACTGAAGGCTAAAGACGGCCTCACGCTATGACCGATCAGCACCAACAACCGTATTTCCGGGCACGAAGATCGGATCAAGCAGGGTCAGACCATGCACGGGACGGCGGATCTTGGCCTCGGAGTCCGCTGCCGTCGCGGCTTCGGCGGCTACAGTCTCGGTAGCCGCTTCCTTTCGGGGCTCGCCATCAATTTGGGCGACCAACATTTCAACCGCACGCCTCAATAGCTCGCCGGGGCGCGTATCAAAGTGATCGACATCGAATAGGCAGTGCGCGCGCTCGGCAGACCAGCCGCTGGCCACCAGTGAGACATCACGGCCGGGACGAATCCCCAGATCAATCAGGGCATTGCACCAGTCATCCGCAGAAATCGTCGGCCCCAAAATGTAGGAATCAATCCGATTATCACCGGCAATTTGCCCAACGAGCTTACGGATCTCACGGATTCCCGTCTCGCACGTGCGCGAGAGCAAAGGAATCCCCGACTCGCCCGCCGTATCAACAACCGCCTGCCTGAACTGCGAGACGAAGTTCAACGATTGCACATCGGGACTTGCCGAATGGACGAAAGCAATGTTGCGCGCTCCCGCGTCACGCAGGCGGTGAACCGCAGCGCGCCCGGCCTCGTAATAATCAACGTCGATGGACTGGATCGGTGCATTAAAAGGCCCAGACCCAGGGGTTCCAATGAAAACGGTGGGGATCTTGCTCTCTGCAACGACGCCCAAACGAGCATCATTGAAGCGCACCTCCATGATGAACAGGCCGTCACACAGCGCGGTTTGCATGACTCGACGAAGCCCCGCGGCACCCTCGTCGGCAGTGATCAGTAGCAGGTCGAAATCGTGTTCGCGCAAGAGCTGCGCCAGAGTGATCAGCATGTAGTGCTGGGCCGCCGCGTCCGCACCCTCGTGGTAAGGGACCACTACTCCCAGGACGCGAGACTTTCGCGAACGCAAGGACCGGGCACCCGCATGAGGCTGATACCCCAGTTCTTTCATTGCAATTTGGACACGCTTTTCCGTCTCGGGGGAGACGGCTCGGCGTCCACTCATGACATACGAGACCGTGGTTTGCGAGACTCCCGCTAGTTTTGCAACGTCTCTGCTGGTTGGCTGACGCGCCATCTCAGGTCCTCCCGGTATCTTGACAGGATCGCGTGAACAACTTATTGTGAGTTCCGCATCACATGTGCGGGCGTCGATGCCCGCAAATATTTTTTATCCGACGAATACGTATGCGTAATGAACAATACCAGAAAAACTCCTGAAAATTGTCATTAAGTGAATACGTATGCGTCCGGTCAAAAAGGAGCACAGGTGTACACGAAGAAGCAGTACCCCGGCGCAGTTGAACTCTGCTTCGCACACGAGTTCATCCGCATTGAGGCATGGGGGCGCAACGCGCTTCGTGTGCGCATCGGCCCCTCGGCTAACTTTCCCCAAGGACTAGGAGCCCTCGAAGCAGGACCCGCCACCGGCCTCGGAAGCACGGAAGAAGCAAAGGTCACCGAGGTCCCCGGCTACGACAAACCCGAAGAAGTCTTCACCAACGGGCGTATCAGCGTCGTCGCCAACCTTGACGGTGGAACCGGAATTGCCCGCTTCCTTCTCGACTTCCAAAAGGACGGCAAATCCGTCCTGCGTGAAGCCCCCGAGCACTTCTGGTGGCCAGGCGCCCACGGAATCTACCCCGGTTTCGGCGGACACGAAGTCCACCAGTGCTTCGCCTCCGACCCCAGCGAACGCTTCTACGGAATGGGCCAACACTCCTACGATTTCCTCGATCACAAGGGAGTCGTCTCCGACCTCGTCCAGCGAAACGGCGAAGTGTCCATTCCCTTCGTCCTCTCCGACAAGGGCTACGGTTTCCTGTGGAACAACCCCTCCGTCGGCCGCGTCGAATTCGCCAAAGAAAGCACCCGCTGGGTCGCGCAGGCAAGCGAGTGGATCGACTACTGGGTGTGCGTGGGCGATACCCCCAAGGAAATCCTCGAGGCCTACGCCGACGCAGTCGGTCACGCGCCCCGCATCCCCCAGTGGGCACTAGGCCTGTGGCAATCGAAACTGCGCTACACCAGCCAAGAAGAACTCATGGAAGTCGCACGCGAGTACAAGCGCCGCGGCCTGCCCCTGTCCGTGATCGTCACTGACTTCATCCACTGGCCCGCAATGGGGGAGTGGTGCTTCGACGAAAACGAGTACCCAAACCCCGAAGCAATGATGGCCGAACTGGAAGAGATGGGCACCAAGCTCATGGTTTCCGTGTGGCCAACTGTCTCTCCGCTCGCGCAAACGGACGCAGAAATTCGCGCAAAGGGCCTCTTGGTCGGCACCGAAGCCGGCGTCGAATACCACCAAACATTCCGCGATAAGGGAATGGATCGGCCGCTCCCCGTTGCCTTCTATGACCCGACAAACCCCGCGGCCCGCGAGTACGTCTGGAACAAGCTGAAGAACAACTACTTCGATCTGGGTGTGCGCGTGTTCTGGCTCGATGCCTGCGAACCCGAACTCAACCCCGGTCACCCCTCGAATCTGCGCTTCTATGCCGGAAGTGGCCTGAACGTCTCCAACCTCTATCCGCGTGAGAACGCGCGCATGGTCTGGGAAGGAATGCGTGAGCAGGGCGAAGACCAATTCCTCAGCCTGTGTCGCAGCGCGTGGGCCGGCCAAGCCAAGTACGGCTCGGCGGTATGGAGCGGCGACATTGCCCCCACCTGGGAGGCGCTCTTCACTCAGGTCCGAGCCGGCCAATCCATCGGAATCTCAGGAATCCCGTGGTGGACGAGCGACATTGGCGGCTTCCATGGAGGCGACCCCAGCGACCCCGCCTACCAGGAACTCTTCGCCCGCTGGTTCGAGTTCGGCACATTCTGCCCGCTCATGCGCGTTCACGGTCACCGCGAACCCCGCGAGGACGTGGCCTCGGACAACCCCGGAGGACCCAACGAAATCTGGTCCTACGGCGAGGAAGTCGCGCAGATCTGCGCACGCTATATCCACCTCAGGGAAGCGCTGCGCCCCTACATCGGCCGCGTCATGGACGAGGCCGCCGAGCGCGGAATTCCCCCCATGCGCGCGCTCTTCCTCGAATTCCCCGAGGACGCGCGCGCGTGGGAAGAAGAAGGAGAATTCCTCCTTGGTCCCGACCTCCTTGTCGCCCCCATTGTCGAGGCCGGCGCCCGCAGCGCTCGCGTCTACCTTCCCGCGGGAGTGCGCTGGCAGCAGCTGCTGATCGCAGGCGGCCAAGAAGGAGAAAAGGCAGGTGCGGCCTCGTACACCCTGGGAGACGTCTTCGAGGGTGGGCAAGAGATCACCATCGATGCACCACTGGAGTGCATCCCCGTATTTGTCCGTGAAAACACGGAACTTGGTAGTTGCTGACGGACAACTATCAACACTCAAAGGAGAGAGAATAATGGCACACACATCGAAGCTCGCAATGCGCGGCGTTGCCCTTTTCGGTGCCTCAGTGATGGCACTGGGACTGGGCGCATGTTCAGGAGGAAAGTCGGATTCTTCGTCTGGCGCCTCCGGTGGACAGGTCACCGTTGAAATGTGGGACTACCTGAGCGGTGACACCGCCAACAGCTCGATCGAAGCATCGATTGCAGAGTTCGAGAAGGCAAACCCCGACATCAAGGTCAAGCGCACCACCTTTGCTTTCGCTGACCTGTCGAAGTCCATTCTCCAGGGCTCGGTCGGCGGCGAGGTCCCCGACGTTGCAGTCGTGGACGTGGTCGACAACCAGAACTTCGCGTCTTTGGGCATGCTCAAGGACCTCAGCGGTGATGGCATCAACAAGTCTGATTTCTTCGATGGCCCCTGGTCCTCGGTTGAATTCGATGGAAAGACCTACGGTATTCCGCTGAACTCGAACAACCTCGCCCTGTACTACAACAAGACCATGCTCAAGGAAGCCGGTGTCGAGGTTCCGACCGACTGGGAGTCCTTGAAGGAAGTTGCAAAGAAGACCACGAAGGGCGACGTCAAGGGCTTGGCGATCTCCGGTGTGAAGTCTGAGTCGGCAACCTTCCAGATCCTGCCCTTCGTTTGGCAGACCGGTGGCGACCTGTCCAACTACAGCGAGTCCGGCGCAACCGCACTGGCCTACCTGCGCGGCATGATTGAAGAAGGCTCGATGTCCGAGGCCGTCTCCAACTACACCCAGGAAGATGCACGTACCCAGTTCATCACCGGCAAGGCCGCAATGATGATCAATGGCCCGTGGGAGCTCTCGACCCTGACCAAGGATGCCGAGATCGAATGGGACGTCGCTCCGCTTCCTAAGGACAAGCGCGCAGCAACCTCGATGGGTGGTGAAAACGTTGTCGTCATGAACGGTGCAAAGCAGTCCGCGGCAGCCGTGAAGCTCGCTAAGTACCTGACCAGCGCAGAAGGCGCCAAGATCTACTGCGATGGCTCCGGCCAGCTCTCCTCGCGCCCCGACCTGCAGGGCAAGCTCAAGCTCTCGAGCGATCCTAAGCTCAAGGTCTTCGAAGATCAGCTCCAGTACGCACACGCACGCGCATACGGAAAGGACTACCCGAAGATTTCCGAGGCCATCCAGCTGTCCATGCAGGAAGCCCTGACCGGTGCGTCGACTCCCGAGGCCGCAGCAAAGAAGGCCGCGGACACGATGAACCCCTTGCTGCCCAAGAACTGAGCGGTAAAGGACACAGGTCCGGCGAGTATCGTAGGCCTCGTCAAGGACCGCACAATACCTAGTGGCACCCCACGCGAGTACACACGCAACAATGGGAGCCCGTGACAAAGCCACGGTATCCCTACTCGCGTGGGGAGCCCGCAACTCTGAGTAAGTGAATTTACGATGACGCGAACAAAGAAAGCGGGTCACGACGCAGGATCTCGTTCCATGGCGCGCACTCGTCGCCTGGGGTTCCTCCTTGCGCTACCCGCAATCATCTACATAACAATTTTCCTCGTTGTTCCCCTGGTCTATAACATCTGGCTGTCAATCTCTGACGCCAACGGTTCCAACCTCATTACGGGCGACTACCACCCGACGGGCTTTGCGAACTATAAGGAAATGCTGGCCAGCCCCGGTTTCTGGAATGGCGTCAAGCTTTCGGCGATCTTCACCGTCGCATCCCTTGCTTTACAGTTCCTCGTCGGATACGCGCTGGCACTGTTCTTCCGCAAGCCCTTCCCCGGAAACGGCATCATTCGCGCACTACTGCTGGTCGCCTGGATTCTTCCCGCCGTTGTGACCGGTACGATCTTCCGCTGGATGTTCGACTCAGATTTCGGCGTCATTAACTACTTCTTGACCTCAATGCACCTGGTCGACAAACCGGTCATGTGGCTCACCGGTCCAACAACCGCAATGGTCGCGGTCGTTGTCGCAAACCTCTGGGTCGGAATGCCCTTCAACATGCTCCTGATCTTGTCGGGATTGCACACCATCGACGATGGCTTGTACGAGGCCGCCGAAGTTGATGGTGCGGGCCCCATCCGTACCTTCTTCTCCATCACGGAACCCCTCATGCGTCCTGTCGTCTTCTCGCTCTTGCTCTTGGGCGTCATCAATACCTACAAGGTCTTCGACCTGATCTACACGATGACGAAAGGCGGGCCCGTTGAAGCGACGACGACTTTGCCGATCTTCACCTACCTGCAGACCTTCAAGGTCTTCGACTTTGGTAATGGTGCAGCTGCCTCGATGCTGACGATGGTTCTGCCCTTGGCGCTGTCGTGGTTCTATGTTCGTTCGCTGGATAAGGAGGATGCGTGATGTCTGTGGAGACTTCTGAAGTCCAAGGTGTGGCCAGCGAAAGTGCACCCAAGGACGGAAAGCGCGCCGAGGCCTCGGAAACGAGGACTTTTGCGAAGACAAAGCACGAGAAGCGTGAAGGCCGCGTGCGCATCGCAAAATCTGCCGCCGCATGGGTCATGGCGATCTTCTATCTTTTCCCGGTCTATTGGATGGTGTGCACGGCCTTCAAGACGCAGAAAGAAACCTTCGTTCAGCCACCGCACCTCATCCCCCAAAATCCGACGCTTGATTCCTTCCGAGTCGCCTTCAGTGACAACTTCGGGATCTGGAAAGCACTGGGGAACTCGGCGATTATCGCTGCTGGGTGTCTGGTGTTGACGCTGCTCTTTGCAATCCCCGCGGCCTACGCGATCGCACGAATGAGGAGCGCAGTGACAACGGGGATGCTGATCTTGTTGAGCGTCGTTCAGCTCCTCCCCGCCATCGCGATCTCGATCCCGATGTTCGTGCTTTTCCGCCAAGCGGGAATGGTTAACACCCTCCCCTCGATCATCTTGGCGGACGTGACGGGCACCCTGCCTTTCGCGATCATCATGCTGCGACCGTTCTTCAAGCAGTTCCCGAAGGAAGTTGAAGAGGCGGCGCGACTTGATGGCCTCGGAATCATTGGCACCATCGTTCGCGTGGTCATCCCAACGATTCGCCCCGGCGTCATCATGATCGGATCCTTCTCATTCCTCATGACCTGGGGTGAATTCACCTTCGCGTTGACCTTGCTGACGAAGGCGGATCTGCAGCCTTTGACGGTTGCTTTGAACCGCTTGATCGGTCAGTATGCGACGAACTGGAATGACCTGATGGCTGTGGCCACGGTTATTGCAATCCCGGTTTTGATCCTCTTCATTGCTCTGCAGCGCTACATCGTTGCTGGCCTTGCCGGTGGCGCGACGAAGGGGTGAAGACGGGCGAAGGGGATACCGCGCGGCGAGGTCAGGGCGTGCCCTCCCCACTTCGCTCTCTCATTCCTGCTTTAGCTCACTGACTCCGGGCCTATGACTGTTCTAAGGCCGTAGGTGAGCGAGCTAAAGCAGGAAGGGATGGAGGGAGGGAGGGGAGGGACGCGTGTAGACATCGCCCAGAAGTTGGTGTTCACTGAGATCACGAACATCCAAGGTCCGCAGGGCATTCGCACCTCCACCAACGAAGATTTGGCAGGTTCTCTGTGTTATTCGATGAAACTCAACTTCCCGAGACGCACTCGGCACTTCACTTTCCGGCCGACGAATGGTGGAAGAGCGCGGTTGTTTACCAGATCTATCCCCGCTCATTTAACGACGCGAACGGAGATGGTTTCGGCGATCTCCAAGGGATCCGCTCCAGGTTGGGATACCTGAAGGAACTGGGCGTTGATGTCCTGTGGCTTTCGCCGATCTACCGCTCGCCCCAAGCCGATAATGGCTACGACATTTCCGATTATCAGGACATCGATCCCGCTTTTGGGACCATGGACGACTTCAATGAACTCATCGCAGACGTTCACTCCCTAGGGATGAAACTGGTCATGGACCTGGTCGTCAACCACACCTCGGACGAGCACCCGTGGTTCATTGAGTCGCGTTCCTCGATCGATAATCCAAAGCGCGATTGGTACTACTGGCGTGACCCGCGTCCGGGTTTTGAGGGAGGAACCCCCGGAGCCGAACCCACGAATTGGGGGTCATTCTTCTCAGGTCCCGTGTGGAAATACGACCCGCATACCGGCCAGTACTACCTCCACCTCTTCGCAGAAAAACAGCCCGACCTGAACTGGGAGAACCCCGAAGTTCGCCAGTCCGTCTACGAAATGATGCGCTGGTGGCTAGACCGCGGGGTCGATGGCTTCCGAATGGATGTCATCAACCTGATCTCGAAGGTCCCCGGCCTTCCCGATGGCACCTGCCAGCCCGGTCAGGATCTTGCCGACGGAAGCCCCTTCTACATGGAGGGACCGCGCCTGCACGAATTTCTCCAGGAAATGCACGGCGAGGTTTTCGAGGGCCGTGGAGCGATCTTCACCGTTGGGGAAACCCCCGGAGTACTCCTCGAAAATGCGCCTCTCTACTCTGATCCCGCGCGCCACGAAGTCAACATGATCTTCCAATTCGAGCACGTCGGCTTAGGGCTGCCCGAAGGAAAATTCGGCCGCCGCACGCTGGAGGCAGGAGACCTCGCGGACTCGCTCACGCGCTGGCAAGAAGGCCTCGCCGAGCGGGGATGGAACAGCCTCTACCTGTGCAACCACGATCAACCGCGCACGGTCAGTCGTTTCGGCGATGAAAAGTACTGGTATGACAGTGCGACTGCGCTTGCGACAATTCTTCACCTCCTGCGCGGAACCCCCTACATCTACGAGGGTGAAGAACTGGGCATGACGAACACGGTCTTCGCGGGGATCGAGGACTTTGAGGACATCGAGTCCACCAACTACTACCGTGTGGCCACCGAACACGGAGACGATCCCGAGCGCGTCCTTGATGGCCTGCGCGCGATGGGCCGCGATAACGCGCGCACTCCCGTCCAGTGGGATGCATCGGACAATGCCGGTTTTACGACGGGTACGCCGTGGATTGCTCTCAATCCGAACTACCCGGTCATCAACGCCTCCGAGCAGGTGGGGGACCCGGTCTCGGTGTTCTCCTACTTCCGCGCGCTCATTCGCCTGCGTCATCACCTGCCGGTTGTTGCCGATGGGCGCTTCGAGCGCATCGATGCGGGACATCGTGAGATCTTCGCCTTCCGCCGCACCTTGGGTGAGCGCCAGCTGGTAGTTATTGCAAATCTTTCCTCGAAAGATCTGGCCCCGGTCCTTCCTTCAGAGATTTCCGAGGCCGTACCTGCGTTTGTCCCAGTCCTGACCAATGCGAATGTGTGGGAAGAGATGGGTGCGCCGCTTGCTCCGTGGAGGGCGCGGGTTTTTCTTCGATAGTCATCGTGTCAACCATTGAGACCATTCATGTTTGAACTCGCTGGAAATTCACGATTTTTCTGAGAAATAGTGAATACGTATTCGGTGAATTGAGGCTCTGACCTGCGCTGATAGTTATCAGTGCAGGTCAGAGCTATTTTATTGTCGCTTTTCCGCAGCATTTCAACGATTTTTTAATCCAGAATTAAGTCGCTGTGATTCATTGTTATGCCAATGTTGCGTGCAGGAATGGTTCTGGATGCGTTCAGGCGATCTTTGTAGCGTCATCGCGAAGCTTTAACAGGCTGTTTTCGCTGATAACACGCAGAAAAACAGAGTGAGGGATACGCATGCGGATTGGAACCGCAAAGAAGATCGGGGCGCTCGTAACCGCCGGTGTACTCGCGGGAAGCGCGACAGTACTCGGCGCAGAATACCGAGCAGAAGCCGCCCCAACAATTACGAAAGTCTGGGCCGACAAAGCGCGTTATGAGCCGGGGACACCTGTCACTGTCACTGCCCAAACTCAAGGGAGCGGGGAAGTAAACTTCTCACTCACCCACCTGGGAAAGCAGATCGATCACTACACCGCCCAGGCCTCGGAAAACGGCAAAACAACCTGGACTTTTACTCCCCCGAGCACGGACTTCACGGGCTACATGGTGGAAGTCGACACTAAAGATTCCCAGGCGAATACGGCGATTGACGTTTCCAGCACTTGGACGCGATACCCGCGCTTTGGCTACCTGGGTAACTACAGCGCTGATCTCAGCGGAAAGACTGACGGCATCATCGATCAGCTGGCCCAGGACTACCACATCAATTCGCTCCAGTACTACGACTGGATGTGGCGTCATGAAGACCCGGTGCGCTACGAAGACGGCAAGGTCGCGCCGCAGTGGAGCGACTGGAAGAAGTGGAACTTCTCCTCGGACGTCATCAAGCAATTCATCGCCTCGGGCGATGATGCCGGCGTCGCCTCGCTGCCCTACTCCATGAGCTATGCAGCACTTGAGGGGTACCAAAACCACGGCGTGAGCAGCGACTGGGCAATCAACATCCGAGGCGACAACGACACCCGCGTCCCCTGGACAAGCGTCATGATCCCCGGCCAGCAGGACACAACCCTGCACATGATGAACCCGCAGAATACTCAGTGGCGTCAGCACATGGTCGATCAGTACAAGAAGCAGATCGAACTGGGCTTCGAAGGAACGCATATCGACCAGCTCGGTAACCCTCAGGGTGCGTGGGACGTCAACGGGAACTCGGTTGACCTCGAAGCCGGTTTTGCGTCGCTCGTGAACGAGACTTCGGAGCAGACGAAGAAGCCTGTTGGACTCAATGCCGTTGACGGCTACGGTTCCAGCCAATTGGCTCAGTCCAAAGCCGACTACCTCTACACCGAGCTGTGGGGCAGCCAGGCCTCGAACTCGAACTTGGCGGACTATCTGGAACGTCAGCGCAAGGAGTCCGGAGGCAAGAGCGCAGTCGTCGCTGCATACATGAACTCCGACTCCGTGACGGGCGACCGATACGAGGCCGAGGACGCGTCTCACGCGGGACTGCCCACGGCCTCGGACCACGAAGGCTACACGGGCAAGGGATTCGTCGAGCAGCCCGAATGGCGAAGGAAGGCTGTCTCCTTCAACGTCAATGTCACTGAGAGTCGCAACTACGGTCTGGTCTTGCGCTGGGCGAATGCAACCGGACGCATGGCTGTGCGCAGCGTGTACGTCGATGGCAAGAAGATCGGCGTCCTGTACATGGGATCAAGCCCGACACATTTCAACGACAACTCTGACATCTGGACCCGGTGGAGCACGGGCGAGGCCAGGAGCACGTGGCTGGACAAGGGACAGCACACAATCACCTACCAGTTCGATGAGGGCGATTACGGAGATATCAACGTTGACTCGTTGACGGTTTCTTCCTTCGACACTCCTTCCGTTCAGTTGGCTGACGCGGTATTCGCGGCAAACGGCGCGCACCACCTGGAACTGGGCCAGGACAACAACATGCTCAATGGCCCCTTCTTCCCTGACCGCATCAAGTTCATGAGCTATGAGCTGCAGGACTGGCTGCGTAACTACTACAACGTCATTACCGGTTACGAAAATGTCCTCTACGGACCCAACCTTCACCGCGTCAGCCGAGGAGTGTCGATCCAGGGGCATAACGTCAGCTCCAACGGAAGCGCAAACACCATTTGGGCAAACGCCATGACCAATGGTGATACGCAGGTCCTTCACCTGATCAACCTCGAGAAGGACAATGATGACAAGTGGCGTGATCCCACCGCAAAGCCCGAGACTTTGCTTGGCTTGCCCGTTTCCTACACGATTGGCGACGGTGAAGTTCCCGCGCACTTGTACGCGGTCAGTCCCGATGTTGATGGCGGTCGTGCGCGTGAGATTCCCTTCACCGTCAAGACCAACGATCAAGGACAGCTCACCGTGAACTTCACGGCAGACGTGCTCTCCGTGTGGGACTTCTTCTACACGCAAAAGGACGAGGCCTCGCACAACGATGGCGGCAACACTGACGGTCACTCGGATGCCAACACTCCCGACAACACGCCGAGTACTCAGCTTCAGCAGGGAGCGTTGGTCAATGGAAATGGGAAGTGCTTGGATCTGTGGGACGGAGCGAGCCTCAATGGACGCAAGATTCAGGAGTGGGATTGTGTGCGCACGACGTCTTCTGACCGAAGCGGCTCCGAGCCGATCTACGCACAGAATGTGACCTTTGATCAGGGCAAACTCATGCTGGCCGGCAAGTGCCTCGACATCTTCGAGCAGCGTAATGAGAATGGAACTCCCATTCACCTGTGGGACTGCGTCCCCGCGCCCACGCAGGAATGGAGGCAGTTGTCAGGCGGTCAACTGCAAAACGTGGCGACTGGGAAATGTCTGGCAGTTCGGGAAGACTCTTCCGAAAACGGGACAGTCATTCACCTATGGGATTGTCATTCAGGGCAGACTGAAAAATGGAGTTTCGAGCGGTAGCCGCTGGGGAACTCCGTAGTGGCCGTGGCCCCATTTCCTTGGAGGGAGAGGTGGGGCCACGGTCTTTTTCTGGGTGCGTCACGTCTCACATGGAATGGGTTTGCATTGAGTGTTCGTGGCGCGATACTCTTTTGGCAATTTGGGCTGGTTCAGCACCAGGTTGATGAAGTTTACGAATGTAGTGCCACGAAACCTTAGAAGCAGGAAGGATAACCGATGAGCACGATCGCCCCCACCCGAGAAAAAGAAGAAGTCACTCGACATGATGATGACTTCTCATTTGAAGCAGTTCCATCTCAGAACCGACGGTCATTTTGGGCCGTCGGTTTTGTTATGCTCGGCTTCACCTTCTTCTCCGCCTCGATGAGCGTTGGAGCAAAGCTCGGAAACGGTCTCAATTACTCACAGTACGTGTGGGCGGTGATCATCGGCGGCGCGATCTTGGCCGTCTACACCGGATCCCTGGGCTACATCGGCGCAAAGACCGGACTGAGCTTCGACCTCATGTCCCGCCACACCTTCGGACGTATCGGTTCCTACCTCCCCTCGGCACTCATCTCCTTCACGCAGATGGGTTGGTTCGGTGTCGGCGTTGCGATGTTCGGCATCCCCGCAGCTGAAACCCTGGGAATCAGCCCCTGGCCGGTCGTCATCGTTGCAGGTGGACTCATGACCGCTTCCGCTTACTTCGGAATCAAGGCCATCGAAATCGTCTCCTTCATCTCGGTGCCCCTGATCGCAATCCTCGGTAGCTACTCGATGATCGCCGCAGTGAACGACGGAGGCGGCCTCCACGCAGTCTTCGGACAAAACCAGGGAATGACCACGGTGACCGCAATCGGCCTCGTCATCGGAAGCTTCGTCTCCGGCGGAAGCGCAACCCCGAACTTCACGCGTTTCGCGAAGACCACCACTTCGGCGGTCATCACGACGGTCATCGCCTTCTTCATCGGCAACACCTTGATGTTCTCCTTCGGCGCGGTCGGCGGTGCCTTCACCGGCAAGGACGACATCTTCTACGTCATGATGGCCCAGGGACTGCTGATCCCCGCCCTCATCGTCCTCGGCGCCAACATCTGGACGACGAACAACAACGCCCTGTACACGACCGGTCTTGGATACGCGAACATCACCGGAATCAACAAGAAGCCCCTGGTCTTGGTCGCTGGAGTCATCGGCACCCTGGGCGCCCTGTGGCTCTACGACAACTTCGTCGGCTGGCTGAGCCTGCTCAACGCCACCCTGCCTCCCATCGGCGCGGTCCTGGTTGCGGACTACTTCGCCCGCAGGAAGACCTACATGACTGAGGGTGAGAGCGCAACCACCATCAAGTGGGCACCGATCGTCGCCTTGGTCGCGGGCGCGCTGACCGGCTGGCTGACCCCCGGCTTCGGAATCGTCTCGATCAACGCCATGGTCGTCGCCATCCTCGTCTACTTCGTCG
>QFCH01001650.1_pt1 | contig 14714 bp, 9 predicted proteins | sample 5346071 | NCBI WGS metagenome assembly QFCH01 (sample SAMN09062255, study PRJNA434731) | Human gut metagenome, whole genome shotgun sequencing project. | isolation source: stool timepoint B chromium assembly | host: Homo sapiens | collected 2015
TTTTTGCTACAGTTGAGGGAAAGGGGTTACAGTTATCAGCTTTTGTGCTATAATTGCTATAATATAGTAAAAAGTAAGAGGAGTGTGAGGTAGTGGAAAAGAAAATTGTGAAGGATATTTTGTTTTTATCTCAGGTGTCTCAGCCTGCAAGTCAGGAAGATCTGTATCTTGCCAGAGATTTACAAGATACGCTCTTAGCAAATCGTGAGACCTGTGTCGGTCTGGCTGCTAATATGATTGGGGTGCAGAAGCGCGTGATTATCTTTAATCTTGGTTTGGTTCCTGTGGTCATGTTTAACCCAGTGCTCCTGTCCTTTGAAGGATCTTATGAGACGGAAGAAGGCTGTTTGTCCTTGGTAGGTGTGAGACCTACTAGGCGTTATGAAACTATAAGGGTTGCCTATCGTGACAGCAAGTGGCAGGAACAGAGCATTACCTTGACAGGCTTCCCAGCTCAGATTTGCCAGCATGAACTGGATCACTTGGAAGGACGAATCATTTAGGAGGAAAGCAAATGAAACGAATAGTCTTTGAACTTATTTTTATCGCAACGACCTGGTATATCTTTTTACCTCCCCTTAACTTAACCAGCTGGGAATTTCTCTTTTTCCTCTGTGGGCATTTGCTGGTTGTAGCAGTCTTATTTGGCTTTGGCAAGGGGATAAACCTTGTCAAAACGGTTCATGTGCGCCATGGAAAGGCGGAAGCTGCCTTAAATCTTGAGGGTTTCAAAATCAATCGGTTAGGGAAAATCCTTTTAGCTTCTATTGGAGGAATTCTTCTCTTAGCAGCCTTGGTTTCCTTGGTGACTTCTAGCATTTTTCAGGCTAAGAATTATGCCAATGTAGTCACGGTTACTGAAAAAGACTTTACTGAATTTCCTAAGACTGATACCAGTAAGGTTCCTATTTTAGATAGAAGTACTGCTGAAAAAATTGGTGACCGCTACTTGGGTTCCCTAACGGATAAGGTGTCGCAGTACGTAGCGGCAGACACCTATACCCAATTGACGATTGATGGGAAGCCTTATCGGGTTACACCCTTAGAATATGCAGATCCTATCAAGTGGTTTAATAATCAAGCTAAGGGAATCGGCGAATATATCAAGGTGGACATGGTAACCGGTAATGCGGACTTGGTGGACTTGAAGACACCAATCAAGTATTCGGACTCGGAGTATTTTAACCGTGATGTCAAGCGTCACCTGCGCTTGAAGTATCCAACCAAAATTTTCAAAACTCCATCTTTTGAGGTGGACGATGAGGGCAATCCTTTCTATGTAGCGACGGTTTACCAAAAGCAATTTGGACTTGCAGTTCCTCGTCCTGTTTCAGTCATTATCTTGGATGCTACAAATGGAGAAACCAAGGAATACAGCTTGTCAGATGTTCCAGAATGGGTGGACAGGGTCTATCCAGCTGAGGAAACCATTGAACAAATCAACTACAACGGCAAGTACAAGGACGGTTTCTGGAATGCCATGATTTCCAAGAAAAACGTGACCCAGACTACCAAGGGCTATAATTACTTGTCTATCGGTAATGACATCTACCTCTACACAGGTGTGACGTCGGCCAATGCAGATGAAAGTAATCTTGGTTTCATTCTTGAAAATATGCGAACAGGAGAAATCACTAAGTACAGCTTGGCTTCTGCGACAGAAGAATCAGCCCGTGAATCAGCCGAAGGTGCTGTTCAGGAGAAATCCTACAAGGCAACCTTCCCAATCCTCATCAACCTCAATGACAAGCCTCTCTACATCATGGGCTTGAAGGACAATGCTGGTCTGGTCAAAGAGTACGCCCTGGTAGATGCAGTCGAGTACCAAAATGTTATCGTTGCTACGACAGTGGAAGAACTGCTCAGCAAGTATGCCAATAAAAACGACCTTGAGATTGACAATGCAACAACTGAAAGTATCAAGGGTGTGGTAGCAGACCTCAAATCAGCTGTTATCAAGGGCGACACCGTCTACTTTTTTAAAGTTGATGGTAAGATATACAAGGTCAAGGCCTCAGTATCAGATGACCTTCCTTACCTAGAAAATGGGAAAGCCTTCGAAGGTCAAGTAGGAAAAGACAACTATCTCAAGACCTTTAAAGTACAGTAATACTCTTCGAAAATCTCTTCAAACCACGTCAACTTTATCTGCAACCTCAAAGCTGTGCTTTGAGCAACCTGCGGCTAGTTTCCTAGTTTGCTCTTTGATTTTCATTGAGTATAAAAAAGCTTTATTTAAGAAGTATATGTTATAATAAGGTAAATTAAGACTAATGGAGGACAAACAAATGGGTTTTTATGTGATGCTTGCTTCAATGCTACTCGGACTGCTCGCTTTGAAGATAGGTTTTTCTCAGTTCAAGGAGAAAAAAGATACATTCTTATCTATCTTAACAAGTTTAGCTGGCCTAGCACTTGTTCTCGTAGCTGTCTGGTTAGGATGGCCAAAATAAACAGAGGAACCTCGGTCAAACCGAGGTTTTTCAGATGAATTTCTTGGTAGTGGTAAAAAAATATGCTACACTATTAATATGAAAATTTTAATCCCAACAGCAAAAGAAATGAACACAGATTTGCCTAGTATTGAGCCAACTTCCTTAAGACCAGAAAGTCAGGCCGTGCTGGATGCCTTGGCCCTCTATTCTGCTAGTCGATTAGAGAGTTTTTACAAGGTATCAGCTGAGAAGGCGGCGAAAGAATTTCAAAATATCCAAGCTTTAAAAACGCAAACTGCTCAATACTACCCAGCCTTGAATCTATTTGATGGGCTCATGTACCGCCATATCAAGCGAGATAAATTGACCGAGGTAGAACAAGCCTATCTTGAAAATCATGTCTTTATTATCTCGGCTTTGTACGGTATTGTTCCAGCCTTGTCACCTATGGCACCTCACCGTTTGGACTTTTTGATGAAATTAAAAGTCGCTGGTAAGACTTTAAAGAGTCATTGGAAGGTAGCCTATGATGAGGCTATGAATGGTGAAGACCTAATTTTCTCCCTCTTGTCGTCAGAGTTTGAAACTGTGTTTTCTAAGGAAATCAGAGAAAAAATGGTGACCTTCAAATTCATGGAGGACAAGGGTGGTCAGCTGAAGATTCATTCAACCATTTCTAAGAAAGCGCGTGGTGCCTTCCTGACAGCCCTGATAGAAAATCAAGTACAGACGGTGGAAGAAGCTCGTCGCTTAAGCTTTGCAGGATTTGTTTACAGAGAAGACCTGTCCCAACCACAGGAATTGGTTTTTGTAAAGGAAGTATAGAAGATAGAAGAAAAGAGTTGGGGACAAAAGTCTAACCTTAAATATAAAAAGCGAACAAGCTAGTCTTCTGAGTGGCAGAAAAGTAGTCTTGTTCGCTTTTATTATGTTGGTTACTTGATCGCATTGACCAAATCTTGAGCTTGTTTTTCAAGTGAATTTAGGACTGTTTCTTCGAGAACCAATGTTCCGTCTGCCCAAGCAGAGTCGTTGACACGTGCAGCAGTGAAATCACCAATGACTTGTGTACGGATAAATGGCAAGAGATCTTTGTAAATAGCGAAGAGTTGATCGTGACCTGCATTGGCTACAGATGATACGGTGATAAACTTATCTTGAAGGGCAGAAGCGCCACGTGTATCAGACAAGTCAAGGGCACGAGATAGCCAGTCAAGCAAGTTCTTCACTGTTCCAGGGATAGAGAAGTTGTAGACTGGAGAGAAGATCCAGATGGCGTCCGCAGCCAGAACTGCTTCACGAGCAGCCGCTACAGCTGGATGAGTTGGAACTTCCAAATCTTGGCTGAAGAGAGGAAGGGCTGAATAATCAAGATAGCTAACTTCCGCTTTACTAGCAAGTGCTTTCTCAGCTTCGAGGGCCATTTGATGGTTGAAAGAACCTTGACGTAGTGATCCGACGATAAATAATACTTTTTTAGACATGATGTGTCTCCTTTTTCTTAAATTCTCGAGAACTTTCTCGTTGTTATAAAATATATTACAACAAAACAAAAGGACTTGCAAGAAATTTGCTCAAAGATAATTAAAACTATAAAAGTGTAGAAACTCTAATCACTTGCGACTGGAATGCATTCGATTTTCGCAGAGCATTCCTATATTCTCTTGTAATATGATGACATAAGTGCTAAAATAAACAAGAAAACTCGCAATAGAAACTGCAGAACAGTTATTTTCCGATATCATTTCATAAATAATTAAAGGAACAATAATGGCATTGAAGAATGCTTCTAAAAGGGGTGGAGATCATGTAAGGCACAAATTAACAAGTGTCAGACAAAAGAAATACGAATACACTTGTTAAGGAGAAAAGATGTTAATAAGAAATTATCGGAAGAATATTGGCCTGATGGCCGGGGTTGAGTTTTTTGCATTTTTAGGGATTACAAGTTTTTGGATTCTCTTTCTCAGTCAAAATGGAATGTCTCTTTGGCAGATTGGACTTTTGGAGAGTATTTTTCATACGACCAGTCTTCTCTGTGAAATTCCATCTGGTATGTTAGCTGACCGTTATTCCTATAAAACCAATCTTTATTTAAGTCGTATAGCAGGGATTGTATCTTCTATTCTTATGTTGGCTGGGCAGGGAAATTTTTGGATTTATGCACTAGCTATGGCGGTGAGTGCCTTGTCTTATAATTTTGATTCAGGAACAAGCGCAGCAATGGTCTATGACTCGGCTGTAGAGGCTGGACTAAAAGAACGCTATCTATCCATTTCAAGTTTCATGTCAGGAGTAGCAGAAGGAACTCGGTCTTTGGGGACAGTGTTGGCGGGATTTTTTGTCCATGGTCAATTGCACCTGACCTACTATATCATGATTGCCACTTCTATCATAGTTCTTGTCTTGATTTGGATGCTAAAAGAACCCAATGTTAAGGTAGAAAAAGCTGATAGTGTGACCATGAAACAGATTATTTGGACTGTTAAGGATGAGTTGAAGCGAAATCCCATGCTGTTCAACTGGATGATTTTGTCTCAGATTGTCGGAACACTCATGTGCATGTTTTATTTTTACTATCAAAATCAGTTACCAGATTTAAGTAGTTGGCAAATTTCAGCAGTTATGCTACTTGGAAGTCTCTTGAATATCCTTGCAGTTTATCTAGCGAGTAAGATTGGAAAGAGATATGCCGCCTTGAAGCTTTTCCCAATCCTCGTCCTACTGATTGGAGTTACCTACCTGCTGTCCTACTTTGGAACACCTCTAATCTATATTTTGATTTATTTGATTAGTAATGCTTTATATGCTCTTTTTCAGCCGATTTTTGATAATGATTTGCAAGAGCGCCTTCCAAGTGAAGTAAGGGCAACCATGCTGAGTGTCTACTCTATGATGTTTAGCCTAAGTATGATTGTGTTCTTCCCACTGACAGGGTGGTTGATTGACAATTTAGGCTTTGTAGTAACATTTCTTTATCTGGGATTCTTTTTAGTCTTGATTAGCCTTCTACTGACTATCTTTTTAGGAAAAATGGCTAAAAGAATAGATGAAAAAATAATTCCATAGATTAAAAGAACTTCTAAAAACTTGAGTGCCAAGCTCAGGTTTTTTTATACGGTGATTTCGAGAAGATGAAGGAAGAAATAAAATGCGATTGTTCTGGCATTCACTTGTAATAAAGCTTAATAGATGGTAAAATAGACGAGTGAAAAAAAGACAAAACAAAGCAAAAAATAATCTACTGTGGCAGTATGGTCTAGGGATGACGATTTTGCTTGTGGTTATCAGTGCTTCCTTTCTGTATCTAGTGTTTCTGAGTATGAAACCTTATCAAACAGCTAAAAGTGAAGGAGAAAAATTAGCTCAGCAGTATGCAGGATTAGAGCAGGCTGATCAGGTTGACTTATACAATGGCTTGGAATCCTATTATAGCATTCTTGGTCGTAATAAAAAACAAGAAGCACTTGCTGTCCTGATTGGAAAAGATGACCATAAGATTTACGTTTATCAACTAAATCAGGGTATTTCACAAGAAAAAGCGGAAGCCGTTTCTAAGGAAAAAGGAGCTGGCGAGATTGACAAGATTACCTTTGGCCGTTATCAAGACAAGCCAATCTGGGAAGTCAAGTCAGGCTCTGATTTTTATCTAGTAGATTTTGAAACAGGAGCATTGGTCAATAAGGAGGGCCTATGAAACTATCCAACCGTGTTTTAGAAATGGAAGAAAGTGTCACTTTAGCTAGTGATGCGAGAGCAAAAAAATTAAAAGCTCAAGGTAAGGATGTCCTTTTCTTGACCTTGGGACAACCAGATTTTCACACCCCTGAAAATATTCAGGATGCAGCAGTTAAAGCTATTCGAGAAGGACAGGCTTCCTTCTATACAGTAGCTTCAGGCCTACCAGAATTAAAAGCTGCGGTGAATACCTACTTCGAGCGCTACTATGGCTATTCTGTCGCAAGTAACGAGGTTACCTTTGCTACAGGTGCCAAGTTCTCCCTATATACTTTCTTTATGGCTGTAATCAATCCTTTAGATGAGGTTATTATTCCAACTCCATACTGGGTTAGTTATGGAGATCAGGTCAAGATGGCAGAAGGGATTCCAGTCTTTGTTCAAGCTAAAGAAGACAATGATTTTAAAGTCACAGTGGATCAACTAGAACTAGTTAGGACAGATAAAACAAAGGTTTTGGTTCTCAATTCACCATCTAATCCGACTGGTATGATCTATACTCGTGAAGAATTACTAGCTATCGGAAATTGGGCAGTTGAGCATGACATTCTGATTTTAGCTGATGATATATACGGTCGCCTTGTTTATAATGGAAATGAATTTGTTCCAATCTCAAGTCTATCAGAAGCCATTCGCAAACAAACCATTGTCATTAACGGTGTATCAAAAGCTTATGCCATGACGGGTTGGCGGGTAGGTTATGCAGTGGGTGATCCAGAAATCATTGCTGCTATGAGCAAATTGACAGGTCAAACAACTTCTAACCTAACTGCTGTTTCACAATATGCAACCATCGAAGCCCTAACTGGACCGCAAGATTCTGTGGAAGTTATGCGTCAAGCTTTTGAGGAACGTCTCAATACCATCTATCCACTCTTGTGTGAAGTCCCTGGTTTTGAAGTGGTCAAACCGCAAGGGGCCTTCTATCTCTTCCCAAATGTCAAAAAGGCCATGGAGATGAAAGGCTATACGGATGTGACTGACTTTACAACAGCTATTCTTGAGGAAGTTGGTTTGGCACTCATAACAGGAGCAGGTTTTGGAGCGCCAGAAAATGTCCGCCTCAGCTATGCGACAGACCTAGACACGCTTAAAGAAGCAGTTAAACGCTTGAAAGCATTTATGGAAAAATAAAAGAAAAAGAAAAGGAAAAATAATGACAAAACGTGTAACGATTATCGATGTAAAAGACTATGTTGGTCAAGAAGTGACGATTGGCGCTTGGGTTGCCAACAAATCAGGAAAAGGGAAAATCGCCTTCTTGCAATTGCGTGATGGAACAGCCTTCTTCCAAGGTGTGGCCTTTAAACCAAACTTTGTAGAAAAATTTGGTGAAGAAGTGGGACTTGAGAAGTTTGATGTCATCAAACGCTTGAGCCAAGAAACGTCTGTCTATGTGACAGGGATTGTCAAAGAAGATGAACGCTCTAAGTTTGGCTATGAGTTGGATATCACAGACATCGAAGTGATCGGTGAATCTCAAGACTACCCAATAACTCCAAAAGAACACGGGACAGACTTCTTGATGGACAACCGTCACTTGTGGCTACGCTCTCGTAAGCAAGTGGCGGTGATGCAAATTCGTAACGCGATCATTTATGCGACTTATGAGTTCTTCGACAAGAACGGATTCATGAAATTTGATAGCCCAATTTTGTCAGGAAATGCAGCGGAAGATTCAACTGAACTCTTTGAAACGGACTACTTCGGAACTCCAGCCTACTTGAGCCAATCAGGTCAGCTTTACCTAGAAGCAGGCGCTATGGCCCTTGGCCGTGTCTTTGACTTTGGTCCAGTATTCCGTGCTGAAAAATCAAAAACACGCCGTCACTTGACTGAGTTCTGGATGATGGATGCAGAATACTCCTACTTGACACATGATGAGTCACTTGACTTGCAAGAAGCTTATGTAAAAGCTCTTCTTCAAGGTGTTCTTGACCGTGCTCCTCAAGCCCTGGAAACATTGGAACGTGATACAGAACTCTTGAAACGCTACATTGCAGAGCCATTCAAACGCATCACTTACGATCAAGCCATTGACCTCTTGCAAGAGCATGAAAATGATGAAGACGCTGACTACGAGCATCTTGAGCATGGTGATGACTTTGGTTCACCACATGAAACATGGATTTCAAACCACTTTGGTGTGCCAACTTTTGTCATGAACTATCCAGCAGCCATCAAGGCTTTCTACATGAAACCAGTTTCTGGAAATCCAGAGCGCGTGCTTTGTGCAGATTTGCTTGCTCCAGAAGGCTATGGAGAAATCATCGGTGGATCTATGCGTGAGGAAGACTACGATGCTCTTGTTGCAAAAATGGATGAACTTGGCATGGATCGTACTGAGTATGAATTCTACCTTGACCTTCGTAAATACGGTACTGTGCCACACGGTGGATTTGGTATCGGTATCGAACGTATGGTAACTTTCGCGGCAGGAACAAAACACATCCGTGAAGCTATTCCATTCCCACGTATGTTACACCGTATTAAACCTTAAATAATGAGATGAAAGTAAAAGGTCAAATCGGCCTTTTACTTTTTTTAAAAATGAAATCACTTAAAAATAAGATTAATATATATATATATATATATAGAAAATACATATTTTGGATATAAAACGTAGACAGTTTAATTGAAATAATGTTATAATGTGAGTTGGGAATAAAGTACCTAAGTGCAGCTATCTTACTTTCTGAATCAGTCTGGGAATGGGGCGTTGTTTAAATACTTGGGTGTAATTCTTCAACTAAAATTTATTTAAAAAGGAGATAATATGTATTCAAGAATGGACAAGTACCACGGACAAAAAGTCCAGCGCTTTTCAATCCGTAAGTATAGTTTTGGAGCAGCGTCAGTAGCTGTAGCAGCCTATATGATGTTTGGTGGGGCAGCAACTGTTCACGCAGATGTTACACCTTCAACAACTACAGTAACAAACGAACAAGTAAATCTTAATGCTGGGAATCAAGCAGATTCAAGCAAGCCTGTAGATTCAACTGAAACTTCTACATCAACTGTGGCTACACCAACAGCCCCAGCTACAGCAACACCAGCACCTGAGGTAGTACCAACTGAAACACCAAAAGCTGACACAAGCAAGTTGGAAGCAGCTATTGCTCGTTTAGAAGCAGCTTTAGAAAAAGCAGCATCAACTGAAAAAACAGCTTCAGCAATTGAGTCTGCAAAAGCAGAATTAGCAAATGCAAAAGCTGTAGTTGCAAATGAAGCTGCAACAAAAGAAGAAGTGGCAAAAGCTACATCAGCAGTAAACGGTAAAGCTTTCGTTATTGAAAGTATGCCAAAAGCAACTGCAGACAAGAAAGAAGAAAAAGAAAATAAAAACCAAGACCCGCGTAACGGACAAGCCATTCCTGGCCAAGGGGAAAGTGGATTTAGAGCTAGTACATATGTAGTTGGATCAGATAATCAACCAAACGTACCAACAGCTGCAAATACTGGTAAATCAAAACTAACATTTGAAGCTCCAACTCCAGAAAAAATTGAAGCTATTAAAGAAGGATTGAAGAAAAACATAGTTCAACCTACTAACCTAAACATTAACAACGTTACTGCTGTAGGTGGAGGTGATGCATCTAATGTAATCGTTCAAGGTACGGGTGGGACACCAACAACACTTGAATTAGAAATTGTATCGAATCAACATGTAGGTGAAGAAACTAACCCTATTGGTATCGGTAGTGTTATGAGAAAAGGAAGATTGGATTATCCATTATCTCCAGAAGACGTTAAAAAACTTGAAGCTGAAGCACCACTTTGGAAAGGTAAATTAAAACCAGATGGAAGTAAAGTTTCTACTAATGCGGGTGAACAATATAGTAATACTGGTGGTTATGAATTTTTAGCAACAGAAATCTATAAATTGGGTTATGAACAAGGTGTTGATAGAGTTTATATTCCAAATATTAAACAAAAAATTGCTCTTACAGAAGCTGCAAAAGCTGCAGGATGGGAAGTTAAGAGTATTACTCCGACTAATTTACCACCAGGTTTAATTTATGACGAAAAAACAGATACGATTCAAGGTAGAGTAGTAGCTCCTGTACAAAATGGTGTATACGACTTACGTTTAACAGTAGATGCTGAAAATAAAACAACAAACCAAACTGCTAAAGTAACATTAGCCGATCTTCGTGTAGGCTGGATTGGATGGCAAGATACTAAACCACCAAAAATTGAAGTTTCAAAAGATGCATATGAAACTGAAGTAGGAAAAGATGTAGATATTGATATCACATACAACGATGAAGCTGGATCAAACTTCTCAGGAAAAAGAAGAAAAGTTAACTATAAATTAGCTGATGGAAGAACAGTAGAAATTCCTAACCAAAACTTCAGACAAGCTGTGTCAGGGCTTGCAGGGAATCCAACAACTACATCAAATGGTCCTGGTAGAACTTCAATTCCAGGTTTAACTTATGATTTATCTAAAGATGGAACACCTGTTATTGATGAAAATGGAGATCAAAAAATCTACGGTAAAGGTAAACTTTCAGGTCAACCAACAAGAGCTGGGGTTTATACAGTAGGTGTCTATGCAAAAGATTATAATTCGAGAACTACAGGAGAAACACCTTGGATTCAATCAGGTCATGAAGTTCAAGAGTATATGACAGTTGTAGTTAAACCTAAAGTTACAGTAAAAAATGTTCATGCTTATTCTACTAATATCCCAGTAGAAATTTCAGAAGGTGCTTCAACTGCAGAAGTAACATTACCAAATGGAAAAGTAACTAAATTAGAAGCAAAAAATGGTAAGTGGGTTGTTGCAGAAGGTACTACGAATGAAAAAGCAGCAGTAGGAACAGAACTTGGTGATTTAGGTGAAGAAATTAACATCCCAGTATCACAAGAAGATACAGCAACAGCAGCAACTGATACTATTACGGCTAAAGCAACTACAGAAAATGTAAAAGCTACATTATTAAGAAATAAAATTGAATTAACTGATGCGTTAGGAGTAAAACACACTGCAACTTTAAGTAAAGATACAGGACATTGGGAACTTGATGCTGCGTATAAAGAAGTGAAAACTCCAAAAGCAGATGGTAGATATACATTAACAAAACGTCAAGTTTATACTGAAGTACAAACAGACGGGAGTGTAAATTATTACATCTATTCATACACGAGAACTTATAATGCTCAAGATAAAGTAGTAAGTGTAGATGAAGTAACAAGAGATAAAACTGTTGTACCGAGACAAAATACTGAAGATCAACAAGGTGCAACAACTGTTGTTGAATACGATGCTAATACAAAAAAATGGAAAGCTTCAGATGGTTCTAAAGTAACTGCAACTAAAGAAGGAGATTTCTGGAAAGTAGAAACAACTTCTGGATTCACTGGATTAATTAAAGGAAGTAAGGCAGAAAAAACAGATCTTGGATCTATTCTTAATGATGCTCCAACAGCAACTTCAACTTCGTATACTTCAGTTAAAGGTGCGACAGTTGACTTAGTTAAACAAGCTTCAGCAGCAGTAACAATTAAAGATACTGAAGATGATGCTACAACTGATCCTAAGAAAGAAACTACAGTTACAAAAGTAACATTAACTTCTCCTTCAAGAAAAGTAACTGAATATGCAACAGCAGAAGCAGCTTCAGCAGCTAAATTAACTGAGGTTGGTGTCTACACTGTTAAAGTTGAAGTGAAAGATAGTAATGGAAATATCGTTACAGCAGATTCTGATACTGCTACAGGAACAGATAAAGGTGCAGATACCGCAGTAGCTTCAACAACTTATACTATTACAATTAAAGATCAACCAACTGATAAAGTTTATGTTGTAGAAGATGAAACGGTAACGAATGACCAATTAAAAGAAAAAGTTGTTCCTACAGAAGTAGATGGATTTACTGCAACTAAAAATGATATTGCAGATATTCCAACAACAGCTAAAAAAGCAGGTCAAACATTAGAAGTGCCAGCAACAGTAACTTATACAAAAGGAACTGAAACAATTCCTGTAGAAACTAAAGTTGATGTGGTTGTTTTACCAAAAGTAGAACCAACAGGAGTAACAGTTCTTAAAGACAGTACAGGTTTAGACGAAGCGGTTAAAGCTAAAGCGGTTGAAGCAGCTAATGCAGTTCCAACTGACAAATTACCAGATGGTGTAACTGTAAGAGTTAAAGAAGTTAAAGCAGGAACAGTACCAGCAACAACAGCAACTGGAGTACAAACACCAGCAACAGCAGTTGTAGAGTATGTAAAAGATGGTAAAGTAGTTGCAACTAGAGAAGTAAAAGTCCCAGTAACAGTAGTAGGTTCAACAGCTAAGAAATTAGTAGTATTTGAAGGTGGCAAAGTTACAAAAGATGATGTGAAAGGTGCTGTAACAGCAGGTACAGACGGAACAAAAGGTGAACCTGTAATTGCTGATGATATTACTGCAAAAGCAGGAAATAAAGAAGCTACAGTTCCAGTAACATACGATGGAATTAAAGATCCTGAAACAGTTAAAGTCCCAGTGACAGTATTACCAGTTGCTAAAGATGAAGTAACTGTTACAAAAGGAACAACTGTTGATAAACTTAAAGAAGTTACAAAAGCAAAAGCAGAAGAAGTAGTTAATTCAGCTGATTTTAAAGCTAAATTACCTCAAGGTGCAGAAATTAAAGGTGTTGGAGCAATTACTGAAGAAGTATTAGCAACAATCACTGCAAATAAAGGTGATAATCAGGGAACGGTTAAAGTCCCAGTAACTTATACTGTAGATGGAGTAGATTATACAAAAGATGCTGAAATTACAGTAAATGTCGTTGCCGGAGTTCCACAAATCGTACCTGTAAGTGAAACTAAAGAACAACCAAATGCGAAAAACAGTGTTGATTCTGATGATTTCCCAGAAGATGCTACATATGAGTACAAAGAACCAGTAGATACAACGCAAACTGGGGATAAAGAAGTAACAGTAGTAGTAAAACAAGGTGATAAAGTATTAGCAGAAGTACCAGCAACAGTACGTGTTGTTGATAGTACACCACAATTTGTTGTTGCGGATCCTGCTAAGCCACAACCAGATGTTAAACAAAGTATTACTCCAGAAGAATATCCAGAAGGAACTACATTTGAATATGAGACTCCAGTAGACACAACAACTTCAGGAGAAAAAGATGTAGTCGTTGTAGCTAAATTCAATGGAGAAACAATCGTCAAAGTACCAGCTAAAGTGATGGTAGTAGATCCTAAGACACAATATGTGTTTGAAAATGATCCAAGTAAAGATGTTAATCCAGAGAAGAGTATTGATCCTGAACAATATCCAGAAGGAACTAAATTCTCTTATAAAGAACCAGTTGATACAACAACACCAGGAGATAAGAAAGTAACAGTAGTTGCTAAAGACGGTGAAGACAAACTTGTAGAAGTACCTGCAGTAGTTAAAGTATTACCATTAGTGAAACCTGAAGGACTAACAGTTCTTAAAGGAAGCGATAACTTAGAAGCTGCAGTTAAAGCTAAAGCTGAAGAAGTAGTAGCTGCATTACCAAAAGATAAACTTCCAGAAGGTGTAACTGTAAAAGTTAAAGAAGTGAAAGCAGGAACTACACCAACAACATCTGAAGTAACTGAAACAGGAAAACCGAAATCAGCAACAGTTGTTATTGAATACACAGATGATAAAGGAAATGTTGTTGGAACGAAAGAAGTAGAAGTACCAGTAACAGTAGTAGGTTCAACACCTAAACCAGTAGTAGTATTCGAAGGGGAAAAACCAACAAAAGCTAAAGATGCAGTAACACCAGGACAAGGTGGAACAGTTGGAGAACCAACAACATTACCAGAAACAGCTGGAAAAGCTGGAGCTACAGATGTAACAGTAGAAGTACCAGTTACTTACGAAGGAATTAAAGAACCTGAGAAAGTAACAGTACCAGTAACAGTATTACCAGTAGCTAAAGGAGAAGTAACAGTAGCTAAAGGAACAACTCCTAAAGAACTAAAAGATTTAGCAAAAGCAAAAGCTGATGAAGCAATTAAAGCAAAAGACTTTAAAGATAAATTACCAAAAGATGCAACAGTAACTGTTGGTGATGTAACTGAAGAAGTACTAGCTAAATTAACTGCTGAAAAAGGAACAAATACAGGAACTGTTAACGTACCAGTAACATACAAAATTCCTGGTGATGACACTCCTTACACAACTACAATCCCAGTAACAGTAAATGTTGTAGAAGCAGTACCTACTCCAATTGAAACACCAGTAACTAAGACTCCATTAACGAAAGAGGATTACACTAAAGGAATTACTCTTCCAGAAGGTGGAAAAGTTACAAATGTTGAAAATATTCCAGACTTGACAACACCAGGTAAGAAAGATCCAGTTAAAGTAACTGTAGAGTTACCTAATGGTCAAACTATTACTGTTGATGTACCAGTAAATGTAACACCTGTTAAGGAAATCGAAACCCCAGTCACTAAGACACCATTAACACCAGAGGATTACACTAAAGGCATCAAGATTCCAGAGGGTGGCAAGGTCACAAATGTTGAAAACATTCCAGACTTGAC
>QFCH01001992.1_pt1 | contig 14685 bp, 15 predicted proteins | sample 5346071 | NCBI WGS metagenome assembly QFCH01 (sample SAMN09062255, study PRJNA434731) | Human gut metagenome, whole genome shotgun sequencing project. | isolation source: stool timepoint B chromium assembly | host: Homo sapiens | collected 2015
CTCGCACGAGTCACATCTGCCCTTATTTAGAACTATCTATTTCCCGATAGCCCCTATTTTTTGCTGTCTACATTCAGTTTTTTTGTGTTGAATACATCAAAGATGGACAGAGAGTTTTTCCGGAAGGTTTCCAGAATAATATCATCAACGATTTCTTCGGCAGAGGCACCATGGCCAGCCACAAGATTTTTGATAACCGGGATAAAGGAAAACCACAGCAGCGTCATATAAAGATTTAGGACAGGTGAATCAAAATAAACCCGTTTGGACAGTTCCTTGCCGATTTCCAGCAGTGTGTTTTTATGCTGGATAATGTCGTTGTTTAATTCATGGATATACTGATAGCCGTAAAAGTTCATTTTGGCTACCAGCTTTTGCTGGCTGATCAGGTGAGGATCCCGGATGATCTTATAATTAAATTCTTTGGCCACGGTATCTGCAATTTCATTGAGAACCGGGCTGTTATTGACATAGGCAATCAGGGAATCTTTATTAATATCGGTTTTTAATACCTTTTCTTCTTTATCCAGACTTTGATTGTAAAGAGAGATATCGTAACGTATATTTTCAAATTCTTCATCCAGAATTTCCAGGGTGGCAGCCAGACGGTTGAGTTTACGTTTGATTTCCATGGGTGGTTCATAGAAGGATTTGTAGCCAAGGCCGTGTTCAACCTCTGCCCATGCGTGCTGCAAAACAGTACGCAGCTGAATTTCGAAAAGGATATCTTTATATTTCTGATATTCAACCAGCTGACAGCGTTCGTCGGTAAATCGAACAACAATATGCAAAGAGGTATAGCCGAATTCAATATTATTAACCTTGTGTTTTTTCCGCTTATCTACAATTTCCACAATCTCAAATGTTTGATCAATCAGATCAAAAATACGGTCCACATCACTTTCGAACAGAGTGACAATACGGCAGCCCAGAATATCTGTAATTTCATCCAGATGGGTGTATTTGGCTTTGGAGATTACTTTGTTGCGAAGGGCTTCTTCACTTTTAATACGCAGGGTCATATTGGAAATTTTTATATGATTCATTTCAATCAGAGAGGTGATGATGTCCTCCACATCATGCTCCAGCTTTTTGTATATATCCATACTCTGATAATATTCGCTCATGATTATATCAAGTACATCGATCATAGAAAACACACCTTTCTCCATAAGAAAAAGCTGCTCAGCTGCATAAACTCACGCAGTTTGGACAGCTTTTATTTTAATATTGAACAGTACCGTTAAAAAGTATATCATAAAATCCAGGATAATGCTATACTGTACAATTATTTTGCCGGGATTTGTGGATGTTTAAGGTTGTTGCCGAGTCCGGTGATGCGTCCGGCGTCAGACAAGGAATTATAAAAAGGTCTTTCTTTTAAGTCGTGTATATTTTATACTATAGATAATGTTGGTTGTGGAAAGGAAATGAACTATGGATATTTTAAAACGTTTTGAAACCTATGTAAAGTTTGAGACAACTTCAGATGAAGAATCTTCGACAACGCCATCCACACAAAAGCAGTGGGATCTGGCCAGATATCTGGAACAGGAGCTTAAGGCCATCGGTGTCCCCAAGGTTGTTCTGGATGAATACGGCATTGTTTACGGTTGGCTGCCTGCCACGCCAGGGTTGGAGGGCGCCAGGCCTTTAGGTTTTATTTCACACATGGATACAGCCCCTGCGGCTTTGGGGGCGCATGTACACATGCAGGTGATTGAAAATTACAATGGAGAAGATGTCACTTTAAAAAGTGGCGATCGGATTACCGTAAAGGATTTTCCTCATTTAAAAGATTTAAAGGGCAGAACGCTTGTCACAACGGATGGCACAACCCTTCTTGGCGCAGATGATAAAGCCGGTATTACAGAAATTATGACAGCCGTGGAAAAGGTGATTAGTGAGGATATGCCTCATGGACCGCTTTGCATTGCTTTTACGGTAGACGAAGAGGTTGGCCGCGGAGCAGATCATTTTAATGTGGATTTGTTTGGCGCCGATTACGCTTATACTGTGGATGGGGGACCGGAAAATGAGCTGGCCTATGAAACTTTTAACGCTGCTTCTGCCAGGGTTAAGATTCATGGGGTATCTGTTCATCCTGGAGATGCAAAGAATGTCATGGTCAATGCCGCATTGGTTGCCTGTGAGTTTAACAGCATGCTGCCTGTTGGTGAGACCCCTGCCCACACAGAAGGCTATGAAGGTTTTTATCATCTGGACAGTATGAAAGGCGATGTGACAACCGCGGTAATGAGTTATATTATCCGTGATCATGACAGGGGAATTTTTGAGGCGCGTAAGCAAAAGATGACTGAAGTGGCAGATGCGCTTAATGACAAATATGGTCAGGGCACGGTAGAACTGACTCTGACAGATTCTTATTACAATATGAAAGAAATTATTGAAAAGCATATGCATCTGATTGATTATGCCAAAGCGGTGATGTCTGACCTGGGCATGAAGGCAGATATTATTCCCGTTCGCGGGGGCACAGACGGCTGCAGATTATCCTATATGGGTCTGCCGTGTCCGAATCTGGGAACCGGCGGTTATGCCTATCATGGTGTTTTGGAACATATTACAAAAGAAGGTATGGAAAAGGCCAGTGCAGTTGTTGTGGGACTGATCCAAAAGTATGCACAGTTTAAGTGAAAGAGAAGGAATTTTAAATGAATCTGATTGTAGCTGTTGATCAAAACTGGGCGATTGGCAATAACAATGAATTGTTAAACCGGATTCCCGAAGATATGAAATTTTTTCAAAGTACAACGACAGGGAAGGCAGTCATTATGGGAAGAAAGACACTGGAGAGTTTTCCCAATGGGATTCCGCTGCCTAACAGAAAAAATATTGTGATTTCTTCAAATCCCAATTATAAAGTCAAAGGGGCCACGGTTGTACCGTCTGTTGAGGCGGCACTTGAAGCTGTCTCGGATTATGATACAGAGGATATTTATGTGATCGGCGGGGAGCGTATTTACAGACAAATGCTCCCCTACTGTGATGTGGCTCATGTGACGAAAATAGACCATGCTTATGCGGCAGATGCCTGGTTCCCGTCTCTGGATCTGGATGATGAATGGCAGATTGTGGCGGAAAGCGAGGAACGGACATATTTTGATCTGGAATACAGTTTTGTTCTTTATGTGCGTAAACGCAGCATGGAGGCCATGGCACATTACATACGCAGGCATTGTCAGTAAATGCCAGATGAGGGTTGTCAGCAAATTGCATATACAGACATTGCAGGCAGTCCGGATAAGGGCTTGACAATTTCTCGTGTTTGTACAATAATATATGAATAAATTAACCCGGTAAAGCAGTAAAGAAGCTTCCTATCGAGTGATAAGTGAGAGGATGAAGGATATGTTAGATATCAAGTTTATACCGACAACTCATCCGGGTAAAAAGCCAGACCCGGATCATCTTGTGTTTGGTACTGTTTTTGCAGATTATATGTTTACAATGGAGTATGAAACCGGCAAAGGCTGGATTCGTCCCAGAGTAGAACCCTACGGAGAATTTTCCATTTCTCCGGCAGCCATGGTTTTCCATTATGGACAGGAAATGTTTGAAGGCCTTAAGGCATACAAAACCGCTGATGGGGAGATTCAGCTGTTCCGTCCCAATAAAAATATTGAACGTGCCAATAACAGTAATACAAGACTCTGTATTCCTCATATTGATGAGGAGGATTTTATGCAGGCTCTGAAGGCTGTGGTGAAAGCCAATGCAGACTGGGTTCCTGACAGGGATGGCACAGCGCTTTACATTCGTCCGTTTGTGATTGCGATGGATCCGTTTTTAGGCGTTCGTCCGGCTGACTGGTATCGTTTTATGATTATTTGTTCTCCGGTAGGTGCTTATTACCCAGAAGGTATTAATCCGGTGAAGATCTTTATCGAGGATGAGTATGTACGTGCCGTTAAAGGGGGCATCGGCGAGGCCAAAACCGGCGGCAATTATGTGGCCAGTATGAAGTCTCAGGTCAAGGCCCATGATGCCGGTTATTCTCAGGTTTTATGGCTGGATGGTGTGCACCGTAAGTACATTGAGGAAGTGGGCGCCATGAATATTTTCTTTAAGATTAACGGCGTTGTAACTACACCTGAGCTTAATGGCTCTATTTTACCGGGAGTGACAAGAGATTCTGTGCTTTGTCTGTGTAAAGAATGGGGAATTCCCACATGTGAACGTCGGATTTCCATTGATGAGATTTATGAGGCATACCAGAAAGGTGAACTGGAAGAGGTATTTGGAACCGGCACAGCGGCAGTTATTTCACCGGTTGGAGAGCTTTTATGGGAAGGCCATCATATGGAAATTAACGGAGGCAAGATCGGCCCTGTGAGTCAGCGGGTTTATGATACAATTACAGGCATTCAGAAAGGTACCCTTAAAGGTCCTGAAGGCTGGATTGTCAAAGTGAAATAAAAAAGTGTATGATACCAAAGCGTGATTTTGTGTATGCATATCCATTGTGATTGACTAAATAATGATTTAAAGGAGACTTTCATGGAGAAAAAACCATTTGTGACCAAGGAACAACTGGATGAGATTGTCAAAAAATATCCGACACCGTTCCATCTGTATGACGAAAAGGGAATCCGGGAAAACGCCCGCAAGGTTTATAAGGCTTTTTCCTGGAATAAAGGCTTTAGAGAATATTTTGCAGTAAAGGCCACACCGAATCCGTTTATTTTAAAAATTCTTCAGGAGGAAGGCTGCGGTACAGACTGTTCATCGGAGACAGAACTGATGATGTCTGACGCCTGTGGATTTAAAGGCCATGATATTATGTTTTCTTCCAATGCGACGCCGGCAAGGGAGTTTGTTTTGGCCAAACAGCTGGGGGCTATTATTAATCTGGATGATTATACGCATATTGATTTTCTGGAAAAAGCCACTGGCAGCATACCGGAAACCATTTGCTGCCGTTTTAATACCGGCGGAGATTTTAAAATCAGCACATCCATTATGGACACACCGGGAGAAGCAAAATATGGCTTTACACGGGCTCAGCTGACGGAGGGCTTTAAACGTCTTAAGGCCAAAGGCGCCAAATACTTTGGACTTCATGCTTTTTTGGCCAGCAATACAAAAACAAATGAATATTATCCGGCCCTGGCCAGGATTCTTTTCCAGACGGCTGTTGAACTTAAGGAAGAAACCGGCGCTGATATTAAGTTTATTAATTTATCCGGTGGCGTTGGTATTCCTTATCATCCCGATGAACCGGCCAATGATATTGAAGTGATCGGTGAGGGAGTGCGTCAGGTATTCGAAGAAATTCTCGTTCCCGCAGGTATGGGTGATGTGGCCATATTTACGGAGATGGGACGTTTTATGCTGGCACCTTACGGACATCTGATTGCCACGGCAATTCATGAAAAGCATATTTTTAAAGAGTACATTGGGCTGGATGCCTGCGCCTGCAATCTTATGCGTCCGGCTATGTATGGTTCTTATCATCACATCACTGTGGCAGGCAAGGAAGACTGGCCCTGTGATCATAAATATGATGTGACAGGCTCTTTGTGTGAAAATAATGATAAATTTGCAGTGGATCGGATGCTGCCTAAAATTGATATCGGTGATTATATAATTATCCATGATACCGGTGCCCACGGCTTTTCCATGGGATATAACTATAACGGCAAGCTGCGTTCCGCAGAGATTCTTTTAAAAGAAGATGGGACAACTCAGCTGATTCGCCGTGCTGAAACACCGGGAGATTATTTTGCCACCTTTGATTTTACCGGAATGTTTGATCAGTATAAATAATCAGAAGCCGATCAGGAATAAATCAGAAACTTTTATCCCGGAAACCGTCTGGATTGATGCGGTTCCCGGGATGTTTTTTTATAGATTTACAAAGATTTTCCAGATGTCCGGATAGTGATATAAAATGTCTTTGGTATATACAGACACAGGGTGCTATACTGTAAGCATACCTATTGCATACAGAGGAAAAACTCGGTGCAGGAAAAGACCGGGCAAAAAAGGCTGGTCTTGGGGGGTAATCTATATAAGGGGGACTTTTTTTATGGCACAAATTAAAGGCGTGAATTTAGGGAACTGGCTTGTCCTGGAAAAGTGGATGAACCGGACACTATTTGAAGGAACAACGGCGGAAGATGAGGATGAACTGTGCCGTCAGCTGCCGGAGGCGGAGCTTAAAGCCCGTTTAAAGGCACACAGAGATACTTATATTACAAAAAGGGATTTTGAATATATTAAGGAGCGGGGGATGAATGTTGTCCGTATTCCGGTGCCTCATTTTATTTTTGGCGATGATCCGGAGTATTGTAAGCCTTATGTTCCATGTATCGAGTATCTGGATCTGGCATTTGAATGGGCAAAAGAAACCGGACTTGAGATTTTAATTGATCTTCATACAGCGCCGGAAAGCCAGAATGGCTTTGATAATGGAGGCATCTGTGGTGTATGTAAATGCTTCCAGTCCGAAGCAAGGATCAATCGTTTGCTGGTTGTTCTTGAAAAACTGGCAGCCAGGTATGGCAGCAGTCCTCAGCTTTGGGGAATTGAAGTGATCAATGAACCTATTTCAGAACAGATGTGGGAATCGACCCGCAGCAAATATCCACCCCATGATCCTAAACGGGCAGAGGGATCGGATTTTGTTCCCCTGTCGGTATTAAAGAAGTTTTATAAAGATGCTTATCATGTGATTCGCAGACATATGGATGAAAGTAAAGCCGTTGTGATGCATGATGCTTTCCGTTTTGAGGCCTGGTATGGTTTTATGCAGGAGCCGGAATATAAAAATGTGATTCTGGATGCCCACTGGTACCTGGGTATGGGTTCCGCGGATGGCTGTGATGAGGTGGAATATATTCGGAAAATCTTCAGAGAGCATGTGGAAAAACTGGAATCCATGAAAACAACGATGCCGGTTGTCATCGGTGAATGGTGCTTAAGTCATACACCATCCACGAATAAGGAACGCACACCGGTTCAAAAAGATTTATTCTACAGACTTTTGGCGGATGCTCAGCTGTCGGCCTGGGAAAACTGTATGGGGTATTTCTGGTGGAGCTACAAGCTGATTAATGGTCCCGAAGGCTGGGATTTCAGGAATGCTGTGGAAAATGGCTGGATGCCGAGTCATCTTTAAAAAGCTTGATCATCTGACGCATGGCTGTGCTTAATGGGCGTTTGGAATCCCAGACCATGCAGATTTCCCGTTGGGGGATTTTTTCATAAAGCTGTATTTGAACAAGCTGGTGTTTTTTTAGCTTATCCGCTACCATTTCCTCCGGAATATAACCAATGCCAAGTCCGCGTTCAATGACCGGCAGAATCAAATTGGCAGCGGCCAGTTCGATATCCGGACGCAGAATCTGATGATGCGCGTTATAAAATTGATGATAAAACTGGTGGGTCATGGTGTTGGGTGCCAGAGAGACCAGCGGATACTGACTCAGATCTGCCAGGTGGTGGACCCCCTGGGCCAGGTGTTCAAATTCCAGTCCGCCAACAAGGATATCCTGACAGGATTTTAAGGAAATATATTTCAGAGGAGATGCACAGTCAAAGGGGGTTGTGACCAATGCAAGGTCCACAATCCCCGATTTGATGTCCTGAAGGGCGCTGGGGGTGGAATTATTGATCAGCTTCATTCGGACGCCAGGGTAGAGCTTATGGAAGATGCTTAGCTTTTCCAGAAGGTAGCAGTGGAGGGCGGTTTCTGTTGTTCCAATATAAATAATGCCTTTACGCAGATTCAGTGTGGTATCCAGGTCTTCTTCGCCTTTAAGCAGGTGTTCACAGGCCGGCTGAACATGGGAATATAAAAGTTCGCCTTCTGCAGTCAGTGTAACACCGTGGCGGGAACGGATAAACAGGCGGCAGCCCAGCTCATTTTCCAGATTCTGCATGGCACGGGTGATGGCCGGCTGGCTGGAAAGAAGGGCATTGGCGGCCTGAGTAAAATTGCCATAGCGGGCAACATAATAAAATATCTTATAATATTCAAAATTTGCAGACATTTCGAACTTTTTCACACCTTTCTAATGTTTTCTTTAAGTCATTCTGTAACAATATATCCTATGCGGATGGTCTGTGATTTCGTAACAGCATGAAATACCATAACAAATTGTTATATCTATCATAATATATTATCATTTTTCAAGATAAAATAAAAGTAGTAAACTGTGCAAGGCGGAAGAAAGTATGGGTAATGGGGCAGTGACAATCTGGAAACTACAGAATTTAACAAAAATTGTGTGGTTTCCAGATTGTAATTGTCCATTTTTACTGACTTTTTTTCTGGTCTATAAAATAGCACAAAGGAGGGAGTCATACGGAACAATTCGCAGAAGATTTGATGAATGCCCTGAATGTGAAAACTGTTTTCACTATACCCATCGGAGACGGCATACCGATTTATGAATCCGTTGTGGTTACTTGGATTATTATGGCCATTTTTACTATTCTGGCCATTGTCCTGGTAAGAAATCTCAGGGTGGAAAATCCGAGCAGAAAGCAGCTGCTTCTGGAATCGGCGGTCAGCTTTCTTCTGAATTTTTTCGAAGAGACCATCGGGAAAAACGGCTATCGTTATATCCCGTATCTGATGACTGTAGCGCTGTATATTGGAGCCTCCAATCTGATCGGTATTCTAGGCTTTACCCCACCGACAAAGGATATGAATGTAACGGCCGCATTGGGCATTGCAAGTATTTTCCTTATTGAATATGCGGGGATTCGGCAAAAAGGTGTGAAGGGCTGGCTTCACGCATTTGCGCAGCCGGTAGCGGTGATTCTGCCGTTAAATATTCTGGAACTATTCATCCGGCCGCTGTCACTTTGTATGCGTCTGTTTGGCAATGTCCTTGGATCGTTTGTGGTCATGGAGCTGATTAAGATGTTACTCCCAGTATTTTTACCGATTCCATTCAGCATGTATTTTGATATATTTGACGGAATCATTCAGGCATATGTTTTTGTATTCCTGACAACGCTGTTTATCAAGGAAGCTGTGGAAGATGAATAGCCGCAGTTTTAAAGATGAATGAAAAACGAATGAACATTTTTATTTGAAAGGATGGATTTATTATGACATTAGTAGCAATCGGAGCAGCAATCGCAGTATTAACAGGTGTTGGCGCAGGTATTGGTATTGGACTTGCAACAGGAAAAGCTGTTGAAGCCATTGCCAGACAGCCGGAAGCTGAGAGCAAAATCAGTAAATCACTGATTCTTGGCTGTGCTCTGGCAGAGGCGACAGCGATTTATGGTTTCATTGTGGCACTGTTTATTATCCTGTTCCTGGGCTGATCATCAACGGTTAAATTATGTAAGAAAGGCAGGCGGGAAAGGTGCTGAAACTTGACTGGAACCTTCTCTTTACGCTGATCAACCTGGTTGTTTTTTATTTTCTTATGCGGAAGTTTTTGTTTGGCCCCATTATGAATATTATGGAAGAACGCAAAAAGACAATTGAAGAAGGCTTTTCAAAGGCCAGAACAGATCAGGCGGAAGCTATGGAACTGAAGGAACATTACAAAGCAGCGCTTTCGGGCGCGCGGGAAGAATCCAGAAAAATTGTGGCAGAGGCCAAAGAAAATGCGCAGGCGGAATATAACCGAATTTTGAAAGATGCCGATGCCAATGCGGCTCAGATCATGGAAAATGCGCAAAAAACAATTTCTCTGGAAAAAGAAAAAACAATGCAGGATCTTAAATCCCAGGTGGCCGAACTGGCCATGGACGCTGCCCGCAAAGTTACCGGATCCGGTAAAAGCAGCCGGGATGACCTGGATTTATATAATCAATTTTTAGAGGAAACAGGTGAGAGGCATGACTCAGAGCACTGAATATTATGCAAGAGTTTTGCATGAGCTGGGGATACCTCTGTCAGACGTTGAGGCAGCAGGCGAGATGGTTTGCACGGTGCCGGAGATTTTAAAGGTTTTGACCTGCCCTGCGGTATCAATGAAGGAAAAATCGGCGGTCATTGACCGTGTTTTTCCTGAAAACGTGAAAAATTTTATGAAGGTTTTATGCCGTCACTGCAGGATTGGTCAGTTTCCGGATATTGCAGCGGCCTACGGAGAATATGAGGCAAGGCTTCAAAAGTCTGTGCGTGCCCAACTTTATTATGTGACAGCGCCACAGGCTATGCAGCTTGAAGGAATGAGAAACTTCATTAAAAAAAAGATATCATGCAGAACATGTTGATTTTGAAATGGTTGAGGATACATCGCTGATTGGCGGGTTTATTCTGAAAGTCAAAGATTATGAATATGACTACAGTTTAAAGGGACGCTTTAATCGGCTTGAACAGAAATTAACCCGGAGGTGAAAGGATTGGGCGCAATCAATTCAGATGAAATTATTTCCATACTGAAAGAAGAAATTGAAAATTACGATGAAGTATGCCGTGAGCAGGAAACGGGACGGGTAATTTCTGTAGGTGACGGCATTGCCCGTATTTACGGAATAGACCATGCTGTTTACGGAGAAATCGTTATTTTCGAAAACGGTCTTAAGGGTATGGTTCAGGATATTCGTCAGGACAGTATTGGCTGTATTATTTTTGGCAAGGATACAGGAATACGCGAGGACAGTAAAGTTGTACGTACAAAGAAAAACGCAGGCATTCCCGTAGGTGATGCTTATATTGGACGCATTGTGGATGCGCTGGGCGCTCCCATTGACGGAAAGGGAGAAATTAAGGCAGACGATTACCGGCCGATTGAACAGGAGGCACCGGGAATTATTGACCGTAAATCCGTCAGTGTACCGTTGGAGACAGGAATTCTTTCGATTGACTCTATGTTCCCTATTGGCCGGGGGCAGCGTGAGCTGATTATCGGAGACCGTCAGACCGGAAAAACATCCATTGCCATTGATGCAATGTTAAATCAAAAGGGTAAGGATGTGATCTGTATTTATGTGGCTGTTGGCCAGAAGGCTTCTACCATTGCCAAACTGGTGAACACCCTGGAAAAACATGGAGCCATGGCATACAGTATTGTTGTGGCTGCTACGGCCAGTGACTGCGCGCCGCTGCAGTATATTGCACCGTATGCGGGCACTTCGCTGGCAGAATATTTTATGTACAGCGGTCGGGATGTACTGATTGTTTATGATGATCTTTCTAAGCATGCGGTCGCATACCGGGCACTGTCCTTGCTCCTTGAACGTTCACCGGGGCGTGAGGCTTATCCGGGAGATGTTTTTTATCTCCATTCCAGACTTCTGGAACGTTCCAGCCGGCTTTGTGATGAGGCCGGCGGCGGATCAATTACAGCGCTGCCTATTATTGAGACGCAGGCCGGAGATGTATCGGCCTATATTCCCACCAATGTGATTTCTATTACAGACGGGCAGATTTTCCTGGAAGATGATTTATTCCGTTCAGGTATGCGTCCTGCGGTAAATGTTGGTCTTTCCGTATCCCGTGTGGGCGGTGCGGCTCAGACAAAGGCCATGAAAAAGGCATCGGGCAGTATACGTATCGATCTTGCCCAGTATCGGGAAATGGAAGTATTTACCCAGTTCAGTTCGGATCTGGACCCGGCCACAAAGGCTTTGCTGGCTTACGGAAGCAGTTTGATGGAGCTTTTAAAGCAGCCTTTATGTCATCCGCTGAGCATGCATCAGCAGGTAATCACACTGGTGGCGGCAAATCATAAAATTTTTATGGATCTGGAGCTGAGGTCTGTCAAGTCTTTTCAGCTGGAGCTGTTGGATTATATGGATACTGCTTATCCTGAAATTGGCCGGGAAATCGAAGAAAAAAAGGTGCTTTCCGAAGAATTGGAAGAAAGTATTGTAAAGGCCGTACAGGAATTTAAAGATAAGAGCAGGTGATGGAATATGGCAGGTACAAAAGAAATTCAAAGCCGTATTAAAAGTGTTCAGGACACAATGAAAATTACCAATGCCATGTATATGATTTCGTCTTCAAAGGTAAAGCGGGCTAAAGAAGTTTTGGAGGACACAGCACCTTACTTTTTTAGCATTCAGAGTGCCATCAGCCGAATCCTGCGCCATGTGCCGGATATTGAGCATCGCTATTTTGATCAGAGAGCGGATATTCCTAAAGAAAAGCGAAAAATAGGAATTATTGCGATAACTGCGGATAAGGGACTGGCCGGAGCCTATAATCATAATGTAATAAAAATGGCCGAGGAAACCATGAGCGGGCCGGGAGAACATAAGCTGTTTGTTCTTGGCGTTGTGGGCCGTCAGTATTTTGCAAAAAAGAATGTGGATATGGACGGCAGTTTTCTCTATACGGTGCAAAAGCCAACGGTTCACAGGGCTCGTGTGATTTCGGAGAAAATGCTGACAGCCTTTGACAGCGGTGAACTGGACGAGGTTCATATTATTTATACACAGATGATCAATGCCGTTGCCTCTGAGACAAGGATGGAGCAGCTGCTGCCTCTTAAAAAGAACTATTTTGATGTGAAGATTCCCATTGACTTATATATGGAAGAAATTTCCCTGAGACCGTCACCGGAGATTGTGCTGAATCATGTGGTGCCCAATTATGTGACAGGGACGATTTATGGCTGCCTTGTGGAATCCTATGCCAGTGAGCATAATTCCAGAATGATGGCCATGGAAGCTTCCACAAAAAGTGCCAGGGATATGCTGCGGCTGCTGGGGATTGAATACAACAGAGCCAGACAGGCAGCGATTACGCAGGAAATTACAGAAGTCATCAGTGGGGCAAAGGCCCAAAAAAGGAAGTGACAAGCATGAAAAAAGGTAAAATCGTACAGGTCATGGGACCTGTTGTAGACGTAGAATTTGAAGATGGGGAACTTCCATTTATTAAGGATGCTCTGGAAGTTGATAATAACGGAAAAAAATGTGTGATGGAAGTGGCACAGCACGTTGGCAATAATATTGTGCGCTGTATTATGCTGTCTGCCAGTGAGGGCCTTTACCGGGATATGGAAGTTACAGCGACAGGCCGGGGAATTCAGGTTCCTGTGGGAGAATGTACGCTGGGACGTTTGTTTAATGTTCTCGGTGAAACCATTGACAGAGGTGAACGCCTTGAAAATGAAGAACACTGGGGCATTCACAGGGAAGCACCGACCTTTGAAGATCAGAGCCCTGTTGTGGAAATTCTGGAGACAGGTATAAAGGTCATTGACCTGCTGGCACCTTATGCCAAGGGCGGTAAGATCGGTCTGTTTGGCGGTGCCGGTGTTGGAAAAACGGTTTTGATTCAGGAATTGATTCAGAATATTGCCACTGAGCATGGCGGTTATTCTATTTTCACTGGTGTAGGCGAGCGTTCCCGTGAAGGAAATGACCTTTGGACCGAAATGAAGGAATCTGGTGTCCTGGAAAAAACGGCTCTGGTGTTTGGTCAGATGAACGAACCTCCCGGAGCACGTATGCGTGTGGCCGAGACCGGATTGACGATGGCGGAATATTTCCGTGACAGAGAGCATCAGGATGTGCTGCTGTTTATTGATAATATTTTCCGCTTTGTACAGGCCGGATCTGAGGTTTCCGCCCTTTTGGGGCGTATGCCTTCAGCGGTTGGCTATCAGCCTACACTGGCCACAGAAATGGGTGAGCTTCAGGAACGGATTGCCTCCACAAAGGAAGGCTCTGTTACAAGTGTGCAGGCTGTTTATGTGCCTGCCGATGACCTGACAGACCCGGCACCTGCCACCACATTTGCTCATCTGGATGCGACTACTGTATTGTCCAGAAAAATTGTGGAGCAGGGTATCTATCCTGCTGTGGATCCTCTGGAATCGACATCCCGTATTCTGGAAGCCGATGTTGTGGGAGAGGAACACTATGAGACGGCCAGAAAGGTTCAGGAAATCCTTCAGAAATATAAAGAACTTCAGGATATTATTGCAATTCTGGGGATGGAAGAATTATCCGATGAGGATAAAAACACGGTATATCGTGCAAGAAAAATACAAAAGTTTTTATCTCAGCCTTTCCATGTGGCGGAAAACTTTACCGGTGTTCCTGGAAAATATGTACCGCTCAAGGAGACCATCCGTGGCTTTAAAATGATTATCAATGGAGAGATGGATGAATATCCTGAAAATGCCTTCTTTAATGTAGGTACCATTGATGATGTGATTGCCAAAGCAAAGGCTCAGGCCGATGAAAACTAAGGAGGCTTCTTATGGGAAATACATTTTATCTGGAAGTTATTGCCAGTGATAAGAAGTTTTACAAGGGAAAAACCCGCTCTCTGACCGTACCTGTTCCAGACGGCGAAGCCGGTATTTTGGCACACCATGATAATATGCTGATTGCCATTGTGCCTGGAACCGTGCGTATTGAGACAGAGAGCGGAGAAAAGATTAAGGCCGTTGTCAGCAGCGGCTTTGCTGAGGTGATCAATAACCGTGTCAAGGTACTTGTCCTGACGGCGGAACGTCCGGAAGATATTGATATTGTCCGGGCAAGAGAGGCAAAGGAAAAAGCCGAAGAACAGCTGAGACAAAAGCAGAGTATTCAGGAGTATCACCTGAATAAAATGGCATTGGCCCGGGCAATGTCACGGCTTAGTGCTGCTTCAAAAATAAAATAATAAGTTGTGAAATATACGAAAAGGGGAAGACCGGTTTTGATCTTCCCCTTTTTAGTATTTAAAAATAAAAAAAGCGCGAGACGGGATTCGAACCCGCGACCCTCGCCTTGGCAAGGCGA
>QFCH01000990.1_pt1 | contig 14454 bp, 11 predicted proteins | sample 5346071 | NCBI WGS metagenome assembly QFCH01 (sample SAMN09062255, study PRJNA434731) | Human gut metagenome, whole genome shotgun sequencing project. | isolation source: stool timepoint B chromium assembly | host: Homo sapiens | collected 2015
CGAGCCGCCGCGCGCGCGGCGGGCGAGGGCGGCGCAGCATGAGCGTGCGCGTCTCTTATGTGATCGTCTCTCACTCTGCCTCCCTGGCCTCCGGCGTGTGCGAGCTCGCCGCCCAGATGGCCCCCGACGTTCACTTCGAGGCTGCCGGAGGCACGGACGATGGCCGCATCGGCACCTCCTACGACCGCGTGGAGGCAGCCCTCGAGGCAGCCCTTGCGGCCGTGGACGGGGACGGCAGCGGCGTCATCGTCCTGACCGACCTGGGCTCGGCCACGATGACCGTCGAATCCGTCATCGACATGAGCGACGAGCCCGAACGCATTCGCTTCGTCGACACCTGCCTCGTCGAAGGAGCCGTCGCGTCCTCCGTGCGCGCGCAGCTCGGTGAAGACCTCGACCAGGTCGCCGATGTCGCAGCCGCCCTGGCCCCCCGCGTGGACGACGTACCCGCCCAGGAGGCACCCAGCCCCGCTCCCGCGAAGCTGAGCGGGGGAGCGGAAGGGGCCCCGGCCTCGTCGACGTGGGCGCAAGGGGATGCGGTCGTCGCGGACCCCGTCGGTCTGCACGCGCGCCCGGCCGCCGCATTCGTGCGCCTGGCGGGCACCTTCGACGCCGAGGTCACCGTCAACGGGGCAGACGGCGGCTCAGTCCTCGAGCTCATGGCGCTCGGCATCACCCAAGGTCAGAGCGTCCACATCGAAGCCAATGGGGCCGATGCCACAGCCGCGGTGGCAGCGCTGACCGATATGCTTGAAAGCGCAACACCGCAAACGCCAGAATCAAAGGAGACAACGTGAGCGCTAAGAGTGTTCTGCTGGAACCCCAGCACCTTCTCGACCCCACCCTCGAGCACACCCTCATCGTCGTGAAGCCCGACGGCTACGCGCGCGGCCTGACCGGCGAGATCCTGCGCCGCATCGAGGCCAAGGGCTATACGATCAAGGGCCTCAAGCTCATGGTCGCCTCCCGCGAGCTGCTCGCCGAGCACTACGCCGACCATAAGGACAAGCCCTTCTTCGAGGGACTCCTGGAGTTCATGAGCTCCGGCCCCGTCGTCGCCATGATCGTCGAGGGCCAGCGCGTCGTCGAGGGCATGCGCGTCCTCATGGGCTCGACCGACCCGACGACCGCCCCTGCGGGCACGATTCGCGGTGACCTGGGTCGCGCGTGGAACAGCCCCCACATGGAGAACCTGATCCACGGCTCGGACTCTGTGGACAACGCAACGCGCGAAATCTCCCTGTGGTTCCCGGAGATTTACTGAGACACGGCTAACCTGCAAGGGTGTACCTCAAAAACCTGACGCTGCGGGGCTTTAAGTCCTTCGCCAGTGCGACCACGCTTGCCCTTCAGCCGGGCATTACGTGCGTCGTGGGCCCCAACGGGTCGGGTAAATCGAACGTCGTCGACGCGCTCGCCTGGGTCATGGGCGAGCAGGGTGCCCGCGCGCTGCGCGGAGGGCAAATGGCGGACGTGATTTTCGCGGGGACATCTGGGCGCGCGGCGTTGGGGCGCGCCCAGGTGGACCTCACGATCGACAACACCGACGGGCTACTCGACATCGAGTATTCCGAGGTGACGATCAGCCGCACCCTGTTCCGCGGGGGCGGCTCCGAGTACTCCATTAACGGCACTCCGGCGCGCTTGCTGGATGTCCAAGAGCTGCTGTCTGACACGGGTATGGGCCGTCAGATGCACGTCATCGTCGGCCAGGGACAGCTCGACGCGATCCTGTCTTCCACGCCGGAGGAACGTCGCGGCTTCATCGAGGAGGCCGCGGGCGTCTTGAAGCATCGGCGCCGCAAGGAGCGCGCGCTCAAGAAGCTGGCCGATATGGACGCGAACCTCGTGCGCGTCCTGGACCTGACGAACGAGATTCACCGGCAGCTGGGTCCCCTGGCACGTCAGGCGCGCATCGCACGGCGTGCGTCCCTCATTCAGGCGCGCGTACGCGATGCGAAGGCCCGCCTGCTCGCTGACGACCTGGCCTCTGCGCTGTCGAAGCTGTCCGTGCTCGAGGAATCGGACGAGTCGGCCGCGGCGCGCCGCGTGTCGCTCGAGGAGCAGATAGCTGCGGCGCGCGCCGAGTTGGTGCGGCTGGAGGAGGTCGAGCGTGCCTCCTCTCCCGCGCTCGATCAGGCGTCCTCCGACTGGCAGTCACTGACCACGATCACCGAGCGCCTGCGCGGCACGCTCATGGCCGCGACTCAGAAGGTCGCGTTGCGGGCGACCCCAGAGCTGCCGCCGGGCGGCGAGGATCCCGATGTGCTCGACGAACGTGCCCGCGTCGCAGGCACGGAGGACGCCGCCCTGGCAGGCCAGGTCGAGTCTGCGCGCTCAGCGCTGACGTCCGCGACTCGTGCGCGCGAGGCCGCAGAAGACGCCGACGATTCCGCGTCCCGTGAGCTTGCCCGCGTCAACCGCGTCATCGCCGATCACCGCGAGAAGGTCGCGCGCTTGACGGGCGACGCTTCCACGGCCGCGTCTCGACTGGAGGCCGCGATCGCCGAGGCCGACCGTGCGTGGGGCGCCTACCGCGCGGCTCAGGAGCGCGCCGAGGCCGCAGAGAAGGCGGTGCCTGCTACGTCTGTTGTCTCCGTTGGTGCGGACGCTTCTGTCGCTGGGGGCTCCTCGTCCGAGGAAGAAGCCGGCGGGGGAGCGGCCCGCGTACACGCCGAGGCCTCCGCTCGCCGCGACGCCGCGCGCGCCCGCGTGGACGAGCTGCTCGGCGTCGAGCGCGAGGCCCGAGCCGACCGTGCGCGTTGGGAGGCCCGCCGCGACGCGCTCGAGCAGCTGCTCGCCCCCGAGGATGGCACCGCCGAGCTGTTGGGGCGCCCCGGCGTGCTCGGCCAGATTGCGCCTCTCCTGCACGCCATGCCCGGTTTCGAGGATGCCGTCGCCGCCGCGCTGGCCCCCTTCGCGGACGCCGTTGTCGTTGACTCCCTGGCCCGAGGCCTGGGCGAGCTGGACGCTGCCCGCGCGGCCGGGCGCTCGCTGCGGCTCGTTGTCGCATCTGATTCTTCCGGTTCTTCCGCCGAATCTCTGGAAGGTCTGGGCGGTGTCCGCGCTGATCTGCCCGAGGGCACGACGTGGCTGTCCGACGTCGTCACCTGCAAGGGGGCGGCCACGCCCCTCGCGTCCCTGCTGGACGGGGTCGTCTCGTGTTCCCTTGAGGCCGCTGCTGACGTGCTGGACGTGCCCGGCGTGCGCGCCGTCGTCACGTCGGGCGGCGACGTGCTGCGCTCGTGGTCGGTGGAGGGTGGTCGCCAGGCCTCCTCCGTGCTGTCCGTGCGCGCCGACTACGAGGAGGCGTGCGCGCAGGCCGAGGCCGCCCAGGCTCGCATGGCCGAGGTCTCCGAGCAGCTCAGCGAGGCAAACGCCCACCTGGACCGCTGCATTCGCGAGGCAAACGACGCCCTGAAGGCCCTGCGCGAGGAAGACGCGCAGCGCGCCAAGGAAGCCCAGGAACTGGCCCGTGCCCAGTCGGCCGCGCAAGCCGCCCGAGCCGAGGCCGAGCGCGCCCACGACGTGGCCCGCCGCGCAGACGAACAGGTCACCTGGGCCCGCGAGCAGGATGTGGCCGCACGCGCGCGCCTCGACGGTGCCGACACCGTCGGCCCGCCCGAGTCCCTCGAAGACGCCCAGGCCCGCGCGGACGCCGCATCCCGCGCTGCGCGCGAGGCCCGCGAGGCCGAAAACGAGGCGCGCCTGAGCCTGCGTGCCCTCGAAGAACAATCACGGCGCGCCGCATCCCGCGCCCGCTCCCTGCGCCAGGCCGCCGCCGCCGAGCGCGAGGAGCGCGCCCGCTACGCCCGGCGCGAGGCCGCGCGAAAGACGGAGCTGGCCACGGCCTCGGACGTGGAGGCCGCCGCCCGCGTCGCCCTCGAGGCCGCCGAGCGTGCCCTGGCTCAGGCCGCCGCCGAGCGCGACCGCCTGAGCGAGCGCCGTACCCAGGTCTCCCAGGAGGTCTCGGACGCTCGCCGCGCCCTCGACCAGCTGAGCGCGGAGCTGTCGGAGGCCACGGCCTCGGCCCACCAGGGGCAGATCGCGGCCGAGCAGACGCGCCTGCGCGTCGAGGACCTGCAGAGGCGAGCCCTCGAGGAGCTGTCCCTCGAACCCGAGCAGCTGCTCGCCGAGTACGGGCCCGAGACGCTGGTGCCGATGCTGCCGCTCGACCCCGATCAGGTCGAGAAGGCCGCGGCCGCCGAGCCGAGCGCCTACGTGCGCGCCGAGCAGGAACGGGCGCTCGCCAAGGCACAGAAGGACCTGGAGAAGCTGGGACGCGTGAATCCGCTGGCGCTCGAGGAGCACGAGGCGCTGGCTTCGCGGCACAAGTTCCTCGTGGATCAGGTCCAGGACCTCAAAGCTTCGAAGGCGGATCTGCTGCGTATCGTGCAGGACGTGGATCGCCTAGTCCAGGAGGCCTTCGCATCCGCGTTTGCCGAGACGCGCGAGCAGTTCGAGCACGTGTTCGGCGTGCTGTTCCCGGGCGGGGTGGGCGAACTGGTGCTCACCGATCCGGATGACATGCTGACGACGGGCATCGAGATCGAAGCTCGGCCGGCGGGCAAGAAAGTGAAGCGCCTGTCCCTGCTGTCGGGCGGCGAGCGTTCCCTGGCCGCGATCGCGTTCCTGGTGGCGATCTTCAAGGCGCGCCCGTCCCCCTTCTACGTCATGGACGAGGTCGAGGCCGCCCTGGACGACATGAACCTGACGCGCCTGCTGGCGATTTTCAAGGAGCTGCAGGAGACGTCGCAGCTGATCGTCATCACCCACCAGAAACGCACGATGGAGATCGCGGACGCCCTCTACGGCGTCACGATGCGCGACGGCGTCACGACGGTGGTGTCCCAGCGCCTCGCGGACTAGGAAACTACATTAAAGACGCAAAAGGAAACGAGCCAGTTATACAGAAGCCACTATTAATCGCCTAAGAAATAGCGATGTCGGGCAAGATCTCCTCAAGTGAATGGACGTTGTTTGTGCCAAATAGTTCCTCGGCACCGGCGATACTATCAGCTGTAGGGTTCTTGTAAACGACGACAAGATTGTTCCGTGCGCGGGAGATTGCAACGTAAAAGAGTTTAAGTGTCCGCTCTATTCGTTCGTCAATATGGTCAGAGGATCCGAACAGGGTTGAGACCTTATACTGCTGCTTCCAAGTTGAGTCGTCGATGATTAAAATAACGTTGTCGTATTCCGCGCCCTTGGTACTGTGCTCAGTGCAGAAAGGACTTGTGTCATTCAAATAGTCATAGAAATTAAGTAATTCACTAAATGGAATCATCGTAAGTGCTTTAAGGAATCCATCTCTTTTCTCTCTGTGTGCTTCTTTGTTGAAGTCTGTTCGATCTTCGTATTGTGTAATGCGAGCCGCTTTGCTGCAAATCCCATTATCCCAAACGAAGCTGAGGATTGAGGAAATGGAGCTAACATCAAGATTGTCAGATTTGCAGCGTGTTACAAATTCATCTAAAAGAGAGGACCAGTGGAGCATTTCGTCGACGGAACCAAAAAGTGTCCGTTCTTTGTGGGAATCGGGTGATTGAAATCTGAGTGTGTTGAGTGCTGCGAAGCCATCGCCTGATGACCAGGCTCTGTATAGGTTAGTAACGAAGAAAAACGTGCTCGAATAGGTGTCATCTCCTTTTCTCAGATTATCAAGTGCGTCCCTGCCGCGCCTTGAGACTGCAGTTTGAAAATTGCTCCAATTGCCAGTACGTGAAATTGCGGAATGAGTGAGCTCGAGTATCTTGGTATCTTCTCCCAATGTCCAACCAAAGCGTGAAGCGATGTGATTAAACGTAGAAGAAGTGAGGGGCGTATCTGCTGAAGTGTAATACAAAGAGCACATGCTCTCGGCGGGTAAATCAGGTCGTTTTGCAACCTGCACGACGGGTGTTGCTTCGGAGCTCCTCGCGCGAACTGTGTTGATCAGAGCGACAATCTCATTTGTGGAACGAAAGTTCTCTTCCTTTGTAATTGTCACTGCATTGAGAGTTTTGGGTGGGACGAAGCCGATACCGTCATTATAAATACTCTGCATCGAGTCGCCGAACAATCCGACTGAGAATCTTGAGGGTTCGATCGGATCTTTCGGTTCAGATTCTAGTAGACATTTTAGTATCTCAATAACTTGAGGTTGGGTATCCTGATATTCGTCAAGAAAAATAATCGGATATTGGCATTTAGTGAGATGTCTTAATGGTGAATGATTTTTGTACATCTGAAATGAAATCTCAAGCAAATCGTCGTGCGATATTTCGCCTTTCGATAAGTCGGCATAGCCATCAACGTATGTGATCTCGGTGTCGTCAAGATTAAGGTTTGAAACGTATTTCTTAGAGTCCTTGCGGTCGGCGTTAATGTTTCGGATGATCTCGCGCAACTCTGATTGGTATTGGCCAATCTGGTTCCAAAGAAAACTATGAATTGTCGAAACGTGAACCGTGGTAGAATTGTTTTGGAGGCGTTCGGTAATCTCGTTGGCAGCAACATTTGTATATGTGATGCACGCAATTTTCTGTCTCTGAGTGTTAATGATACCTGCTGGTTCGTCGAGGATTTTGCGCAGGGTTTTAATTAGTGATGTTGTCTTTCCTGATCCGGGCCCTGCTTCGAAAATGAAATTAGTGCCTGACTTGACTGATGAAAGAATATTGCTATTCATGCTGTGATATCTCCATTATGAATTTGCTGTGATGTCTCTCTTGGATACTACTTGTTCAAGCCAAAGCAATCCTTCTTGAACGTATGGGGGAAAAATTAGGCCGTCAACTAATGTGCAATCGATCGCAAAGGTTGTCTTTTGAAAGTGATCGTCACTGACGATTTCGTAGGCTTTTTCGGCAATCGTGTCTTTATTGGGTTCTTTTTCTAGCAATTTGTTTATCAAAGGTTCTTGAAAATGTTCTTTGAGTGCGCTTGAGGCAAATAGATGAGCATTTGCGTAGATTAGTGCATCCTCTAAAGTGCGTGCGTATTTTCTTTGTTCGGTGGTAAATTGATATCCGTCAGCTTCGGCCTGGTAGCATATGCGTACAAGGTTATTGTATACTTTGCTTGTTGTGTCAAGTGTTAAAAGTTCTGTAAATGCCATTTTGCCCACGTACTCATTGATGGTTGGATTGGCGCTCTTTAGTTCTGGTGAGGGTTTCGGTTCAGCTTTTTTGCCGTGCTGTTTGTTCTCAATGCTGTCGATGTCTGTGATGACAATCGATGGAAGTTCTATAAATTCGAGGAGGGGGATAATGTGTTTTGCGTAGATGCCGCCGACTTCGATGATTGTGTAATGAGTTGAGCTAAGATTAGTCGCGCAGCTTTGAATCGCTTTCGGAAGTAATAATCGTTCGGCCGCTCCTTCGACAAGTATTGCGCAGTCTGCAAAGAATAGATCCGAAATTCTCAGTTGGATGTAATTTGATACCGTTGTGTACGCTTTGATATTGTCTGTTTTATACTTATCTGCCCATTCTGATATATCTTTGCACACCACTCTGTCGTTAATCCTCTTAAAATAGCGCAGGCTTTTTAGATGGCGTTCGCTTAGGACGTGTGATGAGTGTGTGGTAATGATGAGTTGGCTACCGGTGTCGAGGAGGCTGCTTACGAGGCGGATGAATACCTCTTGCATCTGCGGATGTAGATGTGCCTCAGGCTCTTCGATGAACAGGATGTTAATAGGTGTTGATTGTTGACTGTGCTTCCAGCGTTCTTTAAATGCTAGTATTTGGAGAATCGTGTACGTCAGTCGTGAATATCCCAATCCGTTGTGTGACTCTGGGTATGTCTGGCTTGATGTGTTGTCAGTATATTTCACTCGAGTCGTTGAGTTGATCATTCGTGAAGTATTCAACTCTGATTCAACCTTGAGTGTCAGTGATCCTGCGCCTGTGTCGCTCGTGAAGTGCGCGATCTGTGCAATTGCATCCTCGAAGAACTGCGAGTATGCGTTTGAGAGTGAAGTTTGCATCCCGTCTATACGGTCGTCTAGATCGTGTCGCAGCTGCGTGTCTTCCGCTACCTCTTTGTAGAATCGCTCAAACGCAGACGAAAGGTGATGACCATTGTCTGTCGAAGTATCGTCGAGGTTGATTTGAGCGTAGATGTATTCTGTATTGACAATCGCGCGCACGTCCTCCTTTGTTAGGATCCGCGCGTTGTTCGTATTTTTGATAGCGTTGTCGGCAAATGTTGATCTAGCTTGATATGTAGTTTTATATTCTCCGGTCTCTTCGATCAGTTTCAATAGTTTGTCTTCTATTTTCTCACTCTTCTTTATTGTGGATTCGGTAAGTAGTTTTCTAACGGCGTTTTCATTCGTTGGTGCGTATTTGCATTCAATTTCCAGTGTTGTGCACTCCGTGTCCAGAGTTGTTAGATAGGGTGCAATGGAGGCAATATCTTCGCGTTTGTCCTCTATTAGGTTGTAGTTTATGACTAGTGTTAGTGCGATTGATGGTATGGATACGTTGTTGTTTTGTTTCTTGCTCTTTCGGCGTAAGGCGTTAATCAGTTCTTGGCGTTGTCCCGCTGAAAAATCTGTCGCGTGAATACCGTTGCGTTTATTAGTTCCAATGAACTTGTCGATTATTTCGATGAATGATGTTTTTCCTGTATTGTTTCGGCCGACTATGACAGTGAGTCCGTTTTCGAGTGTCACTGTCGTGTCTTCGTGTGCCCTATATCCCTGTATGCGCACTGCTGCGAGCTTCATGGTTGCTCCGTTCGTCGGTGAACTTTTTTGAACCGTAGCACTTTTAAGGTAGAGATGCGTCGTAACTGTCAAACATTGTGTAGTTTTGATTCGAATACAAGCGGGCGTGTGGACTTTGTTCCATTCATCATGGCTGTGCGGTGAGGTTGTGAAGCTTTGGAGTGTCCGATCTGGTTGTTGTGTTCGCGTGCTCTCAGGGTGTTTGGGGTGGTGAGTCGTCGCCCACTAGAAAGAAGTCGCGGCGGCATCGGTTGTTTCCGATGCCGCCGCTCCGCTCAGCGTGGAGCGCCGCCGCTCTCAGGCTTCGACCTTCGTTAGCGTGCCGTGCGTGAGCTCGTAGATCGTGTCCACGTAGGGCAGGATTGAGCGATCATGCGTCACCATGATTGTGCTCTTGTTCTTGGACTTCACTTCCTTGCAGATCAGCTGCGCGATCTCTTGGCCGCGGTCTGGGTCTAGGCTCGCGGTCGGCTCGTCGGCCAGGATCAGCTGCGGGTTGCCAATGAAGGCGCGAGCGATCGCCGCTCGCTGCTTCTGGCCGCCCGACATCTGGCGCAGATACTTCGCGTAGGAGGCCTCGATCCCCAGGTCCTCCATGAGGGAGTGGACCTCGGCCTGACGCGTGGCCTTGTCCTTTTCACCCTTGAGCTTGGCGACCAGCTCGAGCTGATTGCCGATATGCATGTAGGGCAGGAGCTGGTGGTCCTGGAAAACGAAGCCCAGCAGCTCCAGGCGCTTGCGCGTCCACAGCTTCTGGCTCAGCTGGGTGAGGTCCTGGCCTGCGATGGAGATGCGTCCCTCGTAGGCCGAGAGCAGCGGGACATCGGTGAACAGGAAAAGCTATCCGGAAACGTAGTGCCGCCTCATAGAACATTCTTCCGCTGGATGACGATACATGACGGTGGTCTCCCAGCGCCTTGCGGACTAGGGGAGTGTACTGTCAAGTGTCACTGGTAGCCTTAACGCATGGTGGAACGATGCAACGTAAGTGGGCAGGACCAAGGCGACAGCTTCGACAATGGCGTTGACTGGGAAGCTTTCGGCGAGCTGAGGACCCGATCCGATGACGTCAGTGAGCCGTGGATTACGGACGCCGATATCTACGACGAGTTCGGTGCTGTGCCTGTGTCTGACGAACGAAGCGTGACTGCACAAAGGGCACGTGAGACCGGTACCTATCATCTTGCGAGCGGTTACGTCGTCACCGATGCTGATCTTGAGGCAGACGCGGTGCGCTTTGAGGATGGGGAGTGTACCGGTGAGTGGAGGATCGTATAGGGAACTCCATTCGTATATCACCATGAAGAGCCAGTTACGCGCGTGCCAGCTGAGAGATTCTGGACCGGGAAACGCCCATGATCCAGGCAGTATCGTCAATGGGATAGGCCTGAGGCGCGTAGTGAACGAGCGACTTCGCGGGATTGAGCAGCAGCGGCTGCCTGGGCATCAATGGCGTCTTGTGTCGCAGCCTTTGCTTCTTTGACGGACTGTGCCTGTGGGATAGCTGGGGTGATGGTGATATCCCAGTCCCTGTGGTCGACATCTGGGTCAATCGTGTCCAGGTAATCGATCACTTGCTGTCGGGCGTTGGAAAGGCGTCGGACCTGCGTCATTGCGTGGTCGCCGTTGAGGAGCTCCCAGCCACCACCGAGCTTGCTTTCCCACCGCTGGGCGGTGACGATAATGCTCGTCATTTCTGTTTACTCCTTTCGATAGCCGCAAGGGCTTGTCGTGTTAATGCGGGCGACACTTCGCGGGTCTGTGTAGTAACAACTGTCTAAACTCGCTGGGCAATGCGATTGCGGTGATTGTCCGGTAGGTAGGGGTTGGCTGTCCTGCGAAACGCGGGCGGGGACCCGTTGGTCCCCGCCCGCGCCTGCAAGCCGTGCGTCCCGCCGCTGCGGGAGGCTCGCTATCAGTCGTTCATGAAATGACGCTCGTCCAGGATCTGTGCGCCGGCGCCCACCAGCGAGGGCAGGTGCTCGTTCGCGTGGTGGCCGCAGAAGTAAAGCTGGCCACCCGACGGCATCGTCGCACGAACCCAGGCGCGAGCGCCGCAGGCGTCGCAACGATTCGCCGCGGTCAGCTGCGGCTCGTCCAGTACGGGGCGTTCAAGAGTCTGTGCGTTCATGCTTCCATCACACACCATCGCCCCGCGCCTTGCACCCCTGTTCACCCGGGGCGCAATCGAGAGCCCGCATGCCGACACGATGAAACGGGGGAGCGCACACCCCCCCGAAGCAACCGCCAACACGCCCCGAAACGCCACCCACCAGCGCGATCCGGCCCCGGCCTCGTCAATCGTGGAAAGCGTCCCAGAACCCGCGCCACGCGCACCGGTGGCCCCAAACGAGCATGGCTCCACCTATGATGCACCTCGTGACTCCTACCGACGCATCCGACTACAACGCACGGCACCTCTCGGTCCTCGAGGGGCTCGAAGCCGTGCGCAAGCGCCCCGGCATGTACATCGGCTCCACCGACCATCGGGGCCTCATGCACTGCCTCTGGGAGATCATCGACAACGCGGTCGACGAGGCCCTGGAAGGTCACTGCGACACGATCGACGTGCGCCTGCACCCCGACCACTCCGCCTCCGTCGCCGACAACGGCCGAGGCATCCCCGTCGACATCGTGCCCGGACAGGGTCTGACGGGCGTCGAGGTCGTCTACACCAAGCTCCACGCCGGCGGTAAGTTCGGCGGAGGCTCCTACGCGGCCTCGGGCGGCCTCCACGGCGTCGGCGCCTCCGTCGTCAACGCCCTGTCGGCGCGCCTCGACGTGCAGGTCGACCGTGGCGGTAAGACGCACGAGATGTGCTTCCGCCGCGGCGAGCCTGGCGAATTCGACGACTCGAAGCAGCGCACCCCCAACTCACCCTTCACGCCCTTCGTGGACGGCTCGACCCTCAAGACGGTCGGCAAGGTGAAGAAATCCCAGACCGGCACGCGCGTGCGCTTCTGGGCGGACTTCCAGATCTTCCCGTCGACCGAGGGCTTCTCGTGGGAGAACCTGCTGGCGCGCGCCCGCCAGACCGCCTTCCTCGTCCCCGGCCTGACCATCAACTGCTACGACGAGCGCGGCGAAGAAGAGCTCCACGAGAGCTTCCGCTTCGACGGCGGCGTCGTCGACTTCGCGAACTGGCTGGCCTCCGACGGCCCCGTCACCGACACGTGGCACATTACGGGCGAAGGCACCTACAACGAGACGGTGCAGGCGTTGGACTCCGAGACCGGGCACCTGCGCGCCACCGAGGTTGAGCGCACGTGCGAGGTCGACATCGCGCTGCGCTGGGGTATCGGCTACGACACGACCGTCCAGTCCTTCGTCAACATCATCGCCACCCCCAAGGGCGGCACCCACGTGACCGGCTTCGAGCAGGCGGTCCTCAAAACCCTGCGCGCCGCGATCGACAAGAACGCGCGCAAGCTCAAGGTCGGAGCGAAGGACGGGCGTCCCGAGAAGGACGACGTCCAGGCCGGCATGACCGCCGTCATCACCGTGCGTTTCCCCGAGCCCCAATTCGAAGGTCAGACCAAGGAAACGCTGGGCACGCCCCAGATCCGCACCGTGGTCAACCGCGTTGTCTCCGACTGGCTCAAAGCCAAGTTCGCCTCCTCCAAGCGTGATGACAAGCAGCAGACCTCCCTCCTCATGGAGAAGGTCGTCGGCGAGATGAAGGCCCGCGTCTCCGCGCGCATCCATAAGGAAATCTCGCGCAAGAAGAACGCGCTCGAAACCTCCTCGCTGCCCGCCAAGCTCGCGGACTGCCGACTCGAGGACGTCGAGGAGACCGAGCTCTTCATCGTCGAGGGCGACTCCGCCCTGGGCACGGCCAAGGCCGCGCGCAACTCCCAGTACCAGGCCCTCTTCCCGATTCGAGGCAAGATCCTCAATGTGCAGAAGGCCTCGACTGCGGACATGCTGGCCAACGCCGAGTGCGCCAACATCATCCAGGTGATCGGCGCGGGCTCGGGTCGCACTTTCGACCTGTCTCAGGCGAGGTACGGCAAGGTCATTCTCATGACCGATGCCGATGTGGACGGCGCGCACATCCGCACCCTGCTGCTGACCTTGTTCTTCCGCTACATGCGGCCCATGGTCGAGGCCGGCCGCATCTACGCTGCCGTCCCGCCCCTGCATCGCATCGAGGTCGCGGGCAAGGGACGCAAGAAGCGCGAGTATATCTACACGTACTCCGAGGACGAGCTGCATCGCAAGCTCGCCTCCCTGCGCCGGTCGGGGCGCACCTGGAAGGAGCCCATCCAGCGCTACAAGGGCCTGGGTGAGATGGATGCCGACCAGTTGGCGGAGACCACGATGGATCGGGCGCATCGCTCGCTGCGTCGTATCACGCTGGCCGACGAGGAGGCTCTGCGCCAGGCGGAGGACGTGTTTGAGCTGCTCATGGGTTCGACTGTGGGCCCGCGCAAGGAGTTCATTGTCGAGGAGTCTGCGGGGCTGGATCGTACGCGCATCGACGCGTAATCACGGGCAAAAATGCCCGTGCGCTGCACAAACGTTCATGCACGTTGCCCATATGTCATGCGCCAGTGTGACTAAAGGCCCGAATAGCCGGTAGGATATCTGCCATGACAGGACTTGCGCAGCGACTCACGCCGCCCGGGTCCGTCCCGTACCCGGGCAATCACCTCGGGTTGCGCTGGCGGCCCATGATCGGCGGCGATGCCCCCGCCGTGTACGCGCTTATCGCCCTGATCGAAGACGATGACAACGCCATTCGGCGCACCTCCGTCGACGACATCGCGGACATGATGGAGGGCGAGAACGGGCGCGACTGGGTCGACACCATCGTCGGCCTCGACGCGAAGCGAAACATTTGCGCGGTGGCATCCGTGCGCGTGCTGCGCGGTATCCATGAGGCTGCAACCGCCATCGTGAGCGCTTACATTCACCCGCACTGGCGTGGCCGAGGCGTGGGCCGAGCCCTGCTGTACTGGCAGGACGGGCGCGCTCGCCAGATGCTCGTCGAGGCATTCGGTGCCGAGTCCGAGGTCCCGGTGTCCATCTCGAACCTCGTTGACGCGCACATGACCGACCGTCGCCGCCTCTACATTGCGGCCGGTTTCTTTGCCAAGCGCACCTACCAGGTCATGTACCGTGACCTTGCTGGTGGCGAGGTTGCTCCGCAGCCGCGCCATGGCTACCGCGTCCTGCCATGGACCCAGGTTCCGCAGGAGCAGGTTCGTGCCATCCACATGGAGGCTTTCCAGCAGTCGTTCCGTTCCCCGCTGCGTGCCCTGTGGTGGGATGACGCGATGAATCACTTTGATCCGCGGTGGTCTTTCGTCGCTGTCGATTCCGAGGGTGACGTGGTCGGCTATGCGATGACGGGGCGCCCCGCGCAGCGCTGGGTGGCCACAGGTCGGCCCGAGGCATACATCTACCTGCTGGGCGTCGCCGAAGCTCACCGTGGCCGTTCCGTGGCGACGGCTCTCGTGGGGCACACGGTCGCGGCAGCGTCGGCCTCGGGAGTGAGTCGGATCGGCTTGGATGTCGATATGTCGAGTCCCGACGGCGCGCATAATATCTATGAACACCTTGGCTTCGTTGATGAAGCCGCCGAGGTTTATTACACGATCGACCAGTAGAGTCGGAAGGAGACGAGCATGAGCATTCCTCTCGCGCAGCGAGCAAATGCCCCGGAGTTCGTCCCCTTCCCGGGCGAGCATCATGGGATCGAGTGGGAGGAGCTGACGCCTACGTCGCTACAGAGC
>QFCH01000004.1_pt1 | contig 14316 bp, 17 predicted proteins | sample 5346071 | NCBI WGS metagenome assembly QFCH01 (sample SAMN09062255, study PRJNA434731) | Human gut metagenome, whole genome shotgun sequencing project. | isolation source: stool timepoint B chromium assembly | host: Homo sapiens | collected 2015
GACGTTCGGCGCGAAGTACGCCAAGTAAACAAAGTGCGGATTTTGATTGATTTTTTCTTGTTGGGCGGAAACCGAACTGGCGTTGTAAAATGCTGGATTAAAGCCAGTTTTGTCGCGGCATTTTAGGCAATTTTCATACTTTTCATCAACCGTGGCGTGGTCTGGGCAGATTTGGCTACAGCGATTCTCAAAATCCACCCAACCCGTGCAATATTTGACGGAAAAATCAAACTCAAGAGACGAATTTTGCTCGAACAATTCATGACGCTCAATTTTACTGTCAACTTGACATTCAATAAAAGGCTTATTGTCAGCGTTAAAACTGGCGTAACTGAGCAGAAATTCGCTCGGTAGCATAATATTTACAATGCAGCTTCGACTGCAGCCCAAGTTGCGTCAGGATTGTCTTCAGGGATGATGATTGTAACTTGGTCGCCGACGTTAATTCGGAAGTAAGTTACGCTAGCAAGCAAAATGCGATATTCTCGGCCGGAAGCCTCGACGTAGTAAATTCCGTCGTGCTGAACAAGCGTTCCGATAATCTGCTTTCGCGGCACAGGACCGATTTGCTTATAGATAAAGCTGCCATCTTCAGCGATTGTCAATTTCATCAAGTCGCCCTCAACCAGCTTCGACTTTGAAGCGTAGTTGGCTGGGATTGGGTAATTTTTACCATCCGGGCTGAGCATCATTTGTCCATCAAATACGCCTTCGATAATCTTTCCTGCTACATTATCCGACGAAGTTTTTGGCGTAACAACTTGACCGTCGTCGCCAATAATACTAATCAATAATTCTTTTGCGGCACCTACATTGGTTTCCTCCTATTGAATAAGTGTCCTCAGACGCTTAATTTGCTTTTCTGGTAATGCAGACATGGTTCTCGCAATTCCTTTGTCTATTTTTTATAATACTTAACTAATATATAGCATATCCTTACATTTATATCAAGTCGCGTTATCTATTTTTATCCAATTTTCCACAGTGCTATAAGATATGAATAAAAAAGTGTTGCAAATTTTACTCTTGAAATCGACGTGTGGTTCGTGATATTAAGATTGGCGACATAAAAATCACCGCCCAGAGCGGACGGTGATTAAACGAAACAAATTGGCGTTATATAACAAATTATGAAAGCTCGACAGTAGCGCCAGCGTCTTCCAAAGTTTTCTTTGCAGCTTCAGCTTCGTCCTTAGAAACTTTTTCCTTGACTGGTGCTGGAGCGCCGTCAACGATAGCTTTTGCTTCACCTAGACCTAGGCCAGTGATTTCCTTAACAGCCTTGATGACTGCAACCTTCCTGAGAACCAGCGTCTTTCAAAGTAACTGTGAACTCAGTTTTTTCGTCAGCAGCAGCGGCGTCACCACCAGCAGCTGGACCAGCAACAGCGACAGCTGCAGCAGCTGGCTCGATGCCGTATTCTTCTTTAAGATGATTTTTCAATTCGTTAACTTCTAGAACTGTCAATTTTACAAGTTCTTCAGCCAATTTCTTAATATCAGCCATTGATATTCTCCTTTATTATTATATTGTTGCGATGATTGCAACGTTACTAGTGTTGATTGCTAAACTTAAGCAGCAGCTTTGGCTTCGATGCCGTCCAAAAGTCCGTGCAAATTGCCGCCAAGCGCGTTGACCGTGTCGTGTACTGGTGATAGCAATTGTGATACCACTTGAGCAACGAGCTGGTCTTTGCTTGGTAGACCTGCCAATGCTTTAACGTCAGCTTCGCTAATTGCCAAGCCTTCACCTGAGAAGCCACCTGCAAGTTGTAATGCTGGATGTGTTTTTGCAAACGTGTCCAATACCTTTGCTGGCATAACTTCATCTTCGCTACTTACGGCGTAAACCAATTGACCAACCAATAAGCTGGTGTCGGTTTCTTTGTAAGTATCGATTTCCTGAAGAGCTACGCGTACCAATCGGTTTTTAACAACCTTGATGGTAACACCCGCTTCGCGAGCTGCCTTGCGTAGTTCTTGTAGGTCGGCAACGGTAAGGGTTTGATATCGGGCAAAAGCCGTACCCTTAGCGTCTTTTAATAGCTCTGTCAGTTCAGCAACCAAAGTTTGTTTTTTATCGCGTGAAATTGCCATAAAAATCCTTTCTTTGATTGAGTTAATTTGTTATGTGCCAATTTGTTAACGTGCGGTAATGGAGAATCAAAAAACGTCTTTGATTCTCGCACTACCAAAGACGTCAAATAAAACTGTTAGTTTCATCCCTCGGTGGCATTTTTATACTTGTTTTACGTCAAGTCGCCACTGTCTTTGGTAATGTTCCAGACTATTGTAGCAGAAATGACAACGAAAGACAAGAGTTATGGCAATTATTTTCCAGCCGATTCAATCGCCTTATTTATTGCATTTTCGCCTGATTGTAATATTCTTCTGTGTTGAGCGGCAAGGTGTGCTTCCCCAAATTCCATCGCCTTGTTTATCGCTTTTTCGCCTAATCGTAATATTCTTCTGCGTTGAGCGTCAGTTGTGCCTCCCCAAATTCCATATGCGGCAGATTCTGGGTGTCGAAGTGCATATTCTAGGCATTGAGTTAATACTGGACATTTTCGACATATGTCTATGGCGGCGTCCGCGGCTTCTGTCTTTCTAACTCCTTTTAGGTCTTGGTTTGGAGTGTTTGGGTCTATTTGGAAAAATAAGTGATCAGCTTTTTTAGGAGGCAACTTCGCACACTCGGCGCCTTCTAGTAGACTCTCGTTATTCAATTTTGACATTCTGCTATTTTACAATAATAACGTAATAAAATCAATAGGCGTCTATGTCTAACCAAAGAGAAAACCCGCTCCGTGGTGGAGCGGGCGGGCGAACCTTCTCTCTGTATCTTTCTGTATCTGAGTTCTCTGTCGAGGGGTGCTAGTCGATTAAACTAACACCCCTCAACGAGATATGTTACCTCTCCGAGTGCGCTGCCTGGCGGCGACGCGCTCGGAGGACGAGACCTCCGACAGTCAGGAACACGATCGCTAGTGCAATCGCGCCTCCTTCGGTGCCGGTCTTCGCCAGCTTCTCAGGGTTGTCTGCGCTGCTGGGCTGCGGGCTCGGTTCCGGAAGAGGAACTAAGCTCGTAGAACTCTTAGCTGCCGACGGGCTCGGGATCGTAGACGCCGACGGTGTCGGCTTTGGAATACGAGTCGCCGACGGGGTCGGCGTTGGCGTCGGAGTTGGAGCCGCGGTTGGACTCGGGACGGAAGTCGGAGTCGCCGATGGTGTCGGCGTCGGACTCGGGGTTGGAGCCGGAGTCGTTGGCTTGGGCGTCGGAGTCGGTTCCGGGGTTGGAGCCGGAGATGCTGACGGGCTCGGACTCGGTGATGCCGATGGCGTCACAGGCGTTGGAGTCGGTGTCGGTGATACCGATGGCGTCGCCGACGGGGTCGGCGTTGGCGTCGGAGTTGGAGCCGCGGTTGGACTCGGGACGGAAGTCGGAGTCGCCGATGGTGTCGGCGTCGGGCTCGGTTCCGGTGTGGGAACAGGGCTCGGCTCCGGAGTAGGCTCCGGCGTGGGTGCCGGAGTTGGTGTGGGCACGGGAGTCGGGACTACCGACGGTTCCGGCGTGGGTGCCGGATTTGGCGTCGGGCTAGGTTCCGGGGTTGGAACAGGGCTCGGCGTCGGGACGGGCACTGGATCGAACCCGGCGTTACCGCCAGATTCCTTCCTTGCCACCCTCGCACTAACCGTCCAAGTCTTCCCCTTGGAGGAGATAACTACCTCGTCAGTCCAGGGGCCTTTGTCCTCGGGACTAACGTTTACGAGAATGTTAACGCGGGCTTTTTCGCCCTTGTTTAACGAGAGTCCGAGAACTACCTCATTGCTGCTGCAGTTCTTGACCTCTACGTCAACGAATCTCGTGTATATTGGCTGACCCCAGGGGCCAGCCAAGGAGTAGATTCCTGCCGACCCCACTGTGGGGTCCGGACAGGCGAAATCCTGTCCCGGGGATGTGGCTTTATCCACAATTGTGAACGACTGGCCGTCATACTCCGCAGTCGGAGTTACGACCGTCACCGACATATACCACGGTTTAAGGGAATCGACGGATCCCCACTTTGAGGGTCCCGTTCCAAGCTTACTGCAGTTGGGACACGTCCCTACTTGAATAGTAGTTCGACGGATCTCCCCGCCGATGCGCCACTCAAGGTCCCGGGTTTCCCCGGGAGTAATAGTGCTCTCCATATGCACCTTCCACCAGGCCGAGGCCTGGAAGTGGTGCTTGGAGCTGTCTTCCACCGCGGAGGTCAGTACGACCTTCACCGTGTGGTCGGAGTTATAGGTGGCGTATCCGACGATTACCCCTTCCGGGGTCTTCATCGGGACTGGCGCAAAGTCACCATCCGTACCGAGCTCGGTCGGCACAGAAATGGTGATGCTATCGCCTTCACAGTGACCCTCTTCAAGGGCTAATGAGAATCCGAATTCGACCGCCTCATAGGCGGTGAATTCATGCGAACCATCAGTCGTCCTGATGTATTGGTCCGTGATTTCCTCAGCCGAAATCGGCCGAGAGTGGCAGTTGCTGCCGGCAGCGGCGTTAGACGCCACTGCGACACCAGATGGCTGCTGGGCACTGATAGCCGCCGGAACGGCCCCGGACGCTCCTCCGAAGAGGAGCATCGCAAAGAGTGTGATGAAAATCGCCACAATTGGGACTCGTAGCGGAGTCCTGCTATGGTGGTACATTTCACATCCTTTCTCTTCCGTAAATGATCTAGATACAGATGTTAAGGTTCTTTTATCCAGCTAGGCTGGAAATCAAGAACTTACTCGAACATCAGCATCTAGGCGGACTTTACTATTCTATCATAAAAAATGAAAAATGCAATAGTAACACAAAAATCCCGCCAGAATCGACGGGATTTAATTGCCTGAAATATAAAGATTATAGAGAGTTCTCTACTTTAATGCCAGGGCCCATGGTTGTGGTAATTGCTACGCTCTTAACGTAAACACCCTTTAAGCTGGATGGCTTTTGGGAGTTCAAACTGGTTAAGAATGCGCGTGCGTTTTCTGACAATTTTTCAGCGCCGAATGACACCTTGCCGATTGACAAGTGAACGATGGCTTGCTTATCAACGCGGTATTCAACTTTTCCGGCTTTTGCTTCAGAAACGGCTTTAGCGACGTCAGTAGCAACAGTGCCAGACTTCGGATTTGGCATCAAACCGCGCGGCCCAAGCAAACGTGCGTATTTACCAAGCTTTGGCATGTACTGTGGAGTTGCGACCAAAATGTCGAAGTTCAATTCTTCCTTGTCCAATTGGCTTAGGAATTCTTCGTCACCGATGATGTCGGCGCCGGCTTTTTTAGCGGCAGCGTGTTCTGATTCTGGTGCGAAAACAGCAACGCGAACATCCTTACCTGTACCGTGTGGCAATGCTACGGTTGAGCGAATGTTTTGGTCGGCTTGGCGTGGGTCAACGCCCAAGCGGATGTGGATTTCAACGCTAGCGTCGAACTTGACTGGGCTGGTTTCAGTAGCCAATTTCAAAGCTTCGTCTAAGCTGTACAATTTGTTCTTTTCAACGTTTTTTGCGACGTCTTGATATTTCTTACCGCGGCGCTCCAAGCGTGGACGAGTAACTGGCTTTGGACCTTTCTTTACGTGAGCTTCGGCGTCGTCTGATTGTGGAGTAGTGTCGCCAGCTTCCTTGCGAGCTTCCTTCTCTGCCTTTTCAGCAGCTTCGTCAAGAGCTTTTTGGCTGCGTTTGCCAGATTTAGCGACAGTAGCTTCGCGCTCAGCAACAACGTCTTTGTCTTTGTTGTCGTGAGATTTGCTTGCGTCTGTAGCTTCTGCAATTGCTGCTTCAATTTCAGCGATTGTGTTTTTTTCGCTGACTTCTAGTTTTAGTTCTGCTGCTTTTTCTAGCAACTCGGCTTTCTTTGCCATAAAAATCCTTTCTGTGGTACGAACGGCAATTTATCATCTTAACAAATCAGCCTCCCAGCATTGATTGATAATATTGAAATTATACCATATTTTTAGAGATTGAGGCAAATGTTTGATTTTATGGAGAATAATTGTACAATATTTGTACTATGAGTGAAGTCTTAAGTAGACCAGATGATAATTCTGAGGAAACATTTGAGGAAATGGTAAGTGGATTTATTCCGTCTTGGGAGAAGGAAGATGCTATACCTGTTCCGCCGCAATGCGAATATTGTCCGAGAGTGATGGCTATGCAGGACTATTTAGATAGTCTCAAAAAGTCTGCAGCATATCTTGTGGAAGCGGCTATGGGCGATAAAGTTATAATGTCGATCGATGGAGAAACGATTGATGGAGATGAAGCGACTAGGTATCTTTGTAAAAAAGCTGTTGAAGAGTTAAACAAGTTGGATAAAGAAACTGATACAATAAGAGAAGAAATCGTAAGGTCTACTAATGGATGCAAAGGGCCTTTAGATCTTGAAAGGTCTGATGGTCGTCGGACTGTGCGCGTCACTGTGTGTGATAGTTCTGAAATGTTTGATTCAGCAGAGCTGGGCGAGGAGCAAATCGGTGAGCCAGTGGCAGTACAGCGCGACCTGAAGAAAAATGAAGATTAACATATAATTGCTGTTTTTGATAAAATAGTAATTATGGATATAACAATTACAAACATACAAGCAAGGCAAATTTTAGATTCGCGTGGAAATCCGACGGTTGAGGCGGACGTGACTTTGAGCGACGGTTCGTTCGGTCGTGCGGCTGTTCCGTCTGGCGCAAGCACTGGCTCTTTCGAGGCTGTTGAGCTTCGGGACGGCGAGTTGGCGTTCGGCGGTAAAGGCGTGCTTCGTGCGGTCGAAAATGTCAATGGTGAGATTGCGCAGGCTTTGAAAGGTTCTAATCCGTTCGATCAGGTCGCAATTGATGAAAAAATGAAGAGTCTGGACGGTACGCCGAATAAGGCGCGTTTGGGTGCGAATGCGATTTTGGCGGTGTCGCTGGCTGTAGCGAAAGCTGCTGCTAAGTCGCGTGGCGTGGAGTTGTATCAATATGTCAATAGCTTGGCTGGAAATCCTACAATGTGCTTGCCGATGCCGATGATCAACGTGATGAACGGTGGTCAGCATGCGTTGGGTGCGACTGATTTTCAGGAATATATGATTATCCCGACTAGCGCGGCAACTTTTGCGGACGCAGTTCGAATGAGCGCGGAAGTTTTTCACGCGTTGGCGAAAATCCTGAAAGACGAAGGTTATCCTACGACGGTTGGCGATGAGGGTGGCTATGCACCTCATGTCAGGAATGGTAATATGGAGCCTATTTTGTTGCTATCTCGCGCCATCGAGCAGGCTGGCTATAAATTAGGCGTGGACTTTGGTTTTGCGCTGGACGTTGCGGCGAGCGAGCTTTATAAGGACGGCAAATATAACTTGGCGACTGAACACCGAATTCTGTCGGCTGACGAAATGATTCGCACGTATAAAGCCCTGTTGGAGCGCGTTCCTGTTCTCTCGATTGAGGATGGATTGAATGAAGAAGCTTGGGAAGATTGGGAGAAAATGACGGCTGATTTGGGCAATTTTGCGCAATTGGTTGGCGACGATCTTTTGGTGACGAATGTCGAGCGATTGAAGCGCGGAATTGAAGAAAAGGCTGGCAATGCGATCTTAATCAAGCCGAACCAAATTGGCACGTTGACCGAGACGATTCAGGCTGTTTTGATGGCGAAGAATGCTGGCTGGAATACAGTGATGAGCCACAGATCTGGCGAGACAGAGGACGTAACGATTTCTCACTTGGCGGTCGGTTTGGGTACGGGTCAAATTAAGACCGGCTCGATGTCGCGTTCAGAGCGAATTGCTAAGTATAACGAGCTGCTGAGAATTGCGGAAAAGCGCCCAGATTTGGAGATTGCGCATCCGTTTGTGAAGTAACTCTCACAAAAAGACTTCCCCGTAATTCAGAGGAAGTCTTTTTTATTTGGCGATTTTTTGATAATTATTCGAGGATTATCTTCTTAAAAACTCAATCTCCCCGCCCTCGTTGATTCGGACAATTTGCGACGGTTGAGTGTTGGCGACTTCTCCAGAATCGACATAAATCGACACTAATTCGTGGAAGTAATTTATCGCTTCGGTGATGTTTTTTGCCGGTTCTTCTCCTGATGGATTTGCACTGGGCGCGACCAAAAGACCAACGGTTCGAATTAATTCTGCTAATGGAGATTCTGGCACGACTCTGAATGCCAATGTCTCGCCGTTCCTCGGAAGATGTGGCAGAAAATCAGGACTCACTTTAGTGACGATTGTTGTTGGTCTATTTTTGGAGATTTCTTGATATTTGCGTTTGATCGACGGCGCAAGATGAGGAATGTCGTCAATATTTGCAACTAAAATAATGACTGGATTATCCAAAGGGCGCCGCTTAACTTCGTATAATTTCTCGACGGCTTTTTTTGAATTGGCAGCGGCTAATATTCCGTAAATCGTGTCAGTTTTGGCAATTATCAATTGCTCGTTCTGAAGCGCGGAAATTACACTGTCATCTAAAATATTCTTCACAATCATTTATTACATCTTCCCATAAAATAACCCCGAGAAGTCCGGGGCTATTTGCTAAAAGCTCTGTAGACTAGTCGACGACTTCAACGCCCATTGAGCGTGCTGATCCGGCGATAACTTTCATTGCGCCTTCGATGTCGATTGCGTTCAATTGATCTTTTTTCGCCTCAGCGATTTCTTGCAATTGTGCGCGAGTAATCTTACCAACCTTGTCTGAGTGTGGCTTGCCGCTACCTTTTTGGATTCCAGCTTTTTCACGAATCATATCGTCAACTGGTTGACCAAGTGAGTTCCAAGTAAATGTTCGGTCTTCGTAAACTTGGATGTGAACAATTACGTCCTTACCCATCATGTCTTTTGTAGCGTCATTGAATGGATTGATGAAATCCATCATGTTTAGTCCCCACTGACCAAGCGTTGATCCCACTGGAGGACCTGCTGTTGCTCGACCGGCTGGAATGCGTAATTTCAAATTACCAATAATTTTCTTTGCCATAGTTCTTCCTTATAGTTTGTAGTGCGTAACTCGAATATTATATCGAAAAATGCTTAAAATTGCAAGCTAAACTTTTTTAACCTGCAGGGCGTCCAACTCGACTGGAGTGTCACGGCCAAACATACTGACCATAACTTTCAAAGTGCCCTTAGATGCGTCAATTTCGCTCACGGCGCCGTCAAAGCCCTTGAACGGACCGTCGATGATTGAAACAACTTCGCCCTCTGAGAAGTCAATCTGATGCTTTGGCTCTTCAACGCCCATTCGCTTCTTAATCTTCGCAATTTCTTTTTCAGAAACTGGAGTTGGCGTAGTATCGGCACCCACAAATCCTGTAACGCCCGGCGTATTGCGGATGATGTACCAAGTTTCGTCGGTCAATTTCATCTCAACCAAGACATAGCCCTGGAAAATCTTAGCTTCAACAATTTTACGCTTACCGTTGCGAATCTGAATTTGCTTTTCCTTTGGCACGATAACGTCAAAAATCTTATCAGCCATATCAACGCCGTTGATTCGTTGGCGGATTGATTCGGCAACCTTTTCTTCATAGCCAGAATAGGTATGAATTGCATACCATTGCTTACTGTCGTCATATCGTTTTGAACTCATAATCTCTCCTTTACTTCAAAATTTGGTTAAAGCCCCAGTTAAATGCGGCGTCAAGTAATAAAATCAGAACGACAAACGCAAAGGTGAAAATAAGCACCGCCGCTGTCATTGCCCAAGTTGCTGAGCGGGTTGGCCAGCGAACTAGCTTTAGCTCTTCCCAAGCTCCCTTGAAATATCCAATCAATCCACCTTTTTCGCCAGACTTTTTAGACGCTTTTGCGATGATTTTGGTTGGTTTATTAATTTTTTTCGCCACAGCTTTTTCTTTTTTTGGTGCGTCGTCAGTAGCCTTGATTCGACGAACCGTAGTTTTGCTGCTTGCCTTGCCTTTCTGTGCCATATTTTCTCCCAATTTAAAAAGTCTGTTTTTCACAGACTGTCAATAGTCATTGTAATTCATCCGAGCTAAAAAAACAAGTTGACCGAATATTATTTGTCATTATTTTTGAACTCTTTTAGTTTGAATCCGAACGTCGATCCGTGGTTTAATCGGCTTTCTACCTCAATTTTGCAGCCCAATTTCTTCGCCAACTTAGCGGAAACATATAGACCTAATCCCGTGCCTTTCGTCTCGCGAGTTCTATAATCTTCTGCGCGGTAAAACTTGTCGAAAATTTTTGCCATGTCGGCTTTACTAATGCCAATTCCCGTGTCAATAACCTTGAAGGTGATTTCGCCAGATTTATTTTTCTTGATGGATAAAGTTATGGAGCCTTTTTGTGTATATCGAATGGCGTTGGTAATGAAGTTTTGGAGAATTTCCTCCAGATATAGACGAGAAACTTTAACTACGCCAAGTCGCCCGCCGATATCCAAATTGAAAGCCAAACCTTTTTCGCCCGCCTGAGGTGAATATTCGGAATTTATCTGAGCCGCCAACTCCGTCACGTCAATTATTTCCGTTTCATCGGCTACTCCTCGCTCTGCGCGTGATAACGTACTGAGGTCGTTGATCATTCGCGCCAGGAACAAGATTTGCTTATGAGATTCGTCAATGGCTTCGGGAATTTTACTAGTCATTTTACGCTCGACCAACAATTTGGCATTGCTCAGCGAACCTTCAGCAATAGCAATTGGCGTGCGCAATTCGTGACTAACTACGCTAATAAATTCATCGCGCTCTTCCTCGAGACTCTTCGTCTTCGTGATGTCGCGCAAGATAAGTACATACCCGTCCGGCGTCATCTTGTCGCCGCCCTGAACTGGCGCAAGCGTAACTTCCAGGCGAATATAATCGCCATCTTCGATTTTCATCAAAACGTCGTCGCGCTGGCGAATTGCGGAAGACTTGGTGAGCTCCTTAAAAATGTCAATCGGCTTTTTATCTGTCGTTTCAAGGTTCAGCACTTGACTGATATGTTCGCCGTTAATTCCGCTGTTCGTGTCAATCAAATTAAGTGCCGCAGAATTGTACGTATTGATAATTCCGTGCTCGTCCGTACTGAGAATCGCGTCGGTGATATTATTGATAAGCGTGATCATTCTTTGGTGTTCACTGAGGCTTTTTTTATCATTTTCACAATCAGATTTATCGCTAATTTCCGACAATATTTTATGTAAAACAATAGCTATAACACCTAAAACAACACTCAGAGTGATCAATAGAAAAATTAGCGCCCACATAGCTAAAGTATAACATAAGCATATGCGTTTCTATATGTATGGCGAATATTTTTTCAATTCATTTCGGTGCATTTTATAATGCGGGTCAAATTTGGCAACTTCGTCCCAGAATTTCGTCGAGTGATTCATATGCCTGGTGTGGCACAATTCGTGAATAATTACGTAATCAATCAGCTCAAATGGCAAATTCATCATCCCGATATTCAGGCTAATCGTCCCAGATGAAGAGCAGCTTCCCCAGCGACTTGATGAGTGTGTAATCTTACTCCGAGCAAAAGAAAATCCGTGTTCTTTCGCTAAAAACGACAATCGTCTTGGTAAATATGACTTGGCTTCTTTTCTGAGAGCTGCCAGAATTTTACTGCGGATAAGTTGTTGGTTTGCGGCCGATTCGACGGATTCCGCCTCGTTGATTTCTGCCAATATCTGCGTTCCGACGATTTTTACACTCGAAGGTTTCGCGGTCGTTTGTATCAATAAATGATGGCTTTTGCCGATTTGCTGATTTTCTGTGTAAGAAAGTTTTTCTCTGTATTGAGAAACTAATTCGCGGATTTGCTTTCGAGAGGTTTTAATCAATGCCTTTGCGGCCAGCAGCGGTGCATATGGCGGCATTGTGATTTGTATTCGTCCATCTGGCGCAATTTTCAAACTAACAGTCTTCGCTAAGCTGCGTTTTTTAACGACAATTTCTCCGAATTCTTCGTCGGTAATAATTGCCATAACTAACCTATGTTAATGCGATTTCCGGCAATTGGGCGGCGTGGAGCTTCTGGGCGACTGGCGCCAATTTGCTTAAGAACAGTGCGAGCCTGACTGCTTAAGGTGTGCCTACCACTGATCACGATATAAGACTCGCTGCTGTGTGGTGCTGAAAACTGCTTCAATCGTCGCTCAAAAGATTCGTCATTTCCGCCGTAAGTCTTTATCCATCGATGTTTGGCTGTGGCTGGATCTGTTTGCACCCAAACAAATAGGACTTTATATCCATATTCCCTGGCAAGGCGATTGATACGCATACGATTCGTGCGCTGATCCGTTGATCCGTCCAAAATGACAGTTTGTTTAGTCTTCAAAAATTCTTCCAAAAGCGACAATGTTGCGTCAGAAATGGTTTTTGTATTGTCCGTAAAAACTTCAAATTGTCGAGAACTTACCACTGGAGAATTGAAAATCTTCGCAAATTCTACAGCGAATTGCGTCTTCCCTGAACCTGGCGCACCAACCATGGCGATAATATGCGGAAGTGAAGGCGATAAAGGTTTCATATTGAGAAATTATAGCAGATTTTTGACTAATAAAAAAGATTCTCTTTCAAGCGAGAATCTTGGCAGGAGTGGAGGGACTCGAACCCCCGACACCTGGTTTTGGAGACCAGTGCTCTAGCCACCTGAGCTACACTCCTATAGCAACTATTTTATCACGAATTAGCTTTGTCGCAAATGTTAAAATTGTGAAAAATAAAAAAACTCGTGAAAAAGATCCCAAAATCCCTTGAAAAAACATAAGCGTAGTTCTACAATTAACTCAGAGATGAAAATTTTAATGCTTGGGTGGGAACTTCCTCCGCACAATAGTGGCGGACTTGGCGTTGCTTGCTATCAGATGTCGAAGGCGCTTGCTTCGGAGGGCGTTGATATTGACTTTATTATCCCCTACACCGCCAAGCATCCCGGAATTGACTATATGAATATCTATTCAGCTACTCCTTTGCCGCCGAATTATCACGATTTGGGTGCGTATAATAACGGTTCAGAAGAAGACCGTGAAAACGCTAAGGACGAGTATGGTCTTTCGCCGATGCGCGCCGTACAGAGGCGTTACGGCAAATACGTTCGGAAGTTTGTGAAAAATCATCAGCCCGACGCGATTCACGCGCATGATTGGTTGACGATGGAAGCTGGAATAATTGCTAAGGAAATGACGGGCGCGCCGCTGATTGTGCATGTTCACGCGACGGAATTTGACCGTTCTGGCGAGCAGTCAGGAAACCCTCTGGTTCATGAAATTGAGCAACAAGGCTTGTTGATGGCTGATCGGATAATCGCCGTTAGTGAAATCACGAAGGAAATAATTGTTAAGAATTATCACATTCCGCCAGAGAAAATTGAGGTGGTTTATAACGCGATTGATTTGGCCGATTTGCCGCCACATGAGTATGACGCCAGCACTTACAGATATTTGGAGGAGTTGAAAAAGGATGGCTATACGGTTGTTGGCGCGTTGACGCGACTCACGGTTCAGAAAGGTTTGACGTATTTTGTACGAGCCGCAGCGAAGGCGCTTGAAAAATATGAGAAGATTGTTTTTGTTCTATCCGGAAATGGTGAGCAAAGAGATGAACTGATTGAACTAGCGGCAGATTTAGGGATTAGCGATAGGATGATTTTTACGGGATTTGTGCGCGGAAAACAGTGGCGAGATATTTACTGTTTGATTGATGTTTTTGTGATGAGTTCGGTTTCTGAGCCATTTGGCTTGACTGCCTTGGAGGCGGCGCATCATGATACTGCGTTACTTATTAGTCGTCAATCTGGCGTTGGTGAGGTTCTGAATAATATTATGCGGTTTGACTATTGGGATGTGAATAAATTGGCGGATGAAATTGTTAATATCGCTGAATCACCTGCCTTACAGAAGTCTTTGAAGAAAAACGTTAAGAATGAATACGCGAGAATTTCTTGGCAGGACGCCGCTAGAAAATGTCTGAAACTGTACAAAGGAGCGCTAACATGAACAAAAATAAAGGAATAGTTTTATATCTACACGTACACCAACCGTGGCGAATACGCGAATACAGCATATTTGACGTGGCTTGGAAGCATAATTATTTCTCTGGCGGTCAAAATCCAGATCAGGACAATCAAAAAATATTCCAAAAAGTTGCAGAAAAGTCGTATTTGCCGATGAATGCTTTGCTTGAAAAATTATTGAAAAAATATCCTGATTTTAAGATTTCACTGAGTTTTAGTGGAACGTTTTTAGAGCAAGCCGAAAGGTTTAATCCTGAAGTTTTGGAGAGCTTTAAGCGCTTGGTAAAGACTGGTCAAGTAGAAATATTATCAAGTCCGTATCATCACAGT